>OIYT01000412.1_pt1 | contig 44777 bp, 53 predicted proteins | sample 1588201 | NCBI WGS metagenome assembly OIYT01 (sample SAMN03283260) | human gut metagenome | biome: human-associated habitat; material: feces | host: Homo sapiens | place: USA | collected 2013
CCCGCTACTTTCTTTCGTGAGCCGGAGCGGGAAAGAAAGATAGCAAAGAAACCGAATTGTAAACCATTTAATTTTCAGACTTATGCGAACCCTGCAAAAGACCTATACCCTGTTTAACATTGCCGAACTGGAGGAAGAAGCCGTGGAGAAAGCCTACACGGACTGGCTTGCCGAAGGGCGGGAATACCCGTATGCGCCTTTCAACAGCAACACGCTCGAAGCCTTCTGCAACCTTTTCCGTATCGCCTGCACAAACTACCGTTACGATAGCTGTACATACTACTACCGTTTCCACACCAAGCACGAGACGGACACGGAAGAACTTTCGGGCGTCCGCTTGCGGACGTTCATCTGCAACAACTTCCATTACGGATTGTATTATCCCAAGACCTATTGGACGAAAGACTTGAAGAAGAAGCGGAACAGCCGCATTTCCCTCGTTTCGTCATGCCCTCTGACGGGCTTTGTCATGGACGACATCATGTTGCAACCCCTCATGGAATTTCTGCAACACCCCGACAACCGGAATTTCAAGGAACTCATGGGCGATTGTCTGGAAGCCTTTTTCCGTTCGTGCCGTGACGATTGCGAGTATTGCGAGAGCGAGGAATATTTCAAGGACGAGAGCCACCGCAGAAATTGGGAATATCTGAAGGACGGTACAATATTCAAGGAAACGGCATGAAACAGGAAATCAGACAAAATGATACGACCATGCTCCACAGCGAGGACGGTTGCAGCATCCCCATGATATTCAACAACCTCACAGGGAAGAACCTGAAAGGGAAGGAATATTCTGACTATATACGTTGCATAGCCATTCCCGACATGGGATTTACCTACGGGAAGATAGAGTATTATTCAGACGGAAAGTTAGTCGCAACGGGAGAAATCAAGCCATGACATTCCCCCCTTGTGTCTCATCGCCGGAAGTCCGGGACGGGTAGCGATCCGCCCGGACTTCTGTTTTTACCACCCGTGGCAATCCCGACTACCCGACATTTGGGACGGACTTCTTTTTCTTTCGGTGAGCCGGAAGCGGACAAAGACAAAGAAGCAAAAAGAAACCCCTTGACCCACCGGATTTTTAGCCAAGCTCCACACTCATTTTTTAGCCAATCTACGGGGAAAAACGGACAAGTAGCAAGGCTTGACCTTGCAGGTTTTGCGTGCAATCTCCACACCTTCGGGTAGTATTCCACGCAAAAGTCTTGCATGAAGTCCGTTCTTTCCCCGTGCCCCAAAGCAAAAAAATAAATGTTTCACTTTTAATTTTTTGCGATATGAATACACTGTCTTTTCCTCAAATCACCGTAAGTTACAAGGACGCTGACGCATCCAAGAGAGTTGCAATCCACTCTTCCAAAGAGTCTTACGACCAGTTCAAACCCGTTTACGAGGATTGCATGCAGCACCATGAAGAGTGCTGGGCAATGTACCTGACCCCTTTGAACAAGGTACTGGGCGTTTCGTGCATCTCACGCAACGGGATAAACTGTGCCATAGTGGACATACGCATCATTCTCCAGACGGCTCTTGTTTCCCATGCTTCGGCAATCATCCTCTCTCACAACCACCCGTCCGGTTCGACGAAGGCAAGCCCGCAGGACAACAGCCTGACCAGCCACTTGAAAAAGGCTTGCGAGACTATCGACATACAGCTCTTAGACCATATCATACTGACCGAGGACAGCTATCTTAGCTATGCGGACGAGGGGATGCTTTAAGCACCCCCTTTTTTGTTCACGGGCTATTTTGCACTTCTTTTCTTTCGGTGAGCCGCGGCGGGAAAAGAACAAGAAGCAAAAGAAACCTCTTTCCCAACCGGATTTCTCCATATCCCCCCAAAGGCTACATGTCCGGTTCCTTATCGGCTGCTTCGACCAGCCTTACCTTACAGCCAGCCCAGACGTCCGCCCATCGCTGCAAGGTTTCCAGATCGTCACTCCACATGGTGCTTCCGTAGAAATCCTGACCGTTACAACCGCATTTCTCCACCCAGTCCGAATTTTCAACCCTGACATATTCGGTGTCCGCTCCTTTTTGTATGTTGCTCTGAACTTTTTGCCCGCCGCCGGGAATCTTGTAAATAGTCGTCATGTTGTTTTTGCTTGTTTGTGTCTGTCAGCAAAGATAGGATTTAATATTAAAAAAACAGAACAAAATCAGGCTTGTGTGCAACAAAAAAGTCAGTCCCGACCTGCCGTTGGAACCGACTTTTTTATAATACGGAATACTTGCGCCATTCAATCCCTTCGCCCCGCAATCCTTTATCCGTGGGGACGTGCCCCGGTTCATGCCGATTTCGTCTGAAATAAAGGGATAGAACCGCACCGCAGGCAATCAACCATCACATCCTCAATCCCCGTTTCCGTTCCTGCCGGATAGCCGAGAAAGAAAACTCCTGCTTCTCCTTGTCGAACCTCACCGTCCTGTCCTTCTGCACCCCGTCCGGTGTTTCCATCCGGCGCACGTTCAGCGGCTTCCCGTTGTAGAAGTCCGTCATTTGCCGGCAGGTGAACTTTTCCCCCGTCCGTAGCTCCATCATCTTGCAGAGCGAGTACACGTTGCAGCCGTTTCTCACGCTTTCCGGTATCAAGTCCGGACGTCGGGCTGTTTCTCCGGGGTAGAGCTTTTCCGTCAGCAGGCAGATTTCCGGTGAACGCTCCGCTTTCGGAAGCAGGGCGAACGACATCCAGCTATGTTCCGTACATTTGCGGTACAACCTTTCGGTTTTCAGATCCGCACGTACCTTTCCGCCCGCAAGGGCTTCCGCACCCGCTTCCTTTACCGCCTTTTCAGCCCGTTCCACGGTTTGCAGATGGGCGGGCAGCACGCCCAAGCACCGCCCGTCCTGCTCCACGGCATAGTCCGCTATCCGGCTGTCGATAACTCCCGGTGCAAGGGCACTCAATACCTCCGGCAGTTCAACATCGCCGCACCCGTTATTCTCCCTGATATATTCCAGACAAATATCGGGGAACGGCACATAGCGCAGCAGTTCCAAGTTCTCATAAGCCAGATCCGCACTGTTGTCAAGTGCAAGGCGGCACATTTCCGGCGTCTTCACCTCTTCCGGCACGTGTGCCAGCTCCCAGCCGTCCTGCCGGACGGCTGCCATGCACTTCTCACTGGTGCGTTCAAATCGGCACAATCCTTCCAGCGAATAATCGTCATTCCCCGTTCCGTCCTGATGCTGTCCTGTCCTTTGGCTGTATTCCCGGACAAGCTCGCTCAACCTGCGGATAGGAAGCTCTGTTTTTGAACTGATACCCAGCGGTATCAGTTCCTCATCGCTTTTCAGCAGCACGCTGCCGCTGTGTACCGTCCCGTGCCAGACCAGCCAGAGCGGAGTTACGGACAAGGCTTGCGGGGTGAACCCTTGAAAGTCCGTCTTTTCCCCGTCCGTAAATCCCATCCGCCTGAATGCTTCTTTCGCCTGTCCGCACTCCATGTCTATATCAAGAAGATATACTCCCGGAACTGTATTGTCGTTCATGGCTTTGCTTCTTTAGTCATTCTTCCGAATTGTCATTGTTATACGAAAATTCCAGTTCCACCGCCTGCCCGAACGAATCTTCCACCCACACCTTCAGGCTGCTCTGCTCGTCCGACAACGAGGTATAGTACAGCCGGAACGTTTCTTCCTCCAGCGGGTAGCGGTCATTGGGCAGCAGCACCGTGCCGTCCTTTGTTTTCAGTGTCCCTTTCCCGTCATAGAGGAACCACCGGATCGTGTACCGGGTATCTTCCCAGCGTCCTTCCCGTTTGAGTTCAAAGCGGATTTCCGCCGTCTCGTTCTCCTTCAGCTTTTTCGGGACGGGCATCGTCTCGACGGTGAACGGGTATCTCGTCTGAATATCCAGCCTGTCATTACAGGCTGCGACAAGCACGAGGGCGGCCACCATGCAGCAGCCCACGAGCATTTGATAAAGTCTTTTCTTCATGTACATTATTATATTATGGTTATTATCGAATCATAAACCGGACGCCCACGCCTATCTGCGAGTGGAATCTTCCGCAATCGCCCCCGAACAGCACCCGTTGCCGCCCGTTCAGGAGCAGCACGACCTTATCCGTCACGTAGGCGGAGAGTTCCAGCGTCAGCGCACCGCCATAGATGAAGTTGTCCCCGTCCGTGAGCAGCGAGCCGTCCGGTAGCAGGCTTTCGCCCCAGTTCACCGTCTCGTACCCGGCAAGGGCGGACAAGCCCAGTGCGGCGAAGAATGTCTTTTTCCTGTCCGAAAGGAAGTTCAGGTAATAGCCGCCCTCTCCCGTGAACTGGCTTGCCGGATAGAGGCTGCCCCGGTAGTCGTACCGCTTTTCCAAGTATTCCGCACCGATTACCCAATGGTGGGCGTTCTTCGTGTAGGTGCTTACCGCTATCCCGGCATGGCAGCCGAAGCCGTCGCCGCTTTTCCAGCGCATGTTGTCCGAAAGTCCGCCCGTGAACTGTATTCCCCTCATTCCGGGCAGGCATCTTTGGGCGTGTGCCTGGTTGAAATGCAGGCACACCCCGAAGAGCATGATAATGAACAGTACCCTTTTCATGTGTTACTTTATTTTCAGTTCGTTAATCACTTTTGCCGCCACTATGTCCGAATTTTCCACCCGGATGGTCTGATGCCTTCCCCCGTTCTTCTCGAAGAGTTCGATTACCAGCACCTTGTCGTCCGGTATGGTGAACTGCGGAACGGCATACACCGTGCGCACGGTGCTTTTCCCGTTCGTCACCAGCACCTCGTTGTAGCTGCGTACCGGATCGAGTACCCGCTCCTGAATGGCGGTGCGCTTCGGCACTTTCTTGTCCACGATCTTGAACCTGATAAAGTCCGTGCTGAAAGCCACGTTCGACCTGTTTCTCGTTTCCGTGTGGAAATAGAACAGCCCGTTGTGCGAATGGACGGACTTCAAAAGGAACTGCACCCCGAAGCGTTTGCAGCCCAGATGCCGGATTTCCCGCCTGTCCGCCTTATAGATGCCCTGCATAATCAGCTTCACCAGCAGCGGGCTTTCATTGCCCAGTTCACGGAAATAGATGTTCATGCGGGTATGGCTGAAATCCGTCGTGTCCTCGTTCTCCAGAAAGTCCTTCATCTCGATGTTCAGCATTTCCGGCTCACGGGCATACCGGGCGTTGAATGAATAGAAACTGCCGTCCTCACAAATCACCGAGAAGTTTGTTTCCCCCGGAAACCCTTCGGTGGTCGCCTTCACCCGGATCACGTTCTCCGCCCCGTCCGCTTTTCCGGCGATAATCCAATTACTGCCCAAGTCCACGTACTTCACCGCTGACGGGAAAATGATATGCAACGTTTTTGCAAACGTCACCTGCACCCCGTAGGGTGTCACCATCTGCCGGTAGGGTAACTTCTGCGTTATCCCTTGATACAGGTCATTCCCGGCAACCGTCCGTACCGTGTCGCTTACTTGTGCGTTTGCACCCGTCACCATGCCCATAAGCAGGGCAATCAATCCAAAAATCTTTTTCATTTTCTTTTCTTTTTTAATCTGGTTCATATTCTGTTTCCTGTTATTGTTGTTTGGCGTACAGCATCAGTTCGTAGCCCGCTTTCAGATGCACTTTCACCGTGCGGAATTTCTTGGCGAGGTACTGGCTGCCGCCCTGCATCACGCCCCTTGTCAAGTCCATGGCGATCTGCTGCCCGGCACTCCGGGCGAACGATATGCTTGTCCCCAGCCCGCCGCCGATGTTCGCGAGGGCTTCCTTTGCCGCTTCCTGTTCCAGTGACGAGGGCACGGACAAGCCTTTTTGCCCGTCGCTGTCATACACCGCCAGTTCCACGGGCAGCAGGTTGCCCCGGTATTCGATGGACGACACCACGATGTCCAGCCGTTCCCCCTGTACCTTGCCCGTTCCCGAGACAAGGGTGTTCTGCGGGATCACAAGGTTTCCCGCTTGCAGCGGTTCGAGCAGCCGGAGCTTCACCGTCTGACCGTCCATGATCGTCTGGTCGTTGTGGATGCACGCCCGGATGGTGTTCTTTCCCATGGCGTAACCGTCGCCCACTGCCGTGTTGAACCCGTAGTTTCTCGGCTGGCTGTACGCCCGCATGAACTCCGCATCGCTTAGGGGCTGTTGCAGTCCCGACACCGTTTGCAGCCGTGCCGCCTGTACCGCAACGGCTGGCTTTCCCGTCCCTTGCCCGTTGTTTTGTCCGGTAACGGGAACCTGCACGGTTGTGCCGTTTTGTCCCATGTACTTGGCGGCAAGCTCGTAGCTCTTCTCCATCAGGGCGACCTGCTCGTCCATGCCGCCCGCCTGTCCCTGCTGCGCCTCCAGCCGGGCGGTCAGTTCCTCCACCTGCCGTTTGAGTTCTTCCTTTTCCCCGTCCGCCTTCGGTGTTTCGTAGAACGTGCCTAATTGTCGGTTGATGTCCCGGTAGGCAGCCGTCGAAGAACTTACGCCGCCCGCCCGTGAGCCTCCCGAATAATCCTTGAACGGCTCCCGTTCCGGTTCGCCCTCCGGCAGTTCCAGTTCCACCCCGTCCGCATTGTCATTGCCCGAAAAGGCGAAGTCTTCCAGCGAGCGCACCTTGTCCGCCCGTTTCTTTTCCAGCCCGGCTTGCTCGTAGGCTTTCCGCTTGTCTCCGATGATCCCGTCATTCTCCGGCAGGGGAATGTCTGCGTTGAACGCCCCCACGGTTTCCCCGCCTTCGTCCTGCTTGTCCGAAGGTGAGAAGATCAGCCACATCGAGCCGAGGAACAGCAAGCCCATCAGCGGGTACACCAGCAGCTTTTTCCGTAGCTGCATCTGTCCGGGCGTCAGTTCCTTGGCGGGCTTCCTCTTCTTTTCACCGCCTTTCTTCCCCTTGTTCTCCGTCCCCGTTTCCGGGGCTGCGGCATCGCTCGCCGTCACGTGCTGCGTTGCCGTCTCTTTTTCCTGATTCTGTTCTTCCATGATTTACTGATTGTTAAAAGGATTTATTATACTGTCGTTCTTCAGCCGGAGCTGGTCGATATGCTCTATCCCCAACTCCTGACCGTCACTTTTGCCGATGTTGTAGATGGCGGAGACGGTCATGTACACCGACAACCCGCCGAACACCACGAACATCACAAGGATAACCGCCACCCGCTGATCCGGTGTGATACGCCCGCACAGGCGGCGGAGCCTTTCGTCCGCCCGCTCCTGTATTCGGGCAATGACCTTTGCCATAAATCTTCCGACCATGCCGTTAGCGTTTGACGGTTTGCAAGTCCTTGTTCTCGGTAATCTCGAAGCCCTCGATGATGAACCCCTGCGGGTTGTTGTCACTCCTTACGGCATCCAGCAACCGGCAGCGGGTGACAAGGCTTCGCTCCGTCACCGAGCTTTCACGGAGGATGATCTGTCGGGCGAACGTCCGCACGGTGTACGGGTACTTGTCAAAGTCGCACCGCACGCTGTCGATCTGCACCATCTGGTTGATGTTCCCCGAAATCACCCGGTTGTAGTACCCCTTTTCCGAGAGGTCTTTGTAGTAGTTGAATGCGCTCTTGTCCGCCAGCATCAGCGAGCGTCTGATATTGCTTTCAATGGCGCTTTTATCCGGCGACAACGTGAAGAACAGTTCGTGAAACCTGCGCACGTGTTCCCGTGCTTCCACCGGGCGGTTCTGCTGCACGTCCTGCGAGAGTGCCAGCATCAGTGACTTCCCGTTATCCAAGACGTATATTTTCTCCCGTTGCGCCTCGGCGAAACGGTACGACTTCCAGAGGGCGAAGCCCGTCACCACCGCACACAGGCAGATGAACACCAGCGCAAAGAGCCGTATCTGCCTGAAACTCGTTTCTATATTCTTCAAACTTTTAAATTCCATCTCTTGATTGATTTTTTGGTTACTTGATAAGTTTTCCGGCAACATTGCCCACGGCAGCACCCGCCCCGGCAGCGACGAGATTCCCCGCTTTGGCGGCAGTCGTGTTCATCGCACGGTTCGCGCCGCTTACACCGCCCGCCATGATGATCCAGTTCGCGACGGTAGGTATCGTGAAGTACCCGAATATCCCGATAATCAGGAACACCATGTACACAGTGTTCGTGCTGTCCGGTATAAAGGCGGGGTCGCTCATCGCCTCTATGTCCTTGGTGAGCATAAGCACCTGAATCCTTGCCAGCACCGAACTGAACAGGTCGCTCACGGGCAGCCACATATAGACGGAGATATACCGGGTGATCCACTGCGTCAGGGTATTCTGGAATCCATCATAGACGCTTATCGCAAAGGCGACAGGCCCCAAGATGGAGAGGACAATCAGAAAGAATGTCCGTATCGTGTCTATCACCAGCCCGGCGGACTGGAACAGCAGTTCCAGAAGTTCCTGAAACCATTTGCGTATGTTCTGTTTCATCCGGTACTCGGCACGGTCTATGTACATGCCGCCCATCGTTATCAGGTCGCCAGCCGACCATCCGAGTTCGTCCAGTTTCCTGTCGAACTCTTCCTTGTCCACGAGGTATGCCGTTTCCGGATTCCGCCTGTTGGCTTCATATTCCAGCTTGTCCTTCTGTTCCCGGTACTTGTTCATGTCAAAGGTCTGTGTTTCCAGCATCCCGTGGCAGCCTTTCACCACGGGCGAAAGCACCGTGTTGATCGTGCCCAGTACGAATGTCGGGAAGAACAGGATGCACAGCCCGATGGCGAACGGGCGCAGCAGCGGGTACACGTCGATAGGTTCGGCACGGGCAAGGGCTTGCCACACTTTGGCGGCGACGTAGAACAGCGCACCCAACCCGGCTATCCCTTTGGCTACGCCCGTCAGGTCGGAGCATAGCGGCATCATTTCCTGATATAGCGTGTGCAATATCTGGTGCAGGTTCTCAAAGTCTATTGATAATAACATCATCTTACCTTATTATATATATGTACAGTGAATCCGTTCTTACCAGTAGCGTTCGTCCGCCGAACCGTACAACGCCATCACCCGGTCAGTGTCCTTCTTCTTTTTCGCCCGCAGGTAACTTACCGAGATATTCTTGTTCGTGTAGTATTGCACGAGGTTGCGGTATTCCAGCAGCCGTTTATGGCTCTGGTCGATAATCGCCAGCCGTTCCGCATCCGAGAGCGACATTCCCGTCACGTTCACCACGTTTTTCAAATCCTGCAACACGTCCGCGCTCTCGTTCAGCAGCCTTGCGTACCCGAAAGAGATCGTGCTTAGCTCGTCCGGCGTATAGTTCGGATCGCCCAGCATCTTCTGGTAGTTCCGCACGTAGATTTCCGAGATGTCCGCCACCAGCTCGATGCTTTTCTTCACTTTCACACCGCCCTTTATCACGTCGTGTACATCCTTCAGCGCATCATAGTACCGCTTTCCCTGTTCAAATATTTTGGCGGTTTCCCTGAACCCGTCCAGTGTGTTTTTCGCCGTCGTGGAGGTCTGCGCAATCTGCTTGACGGTGTTGATAATCCCTTGCGCCAAGTTTCCCGGATCGCTCACGACCCACTGTGCGTTAGCCGTACCCGCTGCCAGCAGGCACGCCAACCCCATGATTATTGCTTTTATCTGTTTCATACCCTTACTTGTTTAATTGATGGTTACTCCGTTTGTATTCTCCGCCGGGCGACAGGTGTATGCGGTCTTTCTCCTTGTCGTAGGTCAGCATCACCGCCAGCCCCGTTTCGATGAACAGACACCCGTCCGTTTCCCGGATCAGGTACGTTTCCGTCCGGGTGCGTCCCGCATGGCTTTTCCTTGTCACCGTTACCCGGTATTGCCCGTTTTCTTCCGAAAGGCTGAAGGGCGGCTTGCTGCCCGTGCTTACCCAGTCGCCCCGCATCTTTTCCAGTTTGTCGGTGTTCGTCTCCTTGCAGGAAATGACGAACGCCAATGCCACCGTCACCGCTGACAGCAGCAGGATTAAATTCAATCGTTTCATACTGATTTCGTTTTTAATGATGATTTGTACAACCAGCCGTTTGTACGTTTAGCCGTTTAGTCATTTAGCCAGCCAGCCGTTTGACTGTTTAGCCAGCCGTCCGGCTATTCTGTCGTTCAGCCGATTAACCAGCCAGCCAATCAACCGTCCGGCTGCCCGTACATCCGGTTATTCGTTTATTTGCCCGTTGGCACATTGTCCCGTTATTTACTTGTACTTCGTCTCCGCCAGCCGCCTGATGGCAAGCTCCAAGTCGCCGCCCAACTCTTCCGCAAGGTTGAACACCTCCGTTTTCTCGCTCTCTTCGGTGGTGTATGTCAGGTACTCCAAAGGACTTACTTCCGTGGCATACACCGCAGACTGCACCCCGTTCAGCCCGATCCACACCTCCTTGTACTTCCTTCCGGGATGGTTGGCAAGGTTGATGGAGAGGATTTGTGCTTTCTCCTTCTCCGTCAGTCCGAGCATCGCCTGTATGCCGTCGAACTTGTTCATGTACTTCTTCTGGTCTAAAAGGATTTTGCAGTCCGAGTTGTTGATGATAGCCTCTTTCACGATGGGCGACGAGATTATATCGTCCACCTCCTGCGTAACTACCACAGCCTCACCGTAATACTTGCGGACGGTTTTGTATAAATATTTCAAATATTCTGACATGCTCGGAGAGGAAAGGGCTTTCCACGCTTCCTCGCATATCAGCATTTTCCGCACCCCTTTCAGCCTGCGCATCTTGTTGATGAAGGCTTCCATGATGATGATCGTCACCACGGGAAAAAGCTCGGAATTATCCTTCACGGATTCAATTTCAAAGACGATAAACCGCTTGTTCAGCAGGTCGATGTTCTCCTTCGAGTTCAGCAGGAAATCGTAACGACCACCTTTGTAATATTGCCGCAGTGTGGTAAGGAAGTTGTCGATATTGAAATCATCCCGGCTTACCTTGATGTCCCTTTTCGCCAGTTCCGCCCGGTAATCCTCCAGCATATACTCGTAAAAGGTATCGAAGCAAGGCACGATGCTCCGGTCTTGCTGTATCTTGCGGATGTATGCCGACACCGCACTGCCCAGCTCGCCGCTTTCCGTCTTCGTGATTTTCTCGTCCTCGCTCTTCCAAAGTGTCAGTAGCAACGTCTTTATACTGTCCTTTTTCTCCACGCTGAACTTGTAATCGTCCGTATAGAAAGGATTGAAACTGATGGGCTTATCTTCCGAATAGGTGTAATATATCCCGTCCTCGCCCTTTGTCTTGCGGTGTATCAGTTCGCACAACCCCTGATACGAGTTACCCGTGTCGATCAGTACCACGTGGCTGTTCTGCTCGTAGTACTGCCGGACTAAATGGTTCATAAAGAAGGATTTTCCCGAACCCGAAGGCCCCAAGACGAACTTGTTGCGGTTCGTGATTACGCCTTTTTTCATCGGCAGGTCTGAAATGTCCAGATGCAGCGGTCTGCCCGTCACCCTGTCCACCATCTTGATGCCGAAGGGCGATAACGAATCTTTGTAGTTCGTCTCTTCCGTGAAGAAGCACAGGGCTTGCGGGATGAACGTGTAGAAACTTTCCTCGAAAGGAAAATCCCCCTCGTTCCCCGGTATGCCCGCCCAGAACAGCGTCGGAACGTCCGTCGTGTTATGCCGGGGCTTGCACTCCATAAGGGCAAGCTGGCTGCCCACGTCGTTCTTGACGCGTTTCAGTTCTTCCCGGTCATCGCTCCACGCCATCACGTTGCAGTGGCAGCGTACCGGGGTCAGCCCCTTGCTGTGCGCTTCGTTCAGGTATTCCTCTATCCAAGCCCTGTTGATCTGGTTCGAGCGGGAATAGCGGGATAGCGACTGCATGTTGCGGGCGGTCTGCTCGAAGCGTTTCAGGCTCTCCGCATGGTCGTCGATGAAGAGGTACTGGTTGTAGCAATGGTTGCAGTCCAGCAGCACGCCCACCGGGGCGGCGAAACTCAACCTGCAATCGCTCCGGTCAGTGGACAACCGTTCATAGCGGCTGTCCGTGCCCACCTTGCCCGGCAAGTCCTCCACGTCCGAAAGCGTGTGCAGGCAAAGGATGTCGTCGCCTATCCGCATTTCCTCCGGGTTCAACTGGATGTCCTTCAGTACCGTTGTCCCGCTTTGCGAGAGGGAGAAATATTTCTCCACGATGCCCGCCTCCGTTTCCGTTCCGACAATCTCGTCCGCCCGCAGGCGGGTGAGCGTGACAAACCCGCTGTCGTTCATGATTCGCTCGAACTGCCCGACGGCTTCAAGGAATTTCGTTACCGTTTCCTTGTCCTCGATCTCCTTGGGGATAATCTTTCCCTTGCACAGCGTACTGAACGTGCTTTCCTGACGGCTGCGCACCTTCGTCGTCTTGGTAAGGAACAGGTAGCAGAAATGGTTCAGGAACGGGCGTTCGTTGAAGTGCCTCTCGAACGAGCGGGACAAGAAGCTAAGGTCGTCCCTGTCTGTCTCCGGCTGGTACTTCTCTTCGATGAAGAAATCCTGCTTATGCACGATGGAGTAGTCCGGCAGCACCTTTACCGCCTTGTGCCATGCAGAATGTATCGCCTCGTATTCCGTTCGGGTTACGGTGAACAGTTCCGGCAGTTCCACCCGGAAGGCTGCCGTCACGTCCGCATCCTTGCTCACGATGCAGCCGTTCTCCACAGCCAAGAGCGGGAACTTGCTTTCCAGCGTTGCCGCTTTCATTACGTTTTTCATTCTTTCTTGTTTTTGGTGGTGAATAATCGGGGAATTTTCAGGCGGTTCAGCACGTACCTCGGATGCCGTCTGCGGGCGGCTGCCTTCATCAGCCCGTGCGTGCCGTACCGGGCGTTCAGCCGGAAGGTGAGCCATACCAGCAGCGTAGCCGCAACCACACCGAAGCCGATGCACACCCACTGGTTTACGCCCGCCATGTACAGAATTACGAATACCACGAACACGGCAAGCAGCCCGGCGGCAAACACGAAAAGATACTGGCTTTCCAAGCCCTTGAACTCCACGTTCCTGCCAATCCCCTTGTTGATTTCAAATTTCATAACCCCCTTGTTTACAGGAAGAAGGAACGCAGGATGGTGGCGGCTACAATCAGGAAGATACAAGCCCCGAACCACGATGCGGCGGTCTTGCTCGTATCGGGATCGCCTGAACTAAATTTGCCATATACTTTTACCCCACCAATCAACCCGACCACCGCACCGATTGCGTAAATTAATTTCGTCCCCGGATCGAAATACGAAGTCACCATCTGCGTGGCTTCCGTGATACCCGCTTGTCCGTTTCCCTGCGCCATTGCGCCTGCGGCTGCCATTACAAGGCTTGCCATCAAAAAGATTCTCTTCTTTGTCATTGTCTTAAAAAATTAAATTAAACATTGTTGTTATTCATCAGTCGGGCGACACGCTGCCGTGCGCCTTCAAACTCATCCAGCATTTCATCCCACACATCTGAACCCATCACGGCGGGCAGCACCTCACGGGCTTGCTGTTTCTCCCGCTCGTCCGCATCGTCCGCTACCATGATCCGGTGTACCTTCTTCAAGTCCTCGAAGGTGTACCCGGTGGCGAAGTCGGGGTTGCCGTCAGGATAGTAAGCCCCCAGTCCTTCTTCCTCTTCCACCTCTTCGGGCGTGGGCACGTATTCCTCTTCTTCCGCCTCTTCCTCTTCCGGTTCTACCTCGATGTCGGAGTAGTCCGCATCATCATCCGGGGCGGTTTCCCCCGGTTGTTCCGCATCGTCAGCCGCAGGTTCCCCGGTAGCCGTTTCCGGCTGTCTTTCCGCACTGCCAGCCGTTCCCCCCGCATTGTTTCCGGGCATTCCGGATGCGGGATTTTCCGTTTTATCCTCCTGATTATCATCGTGTATTTGCTTATCATCCGGCTCGTCCGGCTGTCTTGCCCGGTAGGTGCTTTTTCCGATAACCGTGTACGGCTCGTCCGTTTCTTCCTCCGGTTCGTCGTCAATTTCTTCCGCATCCGTTTGCCAAAAAGACCGCATCAAATCGTGCCGGAAATATTGCCACAGCACGGCAAGGTAGTAGAGCAGGATGACGGAGATTATCATTTTCAGTATCATGGCAGTTCCTCCCGGCATTAGAATAAGTTTTCCATCTTTCCGGCGTAAGCCGCCTCGATTTCTTCCCGGTACTGCTCGAAGTGCTGTGCCAGCACGTTGTCTATGTAGGCGGAAAGCGACACTTTGCCGCCCGTCAGCATCATGGAGATTTTGGCGATCCTCTCGTGGTACTCACGTCGCACGTACACGGGCTTGCCGTAGCGGGCGGGGATGTCCATTCCTTTAAGGAAGGTGCTGTCGTAGTCCGCAGCCTGTCTTGCCTTGCGTCGTTTCCCGTCCGGTACTCTCTCCACAGGCACGGCGGTTTCCTTCTTTCCTGTTTCCGGCTCTTCCGTTCCTGTCCGTTCCGCTGCTTCGCCCGCCATCATCCGCATCAGCAGTTCCTCGTCGATGGGCTTATCTGTCTGCTGTCTCCTCATAGGTCGGTAATTTTAGTATGGATACCATTTCGTGCGTCAATTCCGGCAACCCGCTGCCCGCAACCAGCCGCTTGTCGGGGGCGAACAGCGTGGAGCGGAACACCGTCCGGTTTTCCGCATCCAGTTCCTTGCGGAAGCGTTTCGTGTCGGGTATCTGCGTGGCGAGCATCGGCAGCCCCATTTCGGCGATCACCTTCCCGTAGTTTTCGTACACGTCGCTCTTTTCCCGTTTGTCCACCTGATTCCAGAAAAGGTACAAGCCTTTCAAACGGCTTGTTGCCTTGCCCAGCATCATCCGTTGCAGCACGTCCAGAAAGGCGAGCGTGCTTTCCAGCACCGTCTTGTCGGCAACCACCGGGGCGAAGATGTAGTCCATCTGTGCGATGGTGCGCAGTATGCCCGCCGAGTTCACCGTTCCCGGCAGGTCGAAGAACAGCAGGTCGTAGTTTCCGCCAGCCGTCAGTTCCCTTGCCACGTCGGGGGCTTGCTCCACCCGGCACTTCTGCACCGGATAGGCGGCACGCCCCGCCTGTTGCATCCGTCCGTAAGCCATCTGTTTCAGGTAGTCGTTTTTCAGCACTTCCCGGCTGTCCCTCTCCCGCATTTCGTACAGGCTGTACTGGGGAAAGTCGCAGTCGATCACCGCCAGCGGCACGCCATAGTTGTAATGCAGGTAACTTGCTACCAGTACCGTAAAGGCGGACTTTCCGCTGCCCCCCTTTTGTGTGGCGAAAGCCACGTTCAATGTCTGTTTATCCATATTGTCAATCAATTAGTTAATCATCCCGTTGCACAGGCAATCGGCTGCCTGTCCATTCATTCAGCCAATCAACCGGTCAGCCGATCCTTTGGCTGTCCGTCCGGCTAATTCACCGTGCGTTCAGCCGTTTGTCCGTTCATACGCCCGTTCATACGGCTGTTCATCCGTTTAATCGTTTAGCCGTTTAGTCGTTTGGCTGTTTAGTCATTTGGCTGTTTAGTCGTTTGGCTGTTTAGCCAATCATCCGGCTGACCGTTCAGCCATTCAGCCATTCGTCCGTCCGGTAAAACCGTCATCCGTTTAGCCGCTTGTCCGGCTGACTGTCCACTCACTTGACCGTCCGGTTGTCCGTCCGTTCGGATAGCCGTTTTGCCGCTTCCACGGTGCAAAGGAATATTAAAATATTGGCAATTTATACTGCTGATTATCAGCGTGTCACGCATTGTCTTTCCACTCGTAGAGTTGTCGCGTCCGGGCATGATGACCGGACGGAAAAAGGGCTGTTACTTTGCGGTGTCGAACCCAAGAACCGTGAAAATGAAGAAGAATGATAACCGCCCGAAGGACTGCCCCGGCAGTCCGCAGCAGACAAGGGCATCCCCAATCTGTCCGGCAGGACGGATTTTATTTTCAACCGAAAATAGCAAGTTGTGTGCTGCGGCACTCGCTTCGCTTTCCGTGCCTCACCACCACCTTGCCCCCTCATGGTGGCAACCCCCTCCGAAGTCGGGGGCTGCTCACGGGGGAAAGCCGTAGGCATACGGCAGTTTCAACCCATGTTTCACTTAAAATTTTACAGGATTATGGACAATCAGAAGAAGTATTCCAAAAACCACGGGCGCAAGCTGAAAACCGACAAGATGCGCCACCGTTACGTGTTCCGTCTGGACGACGGGGACAACGCCCGTTTCCTCGCCCTTTTCGATGAATCGGGCAAGGCAACCCGTGCGGAATTTATCGTTTCCGCACTCTTCGGCAGGGAGATAAAGGTCGTCAAACTCGACAAGGGCACGCAGGATTTCTACATGCGACTGACCTCTTTTCACTCCCAGTTCCGCAGCATCGGTGTGAACTACAACCAATGCGTGCGTGCGCTCAAATCCAATTTCTCGGAGAAGAAAGCGCTCGCTTTCCTTTATAAACTGGAGCAGCACACCCTCGAACTGGTGGAGCTTAGCAAACGGATTTCCGCGCTGGTGGAAGAGTTTCAGACCAGATACCCGGTCAGATGATAGCCAAGATTTCACACGGAAGCAGTCTCTACGGCGTGCTTTCGTACAACCAGTTGAAGGTGGACGGGCTTCATGCCGACGTGCTTTTCGGCAACCGGATCATCGAGCCGCAGGGCGATAATCCCTACACGATAGAGCATATTTCCCGTTCGTTCGGGGATTACCTGACCGCCAACCGCAAGACCGAGAAACCCGTCCTGCACATTTCGCTCAACCCCGATCCGAAAGATTGCGTGAGCGAAGAGCGGTTTATCAAGCTGGCGGAAGAGTATATGCGGCGCATGGGCTTCGGTGACCAGCCTTATATCGTCTATCGCCACAACGATATCGGGCGGGAACACCTGCACGTCGTTTCCGTCCGGGTGGACGAAACCGGGCGTGCCATTTCCGACAGCTACGAACACGAGCGTTCGATGAAGGTCTGCCGGGAACTGGAACAACTGTTCAGCCTGACCCCGGCAACCAAAAAGCAGTGGAAGGAAGGGCTGCCCCTGTCGCCCGTCGATTACGGGGGCGGCAACCTCAAAGGGCAGTTGGCGGGCGTGATCCGCCCGATAGCCCGTGAGTGGCGTTTCCAGTCGCTCGGAGAGTACCGTGCCGTGCTTTCGCTCTACGGCATAACGGTGGATGAAGTCAAGGGGGAATATGGCGGACGGGAGTATCACGGGCTTTCGTATTCGGCAACCGACAAGGAAGGCAACAAGGTCGGAAAGCCCTTCAAGGCTTCCGTCTTCGGCAAGGAAGCGGGCATCGACGCACTGGAAAAGCGTATGCAGGTTTCTTCTGCATGGGTGAGGAAGCACAAGGACATTGCCGCCCGCACCGCCACCCGCATAGCGGCAGCCATGCAGACCGCAGGGCATGACCGGACACTTTTCGAGCGTGAACTGCTCCGGCAGGGTATCGGTGTGGTGTTCCGTCAGAACGAAGCCGGGCGCATCTATGGCGCAACCTTTATCGACCATGCCGACAAGACCGTTTTCAACGGTTCCCGTCTGGGCAAGGAGTTTTCAGCAGGTGTATTCAACGACCTTTTTGCCGGGCAGGACGGTACGCAGCCCGTACGGCAGCAGGTTGCCGAAGGGGAATTTCCGGCAGGTGTCCGCCACGGGCAGGAGGAATCACCGGGCGAATACCCGGCACGGCAACCGGGACATTCCGGCATACCGGAGTGGCAAGGGCGTGATACAGCGTGCCAGCCCGACCACAGGGACAGCACCGCAGAAAATGTGGCAGACGCTTTCAGCCTGTTCACACCCCTTCCGGGCGGTGCATCCGGTGACCAGCCCGCACCGCAACAGCGGAAAAGGAAGAAGAAGCGCAGGTACGGCAGGCAGCAGTAGCCTTCCGTTTTTTAGTTTACTCACTATTTAAAATTTAGATTTATGCAAAACGAAGACGATTTGCGTGGACTTGCCAAAGTCATGGAGTTTATGCGTGCGATAAGCATCTTGTTTGTCGTGATTAATATTTACTGGTTCTGTTACCAGTCCATCCGGGAGTGGGGTATCAATATCGGCGTGGTCGATAGAATCCTGCTCGGCTTCCAGCGTACCGCCGGGCTGTTCTCCAATATCCTTTGGACGAAATTTTTTGCCGTGGTGTTCCTCGCCTTGTCCTGTTTGGGCACAAAGGGCGTGAAGGAGCAGAAGATCACTTGGCGGAAGATTATTCTTTCCGGTGTGTCGGGATTGCTGCTGTTCTTTTTCAACTGGTGGCTGCTCGCACTGCCGTTGCCGCTATCGGCAAACACGGTGTTCTACGTCGCCACCCTCACGGCAGGGTATATCCTGCTGCTCATGGCGGGGCTGTGGATGTCCCGCCTGCTCAAGACCAACCTGCTCGAAGACGTGTTCAACGTCGAGAACGAGAGCTTTATGCAGGAGACGGAACTCAAGGAGAACGAGTATTCCGTCAATCTCCGCACCCGCTTCTGGTTCAGGGGAAAGACGTATGACGGGTGGATCAACCTTGTTAATATTTTTCGTGCGACAATGGTGTTGGGAACTCCGGGCAGCGGGAAGTCCTACGCGATTATAAATCAATACATTAAACAGGTAATCGAGAAAGGCTTTTCCGTCTTTTTGTATGATTTCAAATATCCCGACTTGTCGGAGATTGCCTACAACCACCTGCTCAATCACTTGGACGGGTATAAGGTCAAGCCGAAATTCTACGTGATAAACTTCGATGATCCCACGGGCAGCCACCGATGCAATCCCATCCATCCGGATTTTATGACGGATATATCGGATGCTTACGAGAGTGCGTACACGATTATGTTAAATTTGAACCGAACGTGGATCAGCAAGCAGGGCGACTTCTTTGTAGAATCACCTATCATCCTGTTAGCCAGCATTATATGGTATTTGAAAATCTACAAGAACGGCAAGTATTGCACCTTCCCTCATGCCATCGAGTTTCTGAACCGGAAGTACGCTGATATTTTCCCCATACTCACCAGTTACCCCGAACTGGAGAACTATTTAAGTCCTTTTATGGACGCTTGGGAAAGCTCGGCGGTGGAGCAGTTGCAGGGGCAGATAGCTTCGGCAAAAATCCCGCTTTCACGCATGATTTCCCCGGCTCTCTACTGGGTAATGACAGCGGATGATTTCACCCTCGACATCAACAACCCCGAAGAACCGAAGGTGCTGGTTGTCGGCAACAACCCCGACAGGCAGGGCATCTACGGTGCGGCTCTCGGTCTGTACAACTCCCGTATCGTGAAGTTAATCAACAAGAAGAAACGGCTCAAATCCGCTGTGATTATAGACGAGCTGCCCACCATTTACATGCGTGGGCTGGACAACCTGATTGCCACTGCCCGGAGCAACAAGGTCGCCGTCATGCTCGGCTTTCAGGATTTCAGCCAGTTAAAGCGTGACTACGGTGACAAGGAAAGTGCGGTGATTTGCAATACGGTGGGCAATGTCTTTGCGGGTCAGGTAGTTGCCGAAACCGCCAAGACGCTCTCCGAGCGCTTCGGCAAGGTCTTGCAGAAGCGGCAGAACATGACCATCAACCGGAACGAGACTTCCGTTTCCATCAATACCCAGATGGACAGCCTTATCCCGGCATCCAAAATCAGTAACTTGACACAGGGAATGTTCGTCGGGGCGGTAGCGGACAATTTCGACGAGCGCATCGAGCAGAAGATTTTCCATGCCGAGATTGTCGTGGACAACGGGCAGGTCAAGCGGGAAACCGCCCGTTACGTGAAGATACCGCAGATTATCGACTTCACCGACAAGGACGGCAACGACACCATGCGGCAGCAGATTGATGCCAACTACTACCGCATCAAGAACGAGGTCAAGCAGATTGTAGCCGATGAAATCGAGCGCATCAAGGCTGATCCCGAACTCTCGCACCTGATTAAGAACGTGTGATAAATGAAAAACCGGATATTCCGGCCAGACAGATTGCTGGCGGAATATCCGGTTTGTTCTTTCTTTATTACTACATATCAAAAGTCCCCATCGTTTGGGCTATTATATCAATGTATGGCAACGAATGTTTCTTCCCAAATAAAACCTTCTTTTTCATAATTACTGCAATCAAAAAAGATTAGATGATTACTCGTTAAAAAAACGTTTACGAAATTTATAATACAATTTCTATTTACCTATATTTATTTCCATGTTATCGACCTATTTTATTTTCAATCCATTGGTAAAAGCAAAAATCGCAAATCCATTATCCAAACCTAATTCTATGTTTTGCTTGTTATCTAATTGGTTGAACGCAGTCATAAATCTATTTCTGCATTTACATGATTGCAGGTAAAAGTTAAAATAGTTCTCTGCTTTTTCTTTATCGCTATGCAGCAATACATAAGGTAATGCTGAAAGAGTATTTTGAGTATATTTATTAAAGCAACAACCATATTGTTCCATAAAACTGATAGCTGCTGTTTTATCCTCAAATAAATCGAATATCGGTATGGCATATTGTTCAAGTAGGTTGATAATGGATTTTACCGACATATCGAAACTTAGTCCGGCAAGTTCCCACTGTTTATATTCCTTTATTGGTGATATATATCCAATATGGTTATGATATATAAGCCCAGCTTCATTGATATTTTCTGTCTGTTCTTGCATCCACTTCTTCAGGCTTTTACTATAAATAGAAATCAGAGGATATATGATTATGCTACAAGAGTAGTTATAAGTACTTGACTTGAAATATACTTCAAAAGTCAAATCCATATCTTTTGAAATTTTCTTCAAACATTGCCCGTTTTTCGTCGGCTTAAATCCCTTTTCAATAAAAGAGATGGCAATTTCATTGCAGGCTTTATAGAATATTTCTCTTGGTTTCATTTTCCGTTCTTTTTATGGTCGATAATGGCTTGGTGAGGAACAGCGTTAAGCTGTTGTCTTGATTTTGTTAGCTATTTTTCCATTTCATTAAAACTTCTCTCAAATCTCTTTTTAAGAGATCACAATCATATTCAATTTTCTTTTTCCTCAATTTGTCAGAGACATATTGTATATAATACAAAAAATCATCTATGATTATAACCTTCTGTTCCAATAGAGATAATTCTCCAAAACTACGACTAAAATAACGTTCAACCTTTATATGATATACTCCGTCTTGGTTTACCAAATGTCCCCATTTATATTTAGGACGAATATAATATCGACCTTCAAATCCTACTGGGATTTCATTCTCAAAATGGAAGTATTCACACCTAACAGTTCTATTTTCGTCATCGTGATGACTGAAATGCATTGACAAGCCTATATAGGACAAATTATCACCGTATTCTTCTGGTCGCAGTTCATGTATGAGCAAATCTTTTAGTTTATTAAAACTTTCATACAAAGGTTGAACAGATTTCTGATAGTTTCCTGATTTATGCCATCTAATTGGAGATTTTGGTAATAAGTTTCGTTGTGTCTGAAATTTGTATCCAGCATAATAGGTTAAGTCATTGCTATTTTCTAAAATATAGGAATCTTTTAATTTGCTCCAACCTTGTTCGTCTTTGATTTCAAAACATTGGTTCATCAACGAAGTATAGTATCTACCATTTATCCAACGATTAGCCTTTGCTTCCAAAGGTTCCCTATTACCCCAACCAATAATTTTTAGAGCTTCACATATTCTTACAAGTTTATTCCATTCCTTGATATTAGAATAATGGCACAACCTATCAAACTCATTAATAAGTTTGCTTCTTGTCGTTTCTTTATCTTGTTTACTTAAATAAACAGATAATTCCTCAAGACTTTCTATATTATAAATTTCAGTCATATTCTTATAACTAATGGGTTGCAGCTAATCATCGTTTAGATGATTGAGGTACATGTTAGTGATATATCCTATTTTAATATGAAGCATATTCTCTATGTAATTGACAAGCTGATTCCTATCCATTTCCATACATGAATCAGCATCCATCATCATTATTTCATAGACGACCTTTTTCAGCTTTTCATCTATAATATCATAATCAGAATAGCAGGAAAAGGCGTATTGAGCAATTTTTACAGCATTGTAATTATCATGCTGTATATATTGCTTTATTCCACTTGCAAATATTTCTTTTGTTAATAACTTCATATTATTTACGTTATCACTAATGGTTAGAAAGGAGCATCGTCAGATGCTATCTTTCGTTGTTAGCAACCTATTTGAAATAATTAATCAATTTATCGTTATTAGGAATATTCCCAATATGCCACAAATGGACTTATGACTTTATTACCTTCAATTTTTCCATAAACATATATACAGCCAGCCATGAAAACGGAAATATCTTTCATGCAAACTTCGTTGATTTGAAAAATGAAACTATTTCCATCTTTAGCCACTTTACCATCATTATCTAATCCCCATTGAATAGGTATTACGTTACCCCCAAATTTGATTGCACAATCTTTTTCTGGCATATCTTTTTCTATACTCATCTCGTATATTGAGTAAATTTCATCTATTTCGGGGTGTTTATATCTATCACTTTTGCTTTGACTACTTAATTCGTGTTCAAGCAACAACAATTTACAATCGGGATATGTGTCATATTCCAATGCAACATCAAATTCCGGAGTAAAAATTGATATTTGCTTGTTGGGATTTAAGGGGTTTTGAAATGTCAGATAAAAATAGAGATTATCTTTATTCAATAAATTCTTATCATCAAAGCAAGTCGGAGCATTTCCACCGACCCAACTAAAACATTCTTCTTGGTATTCACAAATGCCGTAGTATATTGCGTTTTCTCTTGTTTTAAGTATTCTTTCTATATCCATAATAACGATAATGATTTGATTGTTGCTAATGTATAAATAGCCACACCTCATGGTGTTGTTCCTAATCTCTAATAACCACCCTTTTCAATCACCGCTTATTTCAGTAAATGACACCTGCAAAGTGTAGTTTACTTCAAATGTAAAATAAAAGCATGAAAAGTGAACGACTCTTCTGTTTTTATTTCTTAAAATCGGCAAAAAATGAAAAGCAGGCACAATTCAGTCTTTGTCGGGCATTGGTAGCGACAAACATACCGATGCGGTGACAAGTGGCGACAGCCTGCCCGAAACTTGCTGATAATCCATGTTTTCCCCTATATATTTACGTCCGGTTTCACTGGAAACCATTAGTATTCACCATTTAAAAATTTAAGTTTATGGACGAAAGACCGGACAACAGCGAACAACTGATGGATATTCTTCTTGTCATGGATCAGGAGAAAAAGACCATCCAAGCCGTCAGCGGAGTAAAGGACGGAGAGTTACAAACCAAGAACCCGTTGGAGGACAACAACGACCTGCTACGGGTAGACCGTCACGGAGACATATTCTCCAACTTCTTTTCCAATCTCTGGAACCAGTTGAAAGATCCCACCCGTTTCCATTTCTTCCGTGTTCCGGAGGAAGACGTGCAACGGGTAGCGGCAGATTTCCAGCAGACCGTGCAGAACCCCACGCCCGAAGGACAGGCACGCATGGCACAGTACGAGGTGCAGCATCCCGCACAGGCACAACAGCAGGGCGAGCAACAGGCGCAGCCTGCCGCCGGACAGCAACAGCAGCCGACAGATGCACCGCAGCAAGGGCAGGCGCAGCAACAGCCGCAGTACAAGTACGATGTGGAAAAGATAGATTGGAACTCGCTCGCCAATCTCGGCATCAAACGTGAACAGATCGAGCAGAACGGTATGCTCGACCAGATGCTACGGGGCTTCCAGACTGACAAGACCGTCCGGGTATATTTCAATCTCGATTCGATCTCCCATGCCAACGACAGCCAGCTTTCCTTGCGTGAGGCTCCCGACGGCAGGGTAGTCGTTTGCAGCCACGGCATCCTCGACCCGACGAAATTGCAGCAGCAATTCTTCGGGCATACCTTCACGAAGGAAGATAGCGACGCTATCAAGACCGCCGGGAACATGGGGCGCATTGTCGAACTCACCAACCGGGCGGGCGAGAAAGTCCCGTCCCTTATCAGCCGTAACCAGAAGACGAACGAACTGGCATCCTTCCCGGCTGACAAGGTGCGCATCCCTGCCGAGAAGAACGGGCATACCTTCACACCCGACGAGGTTGCCAAGCTGAAGCAGGGCGAAGCCGTCGTCTGCCAGTTCCAGACCAAGGCGAAAGAGGGGCAGAAGCCCAAGACCTATTTAGCCCCCGTACAGTTCAGTGCCGCCAAGATGCAGCTTGAACTGCTCTTTGGCGAAAGGGGCAAGCTGGCGATGGACGAACACCGGGAAATGCAGAGGCAGACCGCCAATCAGGAAGTCCCCAAGACCTTCCGCAAGCAGGAACTCACCGAGAAGTCGCAGCTCGAACTCTCCGGTGGCGGGACGGTCAAGGTTTCCGGTCTGGTGGACAGGCAAGGCAAAGCCTACCACGGCTATATCACATGGCAGCCCGGACAGAAATATCCCGCCTTCATGTTCCCGAAGGACTACAAGACTGCGCTCGAAGAGGGGCGTGTCAAGCCGGCAGTCGAGAACGAGGTGCAGGTGGCGGTCAATTCACAGGGTAAAACCAACGAATCCACCAAGAGCCTGAAAGAAGCCCTGCAATCCGCACAAACCCAGCCCACCGGGGAACAGAAGCAGCGGCAAGACCGCAAGGATCAGCAGAAGGAGGACAAGAAGCAGGAACAACGGCAGGAGCAGAAGCAGGACAAGCCCAAGCAGCGCAAGGGCGTCCGTCGTTGATCCTTTCCCCCTTTTTGTTACGATTCGGTTGTCCCGCCCAAGTGACGGGACACTTTTTGTCAAACCATTAAAAATTGAACATTTATGATTACAGCAATTATTGCCGAGAAACCTTCCGTGGCGAAGGATATAGCAAACGTGTTGGGAGTCCGTGAACGTCACGACGGCTACCTTTCAGGCAACGACTACCTCGTTACCTGGGCGTTCGGCCATCTTGTACAACTGGCTATGCCCGACGCTTACGGTTACACAGGCTTCCGCCGGGAAAACCTGCCCATCATCCCGCAGGAATTTAAGTTCATCCCCCGCCAGATACGGGAAGGCAAGGAGTACAAATCCGATCCCGGTGTACTCAAACAGCTAAAGGTCATTGGCGAGGTTTTCGCCCAGTCTGACCGGATCATCGTGGCGACTGACGCAGGTCGGGAAGGAGAAGGTATCTTCCGCTATATTTACAACTACCTCGACTGCCGCAAGCCCTTTGTCCGCCTGTGGATTTCCTCGCTGACAGACCGTGCCATCCGGGAAGGGCTGGAGAACCTCAAACCCGGCAGCAGTTACGACAACCTCTACCGTGCCGCCGAAGCCCGTGCCATTGCCGACTGGGAAATCGGCTTGAACGCCACCCAAGCACTCTCCATCGCTGCCGGGCAGGGGATCTTCTCGCTCGGAAGGGTGCAGACACCCACCTTGATGATGATCTGCTCCCGCTATCTGGAGAACAAGGATTTCACCCCGCAGACCTACTACCAAATCCGGGTGACGGCAGCAAAGGACGGCACGCCCTTCTCCGCCTTGTCAGAACACAGGTACGAAACCCTTCCGGCAGTCAATGCCGCCCTTAGTGCCGTGACCGCAACGGGAACGGTTACGGTTGCCGACGTGCAGTGCAAGGAAGTCAGTCAGGAACCGCCGCTGCTGTACGACCTGACAAGTTTACAAAAGGAAGCCAACAGCAAGCTCGGCTTTTCAGCGGACAGGACACTCAACATCGCCCAGTCGTTATACGAGGCGAAAGTTTTAAGCTACCCCCGCACAGGCTCCCGTTACATCTCCGACGATGTTTTCGACGAAATCCCGTCCCGTATCGCCCTTCTGGAACAATACCCGGCTTTAGCCGCCTGTGCCGCCACCCTGAAAGGGACGGCACTCAACCGTCGCAGCGTGGACGACAAGAAAGTCACCGACCACCATGCGCTCATCATCACCGAATGCCTGCCCGGTGAACTGCTCGAAGACCAGCGCAAGATTTACGACATGGTGGCAGCCCGCCTGCTCGAATCCTTCTCCGCCCGCTGTGTCAAGGACGTTACCACCGTCCGCCTGACGGCAGGCAACAGCGACTTTACCGCCAAAGGTACGGTTGTCAAGTCCGCCGGATGGCGTGCCGTGCGTGGCGAGCGGGACGAGGAGGAAGAATCCGCTTCCCTTCCCGTTTTACGGCAGGGCGAGACCTTCCCCCTTGAATCTGCCGAACCGCTGGAGAAACAGACCAAGCCCAAGCCCCTGCATACCGAGAGCAGCCTGCTTTCGGCAATGGAGAGCTGTGGCAGGGATCTGGACGAAGCCGGACTCCGGGACAGCCTGAAGGACATAGGCATCGGCACGCCCGCCACCCGTGCCTCCATCATCGAAACCCTCTTTTCACGTGACTACGTGCGTCGGGAGAAGAAGAACCTCGTGCCTACCGAAAAAGGGCTTGCCGTGTACCGCACCGTCAAGGGCAGGAAGATTGCCGACGTTGAAATGACCGGGCAGTGGGAAAACGCCCTTGCCCGTATCGAAACGGGCGAAATGGATGCGGCAACCTTCCGCAAGGGTATCGAGGTCTATGCCGCACAGATCACCGAGGAACTTTTGCAGGTACAGGTATCGGTTGCGGACGGCAAACACATCCCTTGCCCCAAGTGCCAGTCAGGACGCATCCTCTTTTATCCGAAGGTCGCCAAGTGCAGCAACGTCGATTGCGGGCTTACCGTCTTCCGCAGCAAGGGCGGGAAGACACTCACCGACAGCCAGATTACCGACCTTGTTACCAAAGGTAAGACCTCCCTTATCAAAGGCTTCAAGAACAGGGACGGCAAGGCGTTCGATGCGCACGTCACCTTTGACAAGGATTTCCGCACCGTGTACGACTTCCCGCCCAAGCCCAAAGGGAAAGGGGGCGGACGATGAACGGCTGGTTATCCGTGCAGGAAGCCGCCCGTATCTGTGGTACGGACGAGCAGCGCATCACCCTTTGGATGAACGGCAACCACATCGCCTACGCCTGTTTCGATACCGTCCTGATGATTGACTGCGCATCCCTTTTCGCCCTTTTCGAGCGCAACCGGGTAGCCACCGTCTATGACGATGTGCCACGGCAGAAGAAAAGGGGCAGACCGGGCAAGCACAGCGAGCTATTGAATACCCCGCTGGACAGGCTCGGCTTTTCGCAGCGTGTCGTCAAGGCTTGCCGGGAACTCGGCATTTTCACCACCGAACACTTGCTCATGCACCTGAAAAGGTATCGCCTTTCCCGCCTGTATTGTGTCCGCAACTTCGGCAGCCAGTCCGGTTGTGAAATTCTCCGCTGGCTTCACCGGAACGAACTCATAGACGACGGAAGCCCACGGGATTTTCAGGTTTTATTCCCCTGAAAATTCCAGTTTTTGCCGCACGGTCATAGCGGGAAGTATAAACTTTCCCTATGGCCGGATGGCAGAAGCAAAAATATTTCGGAATATATTTTGCAGTTTAAGAGAAAAGTTCTATATTTGCAACCAGTAGAACCTGCCAAGCCTCTTAACAATGCTCAAATCGGCGGGTCGTTTTTTTTATATACCCTATGAAAGTACATTTTAGCAAAACCTGTTATACTCCCCAACAGCATATAAGCCTGCTCAAAACAAGAGGACTATTGATTTCGGACGAACCGAAAGCGATTAGTTACCTGATAAATATCGGTTACTTCCGTTTAAGCGCTTATTTTTATCCGTTGTTGGAATTTCCCAAAGAGCGACACCTTTACAAACCGGATGCTACCTTTGCAAAGGTGATGGATATGTACCGCTTTGATCGGAAATTAAGGCTTTTACTGTTCAACGAGATTGAAAAGATAGAGGTGGCTATCCGCAGTTGTATAACGAATTATGCCAGTCAGGATTTCGGCAATCTCTTTTGGCTGACCGACAACAGCTTTTTCAGTAACGAAGCCAAGTTTCAAGCGACTTTAGCCGTTATTGACAAAGAGATAGAAAATTCCAAAGAGGATTTCATCACTCACTTTAAAGAAACCTATCTGGAATCTTATCCTCCCGCATGGATGATTACCGAAATCATTCCCTTCGGCAGTTTGACACATATCTATATGAATCTGAAAGACAACGGGCTGAAAAAGAAGATAGCCCAGCATTTCGGATTACAGGCTCCGGCTTTTGTTTCATGGTTAATCATACTGGGAGGTTTGCGCAATCTGTGTTGTCACCATGCCCGTATGTGGAACCGGGAGTTGCCCATTAGTCCCTCCGAACCAAGATACATGAAATTCGGTTGGATCGACACTGCCCGTACCGACAAGCGCAGGATGTATTACCGCATCTGCATGATACGTTACTTCCTCTATACCGTATCGCCGAACAGTAAATTCAAGGACAAGCTGAAAGCCTTGTTAGCCGCTTATCCGAACATTGATGTCCGTGCGATGGGATTTCCCGCAAATTGGGAGAATGAAGATCTTTGGAAATAGGCAACGCTGTTGCCTGAATTGAACTAAGCTAAAAAGTGCGACAGTGTCTCACCAATTTATGCGATGATGTCGCATAAATTACATAGTCCTTTGTCATACAAGGATTTTATTCTATCTTAGCGCACAATATAACCCGCCAAGCCTCTTAACAATGCTCAAATAGGCGGGTCGTTTTTTTTATATCCGTTGCCATTCTCCAATTTGGCAACCGCCCGTTGCCAAATTACGAAACCGCCTGTTTCGTAACTACACCCTTCCGTACACCGTCCTTACTTTCTCGCCCTCCAGCATCCTGCAAGACCGTACCACCCATTCCGCATTGTCAGCCTTGATACCCGACAGAGCCTTATCTTCACCCCCTGCAACCTTCGGCAGCGTAATTGCCACGATTTCATCCGCCAGCCCGCTGTTCAGCAACATGGCGGCAATTCCTTCACCGTAAGCGACCATCACACCGTCACCCGCAGCCTTCATCCGTCCGATTTCCGCCACGGCATCCCCCGTGATGAACCGCACGTTTTCTTTTCCCGTCAGGTTACAGTCTGCTTGCGCCACGACAAAAGTGTCCTTTTGCGTGATCGGCCAGCCGAGGTGATTCATAAATACGTCCAGATAAGTTTCTTCATCCAAGAGCAGGCAGTCGGCTTTCCCGATGGCATCATCCACCAGCTTGTCAGCACGGGCAGGGCATCCGTCAATGGACTGGTACACATACAAGGTAATCTGTTTCATAACATTTCTTTTTATCGGTTATGTCCGCCTTACATCAAAAAAAGCGTGAACTCACACTATCCTAAAGTAAGGGACTGGAAACCCCATAAACCGAATAGGCAAGCTCACGCTGTATAGGCATACAGCATGTGCATTGCGCCATTCGTCCGGTTTATTTAAAAAATTTCCAGTTTTTTACTTCAAGACGTTTAGCGAACGTACAATCTATATAATCAAAACCCGCTTGCGTTCAAGCCGGGCAATGAACTTTCGTATTTCCAGTTGCAAATATAGTGCAAACCTGCCGAATTACAAAAGAATAGCCCCGCCTTATCTCACGACAGGGCAGGGCAACCGTTCACTCTTCACTTACGCCTAAGCAGATTGTGAACGTGGGGTATGGTCTATTGATACTTTTATCCGCTTGATGTTCTTTCCGTGCCTTTTCTTTCCGTCACCGCATCGAAACGGTTGCGGATGAACTCCTGCACGTCCTTTGCCCGGTAGAATACCTTCCCGCTGATCGTGAAGTAAGGCAACGCCCCGATAGCCCGGTATCGCTGCAATGTCCGTATGCCGACTTTCAGCAGCAGGCACAAGTCCTGATTGTCCAGCAGTTCCTCACCGTCCAGCAGGCTGTTCTTCTTCAGCACCCGTTCCAGCAGTTTCTCCGTCAGGTCGAACCGCTGCATGATCCGCTGCATCCAGCCTTCAAACTCTTCCCGGTCTGTGTACATAGCAGTCTCCTTCCTTTTCGATGATTTCCTTCTCCCGCATATAGCGGATGTAGCCCTTTGCCGTGCGTTCCTTCACTTCCAGCGTTTCCTGTATCAGTTCGCACAGTTCGATGTAGCCGTACTTCTCCTGCCGGGTGAACGCCTCCCGTGCCATTTCCGCCAGTTCCTTCTCCTTGCGCTTCTCCTTCTCCGCGCGGGGCTTTTCGCCCACGTACACGGGCATCCCGGCTTGTCTGTCCCAGCGGAACTGCATCAGCGGAATGTCCAGCGGGCTGCCGTCCCGCACCTTCAACGCCTTCACCACCGATATTTCCGGGTTCTCGTCCTTCTCTATCGAGAGGATGGCAGCCGACTTGCGCTGCAACTCGCTGCCCAAGTGTCCCCGCAGTTTCAAGCCGTTCGGTACGAAATGCACCACGGCGGCGATGCACGTGCGGTAAATCCCCGCCAGCCGGTAAATCTCGTCGATCAGCGCCACGCTTTCCCCCTCGTCGTTGGCGCAGCGTATCAAGTCCGCCACCCCGTCGATCACAACCAGATGAATACCCCCGTGCAGGTAATGGTACTTGTCCATGCTCTGCATGATGGCGGTCAGCCGCTCGTTCCTCGACATTCCCGTCAGGCAGTACACGTGCAGGAACTCCGGCATCCGTTCCCGTCCGGCACGTCGCAACAGCCGCCCCGTGTTCTTGTACAGTTGTTGCTCGCTCTGCTCCGTATCATAGAGCAGCACCGCACGCCTTTTCCGGTTCGGCTCCACCCTGACGCCCAGCAGGTCGGTGTCCGTTTCCTTCTCCTGAATCGCCCCGGCTACCAGCGCAGCCGTGTAGTTGCTCTTTCCAGTGCCTTCCCCGCCCGTGATGCAGAGTATGTTCTCTTCCGTGCCCAACGGCACGTCCCCGGCGGTAATGATGCTGGCTGCCGCCAGTGGCGGGTGGTCGTAGTTGATCTCGCACGATTTCAGCACCGCCATCGTGTCACCGTACAGGCAGTCCAGCAGTTTGAGGAACAGCTTCACGAACTCTTCCCGTGTCCGTCCCGCCTTGAAGTAGTCCGACACGTCCTTGTCCGTCTTTTCTCCCGTCAGCGGCAGCACCAGCCGTTCCACCCCGTACTCCGTCAGTTGTTGGCGGTGCTTCTCGGAGCTTTCCAGCCCCGTCTTATCCACGTCGTACAGCAGCACGATATGCTTGAAACGGTACACCAGCTTGCGGATAATCTTCGTGGGGATAACCGACGTTTCCGAGTTGAAGCAGATGGCGTGGAACCCGTGTGCCGCCAGCGTCAGCACGTCCTTCTCGCCACCCGTCAGGAACAACGTGTCGCCCTTGGGCGGCAGCTCTTCCAGCCCGAAGCAGTAGTTGTCTCCCGTGTGCCCGCCATACACGAAACGGATGTCCGATTTCGGGCGGTACACCTTCACGCCCCATTTCCCCACGTACCCGAACATCGGTTCTGCGGGCGTGGACGTGAAGCCGAACGCTTTCCCTTCCGCTGTTTCGCTCCGGTACTCCTTCAGCGACTGCACCCCGTAACGGTTCAGCACCTCTTCCGTGATCCCGTACCCGTTCCAGTACCCCAGTTCATATTCCGTGAACGCCTGCTGCGTCGTCCGGTAAGGTCTTGGCTTCCGTTCCGGTTCTGCCCGTCCTTCCCCCGTTTCGTCCGGCTCTCTTTGCCCGTTCCCTTCCGTTGTCCCGGCATCCCGCAACCTTGCTTGGCGCTCCCGTACCACGTCGGGCGGCAGTTCCTCACCGACACCCAGACACAGTTCACGGTCTATCGTTTCCAGCACCTCCACGAAGTCGGCGGCATTCCTGCAATCCAGCCCCTTGATTTTCGCCACGAGGAAGAAGCAGTCCCCCGAAAAGTCCCCGTTCCCGAAGTCCTTCATCTTGTACGTCCCGCTCCGACGGTCATAGTACACGTTGCACGACGCCTTGCTGTCCTCGTACAGCGGGTTCAGGAAATTCCTGCCCACCCGCCATTTCACGGGCAGGTAGTGGCGGAACACGTCCAGCCCGTTACTCGTTCGTGCCAGTATTTCCTCTTTTCTTACCATAGGGCTTGTTTTTGCGTTCGTGTAAAGGGTGCTGTTCCGCCATCCGGTCTATTTGCGTGGCGGGCGTTTCCCGCATCCAGCGTTCCCGGAACTGCTCCACGTCCGTGCGACGGTAGCGGATCTTCTTGCCGCAGATGGAGAACGGGAGAATCCGGTTCGTGCGGTAGCGTTGCAGCGTGCGGGGGCTGATTTCGAGGTACTCGCACACCTCCGCATTCTGCATCCACCTGTCCGTTTTCCGGTGGTTCTTCTCTTCCTGTCCCTGTTGTTGTTCCCTTTGCCGGGATTCCTGCACGTATGCCGCTATCCAGTCGATCTTTTCCACGAGGGCGGCAAAGGCTTTGCTTTCGATGGTTATTACTTCCATAATCTGTTGATATTTAGATTTATGGTCTCAAATGTCCGGGTATTCGATGTTTTTTCCTGTCAGGTTCATATCAGGCTGGCAAAGATTTTTTCCGGGTGCAAAAAAGCCGTCCGAAGGTCATTTCCTAACCTTTGGACGGCTTTTTACCATCCGTATTCCTTTCTTCCCGGCAGCTTGTCAGCTTGTTGTCACCTTGACAAAACGGTTTCTGGTCTACAGCGGTTTATCATCCGCCTCGTCCATTCGTTTTTGAATTTTCTCCTTCAGATAATCCAGATAGACCGTCCGGCTGTTCTTTCGCTCCCTCATGTTGATAAACAGGCGGTACACGTCGCCCAAATCTACATGGAAGACGATTTCAAACAGGTTCGCCAGTTCGATAATGTCTATCTGCCCGTTGTCGATGCTTCCCGCTTCATGGATGGCATAAATCAGTTCCACCGCCGCCGTTTTCTTGTCCGTCCAGCGATGTTCCACCGCTATGGATGAAATTTGCACCGCCTCGGCTTCCTGCGCCAGCGCACGCCTTCGGGCGGTCAGGTAAGCGTACAGCATTTCCATCGCCATAATGCGTGCGACAAGGCGGTCATAACCCGTCGAAAATTCCGGTTCCCAGTCCAGAACACACAATTCCGTTTCCGGGCTGATCTCCCGTTTCTCCCGTAGAAAATAATAAGTGTCACGATAGGTTGCCCCACTACGGTAGTACTGGTAAAAACCCACATGCCGGTCAAAAAACAGTTTCTGTTCCTCCTGCTGTTTCCGGTAAAAATCATCCGATAGTTCACGACATGGCGGGCGGTAACTCTCGATGTGCAACACCTTGTAGAAATACATCAACCGGGCAAGAAGGGCTGGTTTCTTGTATTTGAAGAAGTCAATCTCTTCCTCTTCGTTGCTGAAAGGGGCGGATTTCACGAACGCTTTCAGCTCATTCAGTTTTTCTTTCAGGAAAACAATCATCAGCTTGCAATCCTCCATGATGTGTTTCCCGTTCAGGTCGATGGCAGACACCCGTCTGTCCACTTCCCGCATTATTTCTTCGTAATTCTGCATTAAATTATCTTTAGTTAAAAATCGGGCTAAAATTACGAGGTATATTGCGATAAAACGGTATGGGACGATTTCGCATTTTGTCCTGTGAGCAAGTATTTGACCGACAATTTGAGCAATCCATTTTAATAGCCACGGAGCATGAAACGGGTTGCGATAGCGTTCATGGGTACAGGAGGCTCATGTCCTTGAAATTTTATCCGTCATTTTCCCATGCTTCCTTTTGAAATTGCCCGTTTTGTCCCGTCTTGTCCGTTTCATGGGAAATTTGGACAATCCCCGTGCGTTACCGATAAAACTCCCTTAACTTTCCCGGTGGGAAATGCAGGTGCTTCACACAGTAATGGTCGAATGAGGAAGGGGTGGCGAACCCCGTTTTCTTCGCGATCTCCGCCAGCGTGAGCGATGTGGATTGCAACAGGTATTTGATGTCCGCTATACGTTGTTCATTAATCCAACTGCCGGGGGAAACCCCGAACTCTCTTGCAAACTTTTGGCGGAAAGTTCCGTAAGCCATTCCGCACCCGTGGGCGAGTTCCTTCACGCTGTACACGCCACGGGCTTTTATCCCCACCTCTTCCCTGAACGGGCGTTTGCCCAAATGGGGCATATTGCCTTCGGCACGGGCAAATTGCTTGTCCGTGATGTAACGATCCCGTCTTTTCATCACGTCCCGTCGTTCCTCCCGGAAGAAGTAGCATACGAAGTTGTACAAGCCGTTCAGGAGTGTGTTGCGTGCATTGAGCAGGTAAAGGATGTCGCTGAACAATAACAGTTCTTCCACCCGGTAGTCGCGGATATAGGCGAAAGTCAGGTAGTCCAGCAGGAATGCCACCACCCGGCTGTCGTGCGAGAGGGCGATCAGCATCATGTACGCCCGGTAGTCCTTCTGTCTCAAGCCCGGCAGTTCCTCCCACGTTTCGAGCGTGGAGGTGATGAAGCGTAACAACCCGGTGTCTTTCGCCCGTTCTTCCAGAACTTCATAGTCGGACAGCTCCCGGCTGCTTTCCGTCAGTTCCCCGATTTCCGCTGCCAACTTCTTCATGCGTGGCAGGAGGTCGGGATGGGCTTTTGCGCTTTTCAACAAGAGATTACTTAGCTCGGTTTCCATCCGGTTACAATCACACCCATTTAACCGACAAAACAATCCACACCGCCACCGCCACCAACGAGACAACCACCGAAATCATATTTTTCCGATCCGTGCAGCACTTCCGGTAGGCGTCCTGCCAGCGGTTGGCTTGTCTGGTGTTACGAAAAAAGAGCAGGACGTGCGACACGGCAACCACAAGCCCCAGCACCCAGTAATACTCATTATACAGACGCATATCCAAGAACCTGTCTATCACGATAAACGGGATGGAGTAGAGGGCGAATACAGGGGTGAGAAGTATCGCGAAGTAGAGGGGAACCCCTCTATTTCTTCGGGTGAGGAATCCGAATATGAATTCGAGGGGATAACAACTCGCTATAAACCAATAGACGTACCAATTCATTATTCTTATTTTTATGTCATTCCGCTACCGCCATCAGCACCACTCCGCACAGGATAAGAATCAGCCCCATTATCATAATTCCGATGCGCACCCCGTCCTCCCCGAACAAATCCTGCATCAGCGTGAGAAATCCGAGAGGATGTGCCGAACGTTCTCCGGTCATATCCAACATCCACTTCCAGCGACGGTAAGCCCCGATAAATTGCAATAAACCAGCAGCAATAAATACCAATCCACCCGTTTCTTTCGGAAGGTTGGCGAAGAAATCTTGTTCTTTTTCCATATTCATTTATCTTGTTATTTCATTTCCAAATCCACTCCATCACCCAAATTTCCACCGCACAAAGCGGTAAGAACCCCATGCACACCATCCACACCGGAATCACTTTGCGCCATGCGCTGCGGCGGTAGTGGTTCATGAGGGCGGAACGACGTTCTTTGCGGTAGCGCAACACACAGAAAAGGCCGGGCGGAATAATGCCCGCAGCCAGAAACAGGAGAATGATTTCGTCTTGCGTCAGAGATAATGTGGCAGCCGCAAGAAAATGGTCGGAGACAAGCAACGGAAACACCACGCAAAACATCCAATAGTAAATATGCAACGGCATTCCTCCCATTCTTGACCAGTTCTCCCCGCAATAATATATGTAATCTACCGGGAAGTAAAAACGATACTTCCTCGGATGCAACTTCTTCTGCTGCCGCTCGAAGTAATCGAGAGGCTTCTGTTTTTCCTGATAATATTTATAATGTTTCATAGGCTATCGGGGTTACGTTCGGCATATTACTCTTTGCATTCACCTTATTCATACAAAATGCCGGTGCAAGACTATAACAGGCAACCAAAAACAGTGTCATGCAATATAGAATGTGTTTAACTATTTTCATATACGTTTCTATTTCATGTATTAGCTATCACGAACCATATAATGAATCCTATGCTTATTTCAATATGATATACAGCCGTAATGAACTTGTCCGACAGCAGTTCGTTATACCTGCTGTCCTTGTATCGGGCTTCGAGTTTCTTTATCCGTTCTTTGGAATAGTAACGATAGAGTACTATCCCGAAAAGAACAGGAACACCTCCGAATATCAGATAAACCCAGTACAATTGGAGGTTCAAGAAAAATTCGCCTGTCAGATAGTGCGTGGTGAAAATAAGGGCAAAGAAGAGAGCCATCTGAAACAACTCACAGAAATAGATGCAGGCGGTAATTCTTCCAAACTCTTTCCTTTTCAGGAATACAATATAGACACGGTAAAAGTAGTAATCTATTATTTTCATAACCCTTTCCAATATTTATCCAACACCCACACTGCCCCCTTGGTGATGGCAGCCGTTTGTGTATATAGGAACTTTGTTATATCCATGTTCTTTCTATTTCGGTAAATGCTTATTCCACAACCAGAAGTACAACAGTCCCAGAATCATAATCACGGCACCGCTTATCCCCACCAAGATGCGGGCGACACGCCTGCCGAAAGTGTTTGAAACCCAAGCCATATTAAATATCCGTCCGTCACCTTCCAGCACCCAATCCCAATCGCGGATCGCGCCGATTAAGAATAACAGCCCGCAAGCCACAACAATTAGCGGGGCATATTCTTTGGGAATTTTTTTCCATATATCTTCCATATTTTCTTTTATTTTTATTCACGAATTAGCAATCACAAACCATATAATGAATCCCACGGTTAATTCAATATGAGGTACAGACACAATGAGTTTATCAGATATAAGCTCATTATATTTACTTTTACCGTATAGTTCCCGAATCTTCTTTATTCGTTTTTGGGAATAATAATTATAAATAATTATCCCAAAAACAACAGGCGCTATAAATGCTGTCAAATAAATGGCATAGGACGGGATTTTCTCCGTAAAAAAGCCCCCCGTTATATAATAAATTGTATATACAGATATGAAAAACAGAGCCAACAAGAACAACTTGCAAAAGAAAATACATGTAGTAATTCTTGCAAACTCTTTCCTTTTCAGGAATATCATATAGACACGGTAAAAGTAGTAATCCATCATTTTCATCCCCCTTTCCAATATTTATCCAACATCCGCACTGCCCCTTTGGTGATGGCAGCCGTTTGCACACCAAGCCACAGCGTAGTCAGCACCGAAAGGCTTATATATAAGAGTTTCGCTACGTCCATATCTCTCTGTCATTTTAAATTATGATTCCCTTTTTCCCTCTCACTTTCACGAATCCACTCCCCCTGCAAATAGCTCCCCAGCCCGACGGCTTGCGCCACCACCGCCAGCCCGTAGCCGTCCGCTACCGCAAGCAGTGGCGTGGCGAGCAGGGCGATTTGTGCGAGGCGGAAGCAGCCCGTGGGGTACGAGCGCCAGCCGAAGGAATCCACCACCCGCCCCACGTTCCAAAGCCTGTGGGTGAGGAAGAGGACGGCAGCGATGACGGACAGTGCGGTGGCATCTTCGTAAGCCCCCGTCAGCGGGATGCGCCACTTTGCCCACAGGAAAGCAACGGACAGCAACAGCACGCACACGTCCGCTTTCGCAAAGGAGACAAGGCGTGTGCCAAGAAACCTTCCGGTAGCGATGTCTACGGCTTCCGAGGGTTTCTTCCATCGGTAGACCGCCTCGTTCCGTCGGATGAAGTAACGGAGGTACGCTATCCCCAGCAGGTAGGGAACGAGCGACGGAAGGAATGCCCGCACATAGCCGTAAACTTCCGCAAACCGGCTTCCCGCCACAAGGCAGGCGGCAGTAAGCAGCAGGCTGACGTGGACGATTGTCACGTGATGCGCCATCCGCCAATGCGGAGCGATGCACCAACGACGGAACAGCCCCTTCCATAAAACGATCTGGGGCAGCCACACGAGGCAGGCTATCACGTAGACGGCCAGCCATGCATGGCTCTCTATCTTCCCTGCCAATGCGAGCAGTCCGGCAAGAACGACGCAGAGGGGAAGGGTGACGATGAGAGCGGGGGTGAGCTGATTGTGTCGCATAGTTCTATAATTCATCATATTCAATGGGATGCAGCTAATCACCGTTTAGGTAATTCAGCTAATCGTTATCAGTACTTCTTTCTTTTTCTCTAATCTCTTTATAGGTTTCACCCACAATTTGTTTAGACACCGTGTTTACTTTTTGTGCGCGTACCTGAACGATAAGATTGATTTGATGATAAATACAAGCTACAGTAATCAGCATTGCAAATATCCCCAGTATCTTCTTTATCGGTTTGTAGCGGAGCAGATAACCTATGACAGCAAATAAGAGATATATGATGTATATACATGCGGTGTTTAAAGTTCGGTCAAAATATTCTTTGCGGAGGTGTTGCAGTTCCATTAAAGAGTCCCATGACCGGTTTGCATATTTATACAAATCTGATTGTTGTATAAACATCAGGCTATCTTCATCGGCAGTGGGATGAACTGCATAACGATAAGCAACTCCCATATCTTTCAACCGATAGCTTTCGTAGGCTTCCAACGCTAAAGTGTCCGGTAGGATTGAAAGCAACTGTCCGCACGTATCGGCATCAGCCTGAAAAGATGTTTCCAATGAATCCATTCGGAAAGCAATAGTTCTTTTGTCCATTGTCATTGGCAGTCCTTTTAAAACATCTTCTTTATCAATGTCGAACTTGTCTGCTAAAGATTGGGGATAATTCATTTTCATTTCAAGCAACTTTATAGAAGTTGCTGCCATAATTTGAGGGCGTACAGACCAATCGTAATAATAGGTCATTGCTGACAAAGGCAATACAAGAACCAGCCCCGTTGCCAATGCCCGGAAGAAGCCTGTCCACTTTTCGCTGTTCATTGCCCAAAAGGTAAGGAAAGCTGCAACGCTCAGGCTGTAATGAATCAAGGCTGTAAATGCTCCCAGTTCCAACTGTATACAGAAAGCGAATGCTTCTTTTGTGCCAAGATCATAGAACGTGCCTTTATCCACTTCGTTGATTACCATTCCTATAAAGCCACATATCAACACTATGATAAAAGTGACCACTAAATATTTACAAATCTTCTTTAAATTTCTCATTGTTTCTGTTTTTACTGATAATGGGATGCAGCTTGCCACCGTTAGGCGGAATAAGTGCTTGCTGTTAGCTGTATTTTCTTATTTTTCTTCTGAATATCACATATAAACCAAATAAAATTACCATAAATAGAATTGCATAAAAGTTCAAGGCAGGTTTCGTATATCCATATTCCATTAGTAGGATAGGTAGAAGAAAAAAAGAAAGAAAACTATATAATGAATTATTCCTTATTGTCGCGAAACAATTAAGAAACCCTGTAGTAGAAATACCGGATAATGAAGTTGGAAGGATTATGATAATAATATATAGCTTATCACCTGTTTCATCAACTATCATTCCCATGCACATAAGGCAAAACATATAGATAAAATATGTACTAAGCCAAATTTTCAATAATAATTTGAATATATAGTTTTTCTGTTTCATATTCTTTGTTAATTTTGATAATGTTGGGCGGATAATCGACTTTCAGGAGATTCATCCGTTTGTTGGCAACCTCTTTTTATACTATATTAGGCAAAATAATACCAATAGATATACCAGTTCATATTCGTTGTTTTATCAATGCCTGTTGATTTCATGTTGCCCGTCATGCGCCTACGTCCAATCTCAAGTCCTGAACGGTGTTTCTGTTCCAGATGAAATAGAAACGATCCTTCAAATCATCCGTCCTTACAAAGCCTATTTCCCAGCCGCCACCGTCCTCTAAGGAAGGGGTTATTCCTTCGGGATAAAACGTATCCTGCCAAGAAGCATATATTTCTTCTTTGTGTGCCAACCTGCTTTCACGGGGCAACATATTATCCAAGCGTGTGATTATTGACTCCCAGTCTTGCAGTAACTTCCGCAAGTCTGCCAGTTGCTGTGGTGACGGGGCGGAAGCATCCCCCTCTACCAAGACAAAGGTATCCTGTGAATAAGGGGGCAGGCGTACCGTAGTTCCCCAACTATACTCTTTATCAAGCAACCAGTCGCAAACCTTACTGGTAAAAATGCCTAAGTCTTTCACTTCGTACGTTTTCTTGCTTCCAAATAATTCATTAAATATTGTTTTGAATATTCCCATTGTTTTCTTCTTTTTTACTGTAATAAATGTTGCTAATGATTTGAAAAGGAATATCGTTAGATATTATCTTTCGTTGTTACTGATGAATTTTATTTCATTCTTATTTCTTACAAGTTTATATACCTCAATTTCTCCACTGACATATTCGGTATCGTCTTTATCTTTTACAACAACAGGCTTTAAAATCTCCTCTTGTATTCCGATATATACGATACGGGGAAACGTAAAATTACTGCCGATGAATAACCGTGCGTCTATATTATCTTCTGCATCACGATAAGAGATAGACAAATAATCCTTTTGCTGATTACCGGAAACGAATATTGTATCTTGCTTCAACTTACCATTTGTACAACTAACAGCTTTCATTACTGCTAAAGGATATGCGGTCGCTATCTGGCTTGTCCCTGAAAGCAGGTAATAACTTTTATCCAATGCTTGAATGGAATAAATAGTATCATAACATATCCCCATATTGTTATCATCATTCATATCGAAGAAATAAGATTGTTCTTTATCCTTATATTGCATATAAGAAGCGAACAAGGGCATAGTACCGCCCCAATAAGTGTTTCGGGAAAATACCCTCATATTCCCGTCTGTTGATACCGCAATAGTAAATTGCCGTTCTTTTTTCCTCAATTCTCTAAAGTCGTATTTCATCCCTTTATCGGCTGTACAAAGTTCGTCCAGCAGGATAGAGAATCTGTTTTGTAAAGAATCACAGTAATTATCATTCGTGTAGAAATAATTTTGCCGTAACGTATATAGCGTGTCTTGAATAAAGCAAAGCTGTTTTTCCAAAGCAAACAAATCATTGCCGCTTTGTGCTTTAGCATCCTTCATCGCTATAAAACAAAAGACAAAACAAAATATGTATTTTACATCCTTCATGTTTATGCACTATTATCAGTAATGGGATGTAGATAGCAGACTTTTGAGCTGCTGATCTACTTGTTAGTAACCTAATTTACATTAATCTATTGGCAAAGAGATCCATTCTTCTTTGTCAATAGTTCCATTCAATATTCTTAAATATATCATATAGTCAATCGTAATATCCTGATTAAAAGTTATATTTTTCAGAGGATCAATATTCTTTCCTAATTTGTAACATAAATACAACCTCTCACAAAGTTCCGGGTATGTTCTTACATTAGTAAGTTCAAAAGAATTTATAACTCTTTCATCTGTGAGAGGAATATAGTCTATTATTATTTCAACTTCCTGCTTATCCTTTTTCAAAAGTTGTCCTCCTCCTTGACCTAACAAAGAGATAGTTATCTCATTTTTTGTTCCTGCCCAAAATGTAATATTTCTATGTCCCACAATATCTTTTTTTATCCAATATACTGGAGGGGAGTAATCTAACAAAGACTTTACCTTATCATGAATAGTTATATTGCTATTATGCAAAAATTGTCTTGTAACTGGTGCGTAGAAAAGAACTGAAACTCTTTCTAAATTTATCTCGTACCAGTTATTGTCACGTTGAAATACATTATAAAATATTAGATAAGGGCTAATATCCATTTGAGCCAGAACAAATAACCCGGTTCTAATCTCTATTGATATAACTTTATTCTTTTTCCAAATAATTCTTTTCATTATATTTTATTATGTGGGTGGATAACGTCTGACGGGTAATTTTTTTGATACAATTCACTCGTTTGTTACCGATATTTCAATTTTGCCAAAATCCACCAACGAGATTAACCAATCTGTTATCTTCAAATTTGCCATAGAAATAGATTATTCCATGATTAAACGGTTCATTCCCTACAACCTGATTTCGCAAATAAGAGCTTTCATCAAATTGCATGACGAATACATATTTGTCCTTTTCCAATTCTGTATAATATGACTGTTCATCTTGAAGTAAAGCAGGTGTTCCCCCTATTTTATTTCCATATATGGGTTCTAACAGCATTTTATTAGGATCATCAACGTCTTCTACTTCTCTAATATCGTTATTAATGCCTTTAGAAACTAATTGCTTAGGAATAATGTACTTATTGCATATAGCTTCATTCTTTCCTCTTGAACTTGGTATATGTGTAATACACTTTATAGGGAAATGCGGATATTTACAATCTCGGTTGTATGCCTTAAAATCTTTAGGGATGAAAATAGAGATTTCATAACCTACAATATTAGGGAGTAAATCTGCTCCTATACTAATGTAATAAACATATTCTTGTAAGTCATACTCTTCTATTTTCAGATCATCATCAAAATAAGCTGGTGCATAGCCACCAATTCTTGAACCGCTTTGTTCGTCATGCCCTGATATAGCAAATTGCAAAGACTTCTGTCTTTCAACAAAAAGTTCATTATAAGTATTTTCCATTTTTATCTTCATTTTTATTTCTATAATCGGTAATGTTCGGCAGCGTTCCGCTTTAAGCGGTAGTGCTGTTTGTTGGCAACTTATTCAATCACTAAAATATCTCCTAAAATATCTGAAAGCATTTTTCTATACTTGTTTATATCTTCAATTACACATTCCTTATATGACACAGTTATTGAAGTTATATCATCTACACATTTATGTTTTATCGAAAAGACAATCTTATTTGGATGTAATACTACTTTGCTGCACAAACCATAACCAGAATTAGATTGGTCTGAATATTCAAAATAGTATGAATTCATTCCTAACTTTATATCTTGTTTGTCAAACTTTAATGCTCTTTCGATAATAACATACTCATTTGGCTCATTTTTATTATCTGCAAAGCCTATTAAAAATGAGTTATACTCTGTTACTTCATATACTATGTCATTTGCTGTAAATTTTATTTCCATATTCAATTTGTTTTTATTTTTTTTCTACGTTGCTAATGGGATACAACTTGCTGTCATTAGGCGGAGCAGGTATATGTTATCGTGATTTTAAAGAGTTTTCTAATGTTGCTATTAGTAAATCTGCTAATTCTAAATCTTCTAATGCTATATTATTGAAGTTGTCAGAAACAATCTTTTTGAAAGAGGTTAGAAAGTCATACCAACCATCTGTTAAGCCATTGATATAAGATTGTATCTGTCTTAATTGCTGCGCAATCAATTCGTTTTTCTTTTCAATATTGGAGTATAGCATTTGATATAATTCCCAATATTCAGACATACTATTTATTTCTTGTTTCATATTTTTCAAAATTCACGATAATGGGTTGCAGCTTGCCGCTGTTTAGGTGGCACAGGTGTTTGTTTGCATCGTTTTTTAATCCAATTCTGCACGAGAAAACAAATCCATAATCAGCACCTTATTTTCACATGCTTTCTTGAATTGCAAAACAAACTCCTTCAAGGCTTTCTTGTCTTCGGAGTAGGCACAGAACATGCTTCCCTCTGAATCAAAATCAATACACTCAATGAAATTCGGTACTTGTTCTTCGATAAAGACACGAGCTAAGGACTCCCAATCGTAACCATTGCCTTCAAATCCTTCATCTTCTCTCGATTGAAAGATTTCTGTTTTATACTCACCAACATTCAGACATACAGAAGCTGTTGATTCATGTTCAACCCAAAAGAAGGGTTCAATTTCTTTGTTGATATTTGACATGACTATTCTGATTTTATCCAACTTTTTATCTCTAACAGTTCGCTAAATAGTTTTTCGGCAGATTCTTTTATTCCGTCTCTGTATTTTGCAGGTATCTTCTTTTCGTTTAATTCATACCATGCATAATAGGTCTCTTTTAACTGTTTGCGTTTTATCTCATAGATTTTTCTTGCAGCAACATTGGGAAACCTTTTACTTAACATTAATAAAATCTCTATGTTTACTAACAGAAATTGACAACCGTTACATGGATCGTGTTCTCTCATATATTCTTCTGCCTCTTGAATATGTTGAAATGCAAAATTGAAATAATGATCCGGGATAATATCTGCCGAAGTATTTTCTTCTGGCAATATCCCATAAACTCTGTTTGCTCCCATTTCTTATTATTTTTTTGTTTACTATTTTATTTGATGGATGCTAATGGGTTGTAGATAGTAGACCATTAAGGCTGCTTATCTACTTGTTAGCATCATATTTAATAAAATTCAATTCTACATTCTGAAAGAGCATAACTTCTTCCATCTGATAATTCAATATTATTCTCAACTATTTTTCCAACCGATAGCCCTAAGCGTTCAGCGCCTTGTTCTATCTGTTGGCGCCAACCTTGAATGTCGCCTCTATAAGACAAGCCATGAAATAATTCATTGGTTGGCAGCCATATCTTACAATTTTCAGTTATGACACCACCACTTTGAGCGATTTCTACAACCGAAGTAACTTTATCGAATAAACTTTGTTTCTTGCTTCTTCTATCGAACGAAACAAAGAAATCATTCCCGTCATCTGCAATATAGCGGTATTCTCGCCACTCTACGGGATGTAGACCGGGTATTTCTCTTTCTTCATTCATTTTTATTACTTTTGATGCTAATGGGATTCAGCTAACAGCGTTTAGCTGTTAAGGTGATTGTTACTAATATTTTGTTTTGGGAAATAATATAAGCTATCAACTTTGTTTTCCGAGAAATACAACTCTATGTTGCCAATTTTTACAGAATCATTTTGTAGAATATTCATCTTAAAATTATCTATTACAACATCTATGTGTTTCCCGAAAATGGATATATCATCAATAAATTCAATATTGATATTTTGCTTTTCTCTATTTACTTCGTTTTCCTCAACCATAATGTATTGACATACATTATTTGCTTTATCAAAAGAAAACTCAATTTTATATTCAAGTGAGTAAGCTACCATAAGATAATGATGTTTTGTTTCAAACAAATCATCAGATATATTTTTGATAACATCAATATTTATCAATTCTTTAACTATACTTTTGCCCGAAAGCAACTCCGATGTCTTTATCTTATACATAGCTTATATTGTTTTCGTTATTCGTTATTGGTAATCGAGTAGGAGAAACGGGATTATTTCCCGTTTCGACCTCTCACACCACCGTG
>OIYT01000414.1_pt1 | contig 44488 bp, 38 predicted proteins | sample 1588201 | NCBI WGS metagenome assembly OIYT01 (sample SAMN03283260) | human gut metagenome | biome: human-associated habitat; material: feces | host: Homo sapiens | place: USA | collected 2013
AAAGGCTCTGCCTTTGGAAACCGCAAGCCTTTAAAAAAGGCTTGACCTAAACTTTGAGTGTCTTAGGAAAATTTATTAGCTCATTGGCAATTACTAACTGTTTAATCCTCTATTATGAGTTCTTCTTTTTCTGCGGTATCTCCATTGATTTTGAATGAATTTAATACAGGCTCGGCTCTATTCATAAGAGATAAAATCATATAGCTTGCTTTGCTGTCATAGGCAAGTCTTTTATCCTCTTCCGAGGGTCTTGATGGCGACTCTGGGTGAGAATGCCAGTTGCCAAGAGGTGCGTAACCTTTACTTCTCATATCCTTGATTGTGGCAAGCTGTTCTTTCGGGTCAAGTGTAAAATGCTCATTGGAATGGTCTATATTTGTGAGAAGATAGACTTCCTTTATTGTCTTATCACCGTTTTCAACTATACCTGCAATCAGACCGCAAGCCTCATTTGGAAGTTCTTTTTCTGCGTGTGCAAGAATTTTTTCATAATCTGATTTTGATAACTTAATCATAAATGTACACCGTCACATTCCGCCTGTTCGTAGTCGATAAGTTTTGTGATAGTCGGGTGCTTGCCACAAATTGGGCAATTATCTGTATTGCTTGGAAGCTTAACCTTTCTGAACTCCATTTTAAGAGCATCATATGTAAGGAGATAGCCTGTAAGCAAATCGCCCTGACCAAGAATATACTTGATAGCTTCCATTGCCTGAAGACTTCCGATAATTCCACCCATTGCACCAATAACTCCTGCTTGCTTACAAGTGGGAACAGCGTCCTTTGGAGGTGGATTTCTGAATACACATCTATAACAAGGACCTTTTCCTGGAACATAAGTCATAAGCTGTCCCTGAAAACGAATGATTCCTGCGTGTGAGAATGGTTTCTTTGCCATTACGCAAGCATCATTGATAAGGAATTTTGCTGGGAAGTTATCTGTGCCATCAATAACGAAATCGTAGTCCTTAATCAAATCAAGGATATTTTCACTTGTAACAAAGGTATGATATGTAATAACCTTAACATCAGGGTTGATTTCTTCCATAGTTTTCTTTGCGGACTCAACCTTTGGAGTTCCAACATCTTTTGTTGTGTGGATAACCTGACGCTGGAGATTTGATAAATCTACATCATCTGCATCGGCGATACCGATAGTTCCAACGCCTGCTGCTGCAAGATATAAAGCAACTGGTGAACCTAAACCGCCTGCACCAATGATGAGAACCTTAGCATTGAGGAGCTTTTTCTGTCCTTTTGCTCCAACTTCTTTTAATATAATGTGTCTTGAATAACGCTCAAGCTGTTCATTTGTAAAAGCCATTACTGACCACCTCCCATGAAGTAAAGGAACTCTACAACATCGCCGTCTTTAAGTGTTGTGCTTTCAAATGCACCGCTCTCGACAAACTCATCATTGATTGTAACTGTAACATATTCTGGAGTTTCTACCTTTTCATCTATAACGAGCTGTGCAACTGTAAGATTATCTGCAACCTCTTTGTTTACGCCTGCTACTGTGATTTTCATAATTATCTCTCCTGCTTACTTTAATTTTTCTATCTCATCAACTATTTCTGACTTCTTGACAGCACCTCTGAGTCTTAACTGCTCTTGACCGTCCTTAAAGAAAATAATTGTTGGTGATGCCTGAACTTCGTATTTTTCCATAAGAACTGAATCAAAGTTTATGTTTACCTTGACAACCTTTAAGCTATCACCGTATTCTTTTTCAAGCTCCGAAAGGACTGGTGACAATCTCTTGCAAGGAATACAGCTATCTGAATAGAAGTCTGTTAAAACAAGCTTATTTGAATTAAGAACTTCCTGCTCAAAATTCTCTGTATTAACACGAACTGCCATTTAATCACCAACCTTTTTTACGATAAGATTATAAGTGCCGTCCTCATTATCTATGAGTTTCAGAATCTGATGTCCCTCTTCCTTAATGCTTCTAGGAACATTCTGAACTGGTTCGCCGTCATTCATCTTGACTGACAAAATCTGTCCGTCATCAAGCTCCTCTAAGGCAACTTTTGCTTTTACAAAGGTTGTAGGGCAAACTACATCTGTAATATCTACGATATCATCAATAATAAAATCAGCCATTGTATGCCTCCAAAATCTTTTCTTCAAATTTTTCTTTTCCTACTCGGTCTATTGTAAATTTGAAACGCTCGCTTGGCTTTGCATTATCTGCAAAAAACTTTATAGCAGCATCACAAATTCTCATAAGCTTTTCTTTGTCCTCAATAAATGGGATTATTGTTTCGCCCTTGTTTATTGAATTGCCAAACAAGCCGCCGAAGGAAACTATATATCCATGAACTGTATCCCACGCATCTGTTGGGCAAGCCTTAAAACATCTTCCACAGAAATTACACTTGCTCTTGTCAACAGTGATTTTGCCATCTTTAAGAGTAATTGCGTTCTGTCGGCAGGCTTTTACACATACGCCACAACCGATACAATCGCTTTCTCTCCAATCAACCTTTATTCCGCCCTTAATTCCCAAGTCGTTTTCTTCGGATTTAAGGCAGTTATTCTGACAGCCTGTTATGCCGAACTTGAACTTATGTGGAAGCTCCATTGCGAAATATCTGTCGTCAAGCTCCTTTGCAAGAGCATATGTATCAATACAGCCACTTGGACATACTGCTTGTCCCTGACAGGCAGTTATTGTACGAACTCTCGGTCCGCAGACGCCAGGCTCTACATCGCCCTCTGCAAGTGTATTCTTAACTTCTTCTATATCATCTAACTTAATAAATGGAATTTCTACGCTCTGTCTTGATGTGAGATGTACATAACCATCTCCGTATTTATCAGAAACTTCTGCAATTTTTGCAAGCTGCTTAGCTGTAAGATTTCCTCCGACAACTCTCAACCTAAGAGAAAAATTATTTTTTTGTTTTTGACGCATAAATCCGCCTTTTTTAAGAGTTGCATAATCGACTGCCATTTGTTACTCCTCCTTGCAAGGAATTCTCTCCCTTGACCTAAACTTTATTTATAAAATGTTAAGAATTATAGCTGGAAGCATTCATCTTATTTATTGCTTGCTCGAAATCTTCTATCAAGTCTTTTATATCCTCTATACCAACGCTTACTCGAATACTATCTTCATAAACGCCTGCGGATTGCTTCTGAGCTTCTGTACTATGAGCATATATCGTGCTTGATGGGTGAATAACGAGAGTTCTTACATCACCTATATTAGTAGCGTTTATTGGGTATTTAAGGTTATTGATAAGATTAAAGGCTCTCTCTTTGCTACCTGCACGAATTGTTAAGATTGCTCCACCTTTTCCATTAAACATTCGCTTTGCAAGCGGATAATATGGTGAGCTTTCAAGGGCTGGGTAATTAACTTCAACTCCATCTGCTGTGCTTAGATATTTAGCAAGCTTCAGTGCGTTATCACAAATACGCTCCATTCGTAAACCGAGAGTTTCAAGACCAACGGAATTAAGGAATGCGTTGAATGGTGAAAGACAACAACCAACATTTCTCCATATTCCGTTTCTTAGCTTTGCGAGATAAGCAAATTTTCCATACTTCTTATATTCAGCCATTCCCTTATACTTATCAGTATCCCATTTAAAATTGCCACTGTCAACTATTATTCCGCTTATGGAATTTCCTCCGCCATTTATATACTTTGATGAGGAATGAATTACTATATCTGCTCCGAAATCTATTGGTCGGATAAGATAGGAAGTAGCTGTTGTGCTATCTATTATAAGTGGAATATTATATTTATGAACTATCTCTGAGACCTCTTTTATATCGACAATATCAAGCTTTGGATTTCCTATAAGCTCTGTAAAAACTGCCTTTGTTTTATTATTTATAAGAGGTTCTATGCTTTCGGCTGAAATATGCTCTACGAAATTAGTTGTAATTCCGAAAGCTTTCAGGTCTGAGAACAAATCTATCGTTCCTCCGAAAAGTCCTGAGCCTGCTATAATCTCATCACCAGTTTCTAAGATATTTAAAAGTGACATTGTAACAGCCGCCATACCTGATGAACAGGCAATCGCCCCTATTCCATTTTCGATAGAAGCAACTCGGCTCTCGAAAGATGAAACTGTCGGATTACTTATTCTTGTGTATGCAAAACCAGTGGCTTTATTATTAAAGACTTTTTCGAGCTGTTCAGCAGATTCCTGTGAGAAAGCACTTACCTGATAAATCGGAGTAAGTGTAGCTCCTGTCTTTTTATCAATTTCAAATCCTCGGTGCAATAAAGCTGTATTGAACTCCATAATATCACCAACCCTTTTCAACAAACCTTGAAGTGCTTCCAATTATAACCTACTTAACATATAATTTCAATAGGTATTATAAGATTTTAGCGTTTTACATAATTTTAATTTTTATAGAATGCTATTTTTTACATTTCTTACAATGTCTATTTATTTAGTATATATTGATTTTCCAGAAATTCTGTGATAACCTATTATTAATATATGTTTCGTATGTAATTAGATAAGATTTTTTAAGGAGCGTGTTCTTTTTGAAAGTACCAATGAAAGTTCAATTAGGTATTATGGCTATGATAGATATTGCCACAAATTCACAAGGCGGACGAGTTGTTACCACGACAAGTATTTCTAAGCGTCAGAATATTTCCCCGAAGTATCTTGAACAGATACTCCCTGCTCTAAGACTTGCTATGCTTATAAGAAGTCAGAAAGGTTCTAATGGCGGATATATCATAACAAAACCATGTAATCAAATCACCCTAAGGGATATTATAAATGCACTTGACCCTAATATTCTTTCTGATGTTTATTTTGATACTAATAACAAAAATTCAACTATGATAGATACTATAAATGATGATTTATGGAATAATATGACTTCATATTTGCAGAACTATACGGAGAAAATTACGCTTAAAGATATTTGTGATGATTACCGCCAAAGACTTGATAACCAAGAGGCTCAGTTTATGTATTATATTTGACAAGCTTCTCTAAGACAATTAAAGTTTAGGTCAAGGCGGAGTGCCTCCGCGGTCAAGACGCGGAATCGCTCGACAAGTCTCGCTCGTGGTTAATTAGATAAGATTGTTACCGCGGGCGAAGAAACTACCGAGCGGGCGAACACAGTTCGCCCCTACAATTAGCTGACAGATTTTTCTAAGACAACTGAAAATTTAGGTCAAGCCTTTTTAAAGGCTTGCGGTTTCCAAAGGCGGAGCCTTTGGTGGGTTTTAAGGGCAACGCCCTTAACATTCTTTGCACTCTAAGTGCGGACAAAGTCCGCACTTAATAACTAATGTTGCTAACAAAAGAAAAAAGCGGCGGATAAAATCCGCCGCTCAGGAATAAAGAATGTTGGGCTTCGCCCAAAGGTGTTTCGCTCTCTGCGGAGAGCGACAAGGGCGTTGCCCTTGACCTACGAGCCTTTAAAAAGGCTCGAGCGAAACTTTTAAGGTCTTAGGAAAGTAAGTAAACTAAGAAAAAACAGCTCAAGGATAATTTCCTTGAGCTGTTTTATTATGCTTATTTAAATCAATTACTTGATTACTCTTACCTTGATAACGCCATCAATAGCTTCAATAGCAGCTACATCAAAATCGCCTGTTACATCAAGTATTGTGTATGCGTATTCTTTTCTTGACTTGCTCTGCATATTCTCAATGTTAGCACCTGCAAGAGCAGTTGTTACTGCACTAATCATATTTGGAACATTCTTGTGAATAACACAAATTCTTGTACCTGTGCCACGAACCATAGAAACCGCTGGAAGTGTTACAGAATTCTTGATATTACCATTCTCGAGGTAGTCCTTAATCTCATCAGCAGCCATCTTTGCACAATTATCCTCTGATTCAGGTGTAGATGCACCGAGGTGAGGTGTTACGATTACATTCTCAACATCGAGAAGCTCTGGTGCTGCAAAGTCTGTTATATACTTTGCAATCTTGCCATCAGCAACTGCTGAAAGAACTGCTTCGTTATCAGCTAAATCTCCACGAGCAAAGTTGAGAATACGAACACCGTCTTTCATCTTTTCAATATTTTCCTTGCCGATTACGCCCTTTGTTTCTGGTGTGAGCGGAACATGAAGTGTGATATAATCGCTATTCTCGAAAATATCATTAAGAGAAACAACATGCTTAACCTTTGGTGAAAGTCCCCATGCTGCATCAACAGAAATGAATGGGTCATAGCCAAGAACATTCATTCCAAGTGAAACTGCTGCATTAGCAACAAGAATACCAATAGCACCAAGACCGATTACGCCAAGTGTCTTACCCTTTATTTCAGGACCGACAAACTGGCTCTTGCCTTTTTCTACGAGCTTTGCTGCATCTGCATTATCCTTGAGAGTCTTTGCCCACTCGATACCCTCAACAATCTTTCTTGAGCTGAGGAACAATGCTGAAAGAACAAGCTCCTTAACAGCATTTGCATTAGCACCAGGTGTATTGAAAACTACGATACCCTGCTCTGTGCATTTATCAAGAGGAATATTGTTGACACCTGCACCTGCTCTTGCGATTGCAAGAAGGCTTGAAGGAAGTTCCATATCGTGCATAGATGCTGAACGAACGAGAACTGCATCAGGATTTTCAACAGAATCTGCAACATTGTAATTATCGCCAAGACGGGAAAGTCCTGCCTTAGAGATTTTATTAAGTGTAAGAATATTATACATTAAAATCACCCTCTAATGTTATTTGTAATTAGGAGTTCTTAGCCTCGAACTCTGCCATAAACTTAACAAGAGCTTCTACACCCTCATATGGCATTGCATTATAGATAGAAGCACGCATACCGCCAACTGTTCTATGTCCCTTGATGTTGACAAGACCTTGCTCTGTTGCTTCCTTAACGAACTTAGCATCAAGCTCATCACTGCCTGTAACGAATGGTACATTCATAAGTGAACGGTCTTCAGGAACAACTGTGCCTCTGAACATCTTAGAGTTATCGAGGAAGTTATAAAGCAATGCTGCTTTCTTCTCGTTGAGCTTCTGCATATTCTCAAGACCGCCGATTTCGTTCTTAATCCATTCAAGAACAAGCTTTGCAATGTAGATTGTATAGCAAGGTGGTGTATTGAACATAGAGCCGTTATCTGCATGTGTCTTGTAGTCGAGCATTGTAGGAGTGATGTCACGAGCGTGACCAATAAGGTCCTCACGAATGATTACTACTGTAAGACCAGCAGGAGCCATGTTCTTCTGAGCACCTGCATAAACCATACCAAACTTAGAAATATCAAGTGGTGTGGAAAGAATGCAGGAAGAAATATCAGCAACAAGTGGTACATTTCCTGTTTCAGGGATTTCGTGATAAACTGTACCATAGATTGTATTATTCATACAAATATAGAAATAGTCAGCATCCTTTGTGAATGTTGATGGGTCAAGCTTAGGAATATATGAGAAAGTCTTATCCTTAGAGGAAGCAACTACATTAGCTTCACCATAGCGTGCAGCCTCTTTATAAGCCTTTGTTGCCCATTGACCTGTAAGAACATAATCAGCCTTGCCTGAACCATTCATAAGGTTGAGAGGAATAGCAGCGAACTGTGTTGATGCACCGCCCTGGAGGAAGAGAACCTTATAGTTATCAGGAATGTTCATAACCTCACGAAGAAGGCTCTCTGCACCCTCGATAATTGTACTGTAAATCTTTGAACGGTGGCTCATCTCCATAACGGATTGACCGCTACCCTCATAGTCCAGCATTTCTGCTGCTGCCTTTTTAAGAACTGATTCGGGAAGCATAGAAGGGCCTGCCGAAAAATTGTATACTCTGCTCATTATATTTAGCCTCCAATAAATTTGCGGTTTTTCCGCATAATATTATGATAAGTACTTCTTTAATTATAGTGCTTATAAATCGCCTTGTCAATATAAAGACTCCTAAAAAATCCGCATAAATTGACAGTGTTTCTTGCATATTATACAGATTATGTTGCAAAAAGAATTATATTTGCATCAATCACACAGATTTTTTAATGTAAATTTGCCGTTCTCATAAATCATATAGCTATGATTACTTCCGTTTTTTGGAATGGAAACTGAGCCTGGATTTACATAATAAAATTCTCCAAAAGCTTCATTTGCAGGAATATGCGTGTGTCCATTCAAAAGAATATCTCCGCTTTTAAGCATTGGTGGATTTTGTGGGTTAAATTTATGTCCATGGGTAGCATAAATAGTTTTATTTCCGTCATAAATTATTGCATATTCTGCCATAATCGGAAAATCTAAAACCATTTGGTCAACCTCTGTATCACAGTTTCCACGAACGCATATTATCTCGTTTTTAAGCGAATTAAGAATAGCTATAACGCCTTTTGGATTATAGACAAGCGGTAAATCGTTTCTTGGTCCATGATAAAGTAAATCGCCAAGAAGTAACAGTTTATCCGCACTCTCTTCACGATATTTTTCAGCCATAATTTTACAGTAATGTTCTGAGCCATGAATATCTGATGCTATAAAAATCTTCATTTTAACACTCCTAACAAAAGCATTTATTACATAATACTCTCTACTTCTATTTTTTGTCAAGTTTAATGCGACGAGCGGCGAGCCACCGCTCTCAAGACGCGGAATCGCTCGACAAGTCTCGCTCGTAGTGAACAAGGGAAGTTAATTGACGCGGTCGAAAAAATTACCAAGCGGGCGAACACAGTTCGCCCCTACGATTAGTTGACAGATTTTTCTAAGACAATTAAAAGTTTTGCTCAAGCTTTTTCAAAAGCTTGCAGGGTTGAGGAACGGAGTCCCTCATGGGTTTTTAAGGGCAAAGCGGCGAGCCGCCGCTCCCAAGACGCGGAATCGCTCGACAAGTCTCGCTCGCAGTCGATTAGGGAAATCTGTTGCCGCGGTCGATAAAATTTACCAATGAACTACCGATTAGCTAATACACTTTTCTAAGACAATTAAAGTTTAGGTCAAGCCTTTAAAAAGGCTCGAGCGAAACTTTTAATTTATTTTTCGATATAGTTTTAAGCTATATCAAAGCGATAATTTTTGATATTTTACAATTTCTTTTTGTGATAGTAAAATCAGTAGTAAGATTAAATTATATTTATGTCAAAAGGAGAAAGGATATATGCTTACATCTATAATCGGATTTCCGAGAGTTGGTACTCTCAGAGAACTTAAATTCGCAACAGAAAAATATTTCAGAGGCGAAATTTCAGCTTGCGAACTTCAACAAACAGCTAAAAATATCAGACAAACTCAATGGACTACTCTGAAAAACAGCGGTCTTGATTTTATTCCATCAAATGATTTCTCATTCTACGATTGCACACTTGATACAGCTGTACTTTTTAATATTATTCCTGAACGCTATAAAAAGCTTAATATCTCCGAGCTTGATACTTATTTTGCAATGGCAAGAGGTTATCAGGGCGAAAACGGCGATGTTAAGGCTTTAGCTATGAAAAAATGGTTCAACACAAACTACCATTATATGGTTCCTGAAATTGAAGATACTACAGAAGTTAAGCTTGCTGGCACAAAGCCTTTTGAACAATTTAATGAAGCTAAGGCTCTCGGAGTTAAGACAAAGCCTGTTGTTGTAGGTGCATTTACTTTATTAAAGTTAATCAGATATACTGGCTCAAAGCAAGCTGAGGATTTCTGCGATGATATTATCAAGGCTTATTCTGATTTACTTGCTGAATTTTCAAAGCTTGATGCAGAATGGGTACAGTTTGATGAGCCTTATCTTGTACACGATTTAAATAAGGAAGATATTGCACTCTTTAACAAGCTATACAATGGAATTATAAGTAATAAAAAATCTATAAAGCTTTTACTTCAAACTTATTTCGGTGATGTTCGTGATATTTATAATCAGCTTACTGCTTTTGATTTTGATGGCATAGGTCTTGACTTCATAGAAGGCAAGAAAACTCTTGAACTTATCGAGAAAAATGGTTTTCCAGAAGATAAGCTTTTATTTGCAGGCGTTGTGAATGGCAAGAATATTTGGAAAAACAATTATAAGAAAACACTTGCACTTCTTTCTGAACTTAAAACAAAGGGTATAAACACTGTTATAAGCAGCTCCTGTTCCCTACTTCATGTTCCTTATACACTTAAAAATGAAACTAAGCTTTCTGCTGAATATACAAGCCATTTCTCCTTTGCAGAAGAAAAGCTTATTGAGCTTGCTGAACTTAAATTTCTTACAGATACGGATAATTTTGAAAATGAAACCGCATATATTACTAACTGCAAGCTTTTTGAAAACAGAACTAATTGCTATGATGACGCTGTTCAAAAAAGAGTTGCTGGCATTCAGGAAAAGGATTTTACAAGACTTCCTGAATTTAACGAAAGAGAAAAAATTCAGAAAAAGGAATTTGAACTTCCTATTCTTCCTACAACTACAATAGGTTCTTTCCCTCAGACTTCTGATGTTAAAGCAAACCGTTCCTCTTTCAAGAAGGGAAATATCTCCGAAAAAGAATATAATGAGTTTAACCGCAAAAAGATTGCCGAGTGCATTTCTTTGCAAGAGGAAATCGGACTTGATGTACTCGTTCATGGTGAATTTGAAAGAAATGATATGGTTGAATATTTCGGAGAACAGCTTAACGGCTATCTCTTTACTGAAAAAGCCTGGGTACAGTCATACGGTACACGCTGTGTAAAACCACCTATTATCTGGGGCGATGTTTCTCGTTCTAAGCCAATGACGGTTGAATGGTCTGTTTATGCACAAAGCCTTACAGATAAGCTTGTAAAGGGTATGCTTACTGGCCCTGTTACTATACTTAACTGGTCTTTCCCTCGTGAAGATATATCTATTAAGGAAAGCACTTATCAAATTGCCCTCGCAATTCGTGATGAGGTCTTGGACTTAGAGGCAAACGGAATAAAGGTAATTCAAATAGATGAAGCTGCCCTTCGTGAAAAGCTTCCTTTGCGTAAATCTGACTGGTACTGCGAATACCTCGATTGGGCTATTCCAGCTTTCAGACTTGTTCATAGTGGTGTAAAGGCTGAAACTCAAATTCATACACATATGTGTTATAGCGAATTTACTGATATTATTCCTGCAATAGACCAAATGGACGCTGATGTTATCACCTTTGAGGCATCTCGTTCTGATTTGCTTATACTCGATTCTCTCAAGAAAAATAACTTCAAGACAGAAGTCGGACCTGGTGTTTATGATATTCATTCTCCAAGAGTTCCATCTGTTGAAGAAATTGAAAATGCTATTACAAAAATGCTTGAAAAAATCAGTATTGATAAGCTTTGGGTAAATCCTGACTGTGGTCTTAAAACAAGAGGCGAAACCGAAACAACTGCAAGCCTTAAAAATCTGGTTACTGCAACAAAAAATCTTAGAAATAAGATTAAATAATTAAATTTAAACAGCTAACAAAAATGAGTTCGGAATTTCACCGAGCTCATTTTCCATATTGACAGACTTCTCTAAGAAATTTAAAGCTTAATTCAAGCCTTTGCACAAAATCTGCAACCATTATATTTTCTTCATTAATCTCTATAACTCAACTAACCATTGCATAATTCTCCTGAATTTTTATGAATATAAACACATTATAACATAGTTCAAATTTTGTGCAGTTATTTTTGTTTCCAATTTTTATATTGATTATATATAAATCTAAAAATAAAAAATATTTTATTTATATTGAATATTCTTTGTTCGTCAAAAATAACAACAATTCTGCTTTTCTCTAATAATACTTGAAAAAAGCTATCTCTATGCTATAATTATATTAAGTATGAATTTTTTTAATTGTTAAGCTATAATAAATTTGTTTTATAAAGATTTTAATAAATTACTAAATTTTAGGAATAGGTGATTTTTGTGAAAATTGCAATTTTCAGCGAAATATATTTACCATATCTCAGCGGAATATCAAGCTTTATAAGTGTTCTTAGAAAAAGCCTTATCTCACTCGGGCATGAGGTTCTCGTCATCACTTCATCTACTAATGTTTCTTCAACAACATTTGAGGACGGTATACTTCGCTGTCCTGCTAAATCTGCAAATAATAAATATGGTATGTCACTGAAAAATTCAAACAATCAGACAATGCTTAAAAAAATCCTTGAATTCAACCCTGATATTATTCATATAAATACCGACACCGCAATGGGGAAGCTTGGTCTTTCTATTGCTCACAGGCTTGGTATACCTACTGTATATTCTATTCAGGATTATTATGAGGATCGATTTTTCTACGAAAATTCAAAAATTAAACTTAAAATTGGAACTATGGTAGAAAAAAGCCGTCTTCTTGATATGATTGATAATTGCGATGTTATTACTGCATCAAGTGGCCGTGCTCATGAATACCTTGCTTCTTCGGGCAGAAAGGATAAGCATATTAGAGTTATTCCTTCTGATACAGATATAAGTTCTTTTAATTATCAAAATATTACACCTGAAAGTATTCAAAAACTTCGTAAAAAATATAATATCTCGCCTGATACTACACTTGCAATGTTTGCTGGAAGACTTGATACTGATAAGAGCGTTGAATATCTCTTGCAAGAATGGGCTCAGTTCATAAGTGTAAGCGATAATATGCACCTTATGATTGTTGGTGATGGAACAGAAATAGATTCATTAAAGGATTGGACAAAATACCTGAAAATTGAAAGTCAAGTTACATTTACAGGAGAAATTCCACATTCACTTATGCCTGAATATTATGCCGCAAGTAATGTATACGTAAGTGCCGCAACAACAGGCTTAATGTCTATGTCTGTGCTTGAGGCAATAGCTTGTGGTTTGCCTGTACTTTTGAAGCGTGACAAGTATACGCAAGAATTCGTTAAGGAGGGCGTAAACGGTTTCACCTATGAAAAGGCTTCTGAATTTGGTGATAGAATGAAACAGCTTTCTTCTCTTGATATTGACGGAAGGAGAATTATCAAGAATGTTGTAAGGCGTTCAAGAAATGATATTCCAAGTGACAATATGGCAAAGCAATTCATAGCCGCTTATGAATCGGCTATGAAGAAAAAAGCTAAACGCTGATTTTATATTCATTTTTTACATACAACAATAAAAATTCTTTAATTTTTCAAAAACTTTTTACAAGACCTTGAATATTGTCGAAATTTGTGATATTATATTTATACACAGAATTTTGATTATGATTACAACAATTTTATTGTTAGTATCATATTTTATTCAGACTTTTATATGCGAATATAATAAATTAATAGGAGGTTTCGATTATGAAATTCGCTAAATTAGGTCTTTTTGCTGCTGGTGTTCTATTCGGAACTGCTGGCATCAAGCTTTTAAGCAGCAAAGACGCAAAGAAAGCATACACACATACAACTGCTGCTGTTCTTCGTGCTAAGGAGAGCGTTATGACAACAGTTACTACTATTAAGGAAAATGCTGATGATATTCTTGCAGACGCTAAGGAAATCAATGAACAGCGTGCCGCAAAAGAAGAAGCTATCGAAGATGCCGCTTCTGAAGATGTAGTTTCTGATGAATCAACAGAAAATAACGAGGACGCTCCTGCTGAGGCTACTGCTGAAACAGAAACAAAAGTTGAAGAATAATTTTTATGCATCTATCGCATAATTTAAAAGAGCCGTCCTTTTAGTCGGCTCTTTCTTTTTATCTGGAGGCAAAATAATGAAATGTAAAATATTGCATGAATCTCGTGGTCGTATTCGTGTGCATCTTATGTGCAACCGTATGACACTTCACGACGCTGATATTCTGGAATATTATATGCGTAATATTGACGGCGTTACAAGTGTTAAGGTATATGACCGAACTCAAGACGCAATTATACTCTATAAAACTGAGCGAAAAAATATTATTCGTGCTTTGGCAGAATTTTCTTTTAAAACCGCAGAGGCTCTTGAGCTTGTTCCTGAACATACCTCAAGACAACTTCACAGAGATTTTGAAGATAGACTTGTTTTTTCTACCGTATCTCATATGATAACAAAGCTTTTTCTGCCAGCACCAATAAGAACCGCCCTCACACTTTTCCGCTCTATTAAGTATATTAAGAAGGGCTTGAAAGCTTTACTGAACCGCAAGCTTTCGGTTTCGGTTCTTGATGCAACAGCCGTTTCGGTTTCCATTATACGAGGAGATTTCAGCACTGCTTCTTCTGTAATGTTTATGCTTAATCTCGGCGAAATATTGGAAGATTGGACACATAAAAAATCCGTTGCTGACCTTGCAAGTACAATGTCGCTGAATGTTGACAAGGTATGGCTGAAAACCGAAACTTGTGAAGTGCTTGTTCCTATTGGAGATATACAGGCAGGAGATAAGATTGTTGTAAGAACAGGAAATATGATTCCGCTTGATGGCAAGGTTGTAAGTGGAGAGGCCACTGTTAATCAATCATCTATGACAGGTGAATCTTTGCCAGTTGTTAAAACAGTAGGTAGCTATGTTTATGCCGGAACTGTTGCTGAGGAAGGCGAATGTGTAATCTGCGTAGATAAAACTTCTGGTAGCGGTAAGTATGACAGAATCGTTCGTATGATTGAGGAATCTGAAAAGCTTAAATCCGTAGCCGAAGATAAGGCATCTTCTCTTGCAGACAAGCTTGTTCCATATATGCTCGGAGGAACTATTCTAACTTATCTACTCACAAGAAATGTCACAAAAGCTATGGCTGTTCTTATGGTTGATTTTTCTTGTGCATTAAAGCTTGCTATGCCTATTGCGGTATTATCTGCAATGCGTGAAAGTAACGATTATAACATTTCTGTAAAGGGCGGACGCTTTCTTGAAGCTGTTGCAAACGCTAATACTGTTGTTTTTGATAAGACAGGTACTCTTACCTATGCTACTCCAAAGGTTGCAGAAATAGTTACCTTTGGTAATCATACTGAAAACGAAATGCTCCGTCTTGCAGCTTGTCTTGAAGAACATTATCCTCATTCTATGGCGAACGCTGTTGTTGATGAGGCTAAAAAGCGCGGTCTTTCACACGAGGAATATCACTCTGAAGTTAAATATGTTGTTGCACATGGAATTTCAAGTGCTGTAAATAATAAGAAAGTTATTATAGGCAGTTATCATTTTGTATTTGAGGACGAGGGCTGTTCTATTCCTGAGGGTGATGAAGAAAAATTCCATTCACTTTCTCCGGAATACTCTCACCTCTATCTTTGCATTTCGGGTGAACTTGCTGCGGTAATCTGCATATATGACCCACTCCGTTCAGAGGCAAAGGACGCTATTGCAGCTTTACACAAGTGTGGTATATCTAAGGTAGTAATGATGACAGGCGATAACAAAAAGACGGCTAAAGCAGTTGCTAAAATCGTTGGCGTAGATGAATATTATGCCGAAGTTCTACCTGAGGATAAAGCTGATTTCATAAGAAGTGAAAAAGCAAAAGGTCGAAAGGTTATTATGATTGGTGATGGCGTTAATGATTCTCCAGCACTTTCTGAGGCTGATGCAGGTATCGCTATAAATACTGGTGCAGCTATTGCCAAGGAAATTGCCGATATAACTATCGCTTCCGAAAATCTCTTTGAAATTGTTACTTTGAGAAAACTAAGTGAAGCTCTTATGGCAAGAATACACAGAAACTATCGCTTTATCGTTTCATTTAATCTTATGCTGATTATTCTCGGTGTAAGCGGCGTAATTCTTCCGACAACATCTGCTCTATTTCACAATATGTCAACATTGGGAATTAGTTTAAAGAGTATGACCAATCTACTCGAAGAAAAAGATTTTGAGGAAGAATAATTCTTTATAAACTTATATAAACAGCTCACAAACCATTCTAAATAGGTTTGTGAGCTGCTTTATTTTGTTCGGAATTATTTACAACATAAGTAAATAATAATATAATAATGATTTTTTCATCTGCTAACAACAAAAGAAAATATGGCATTATATGAAAATTATTTTTCTGTTGTATAATGGATAAACTCAAAACTGTTATTTTACTAAAATTTTACTAAATTTATAAGAGCATTTTAAATATCTTATTGTATATTAGACCTATAATATTATATAATATATCTCAAAACTGCCCAGTAGCTATAATATTGATTGTGAGGTTGACTATGAAAACTCTATTAAAGGGAATAATTGTCGGAATAGGTGGTATTGCTCCAGGCTTGAGTGGAAGTGTATTACTTGTTATTTTGGGCTTGTATCAAAAAGCACTCAATGCCATAAGCACTCTTTTTAAGAATTTTAAGAAAAATATTGCTTTTCTAATTCCTCTTATAATAGGATTCGGAATAGGTGTATTGATTTTCAGTAAGGTAGTTGACTTTTTCTTAAATAATTTTGAAATGCAGACTCGCTTTACTTTTCTTGGTCTTGTCCTTGGCACAATTCCATTATTTTTTAAAGAAGTTAAAAGGAATGGCTTTTCAAAAAAATATTATATATTTATAGTTGTGGCGGCTTGTGTAGGTATTGCACTTTTTTCGCTGAATAGCGGTGCTTTTTCTCAAATAAAAAATCCGAGCTTTTTACAGTCTGTATTATTGGGAGTAGCTGTGGCAGCTTCATCTATTGTTCCAGGTGTTGACAGTGCAGTAATATTATCTACATTTGGTTTATATGAGCTATATGTCAGCTCGCTTGCAAATTTAAATTTCAGAGTATTGATTCCTGCCGGATTTGGCTTACTTATTGGTGCTTTTTTAATTTCATTTATAATGAATTTTTTGGTTAAAAATTTCTATACAGCTACATTTTCAATAATATTTGGATTGTTTATTTCTATAATTCCAAGTGTTCTGAATGAAAGCTGTGTATTAAGCTTGAATACTACTTCGGCAATTTCAATATTGTTTTTAATTTTTGGGTTTATCGTTTCTTTCTATCTTGGCAATATTCAAAAAAACAATGAAAGAATAAGTCACATATTCAAACGAAAAGAGATTTGATATTATATCTATGAGCGTACAAAATTTGCTTTAACTGAAAAATCAAGCTTTACAAATTGTAATGCCTCGTGCCAATCTTTGATTTTTTCAAAATCATAATAAAAACCGTTTTGTGCCTTTTTCCCTATTCTGAGAATATCGCTATTATAAGTTTTTATAGCTTTTTCAGCAGTTTCACAACACGATTTTTTCAAAAACTTCTCGACTTCTTCGAGAAGTTTTTTGTTTTGCGAATTACTGCCCTCGGGAAGTTCAAGAGATACTTCAAGATTTTTTGAATAATTAAATATATCTTTATTATGGCTGATATTATTTTCGGACTTCGCTGAAACTATCTTTATAGGCGTTTTTTTATCGTCATTAAGTAAAATTACTGCACCACTTACATTATCCGAAAGAATATTAAGAATTATAGATTCGTTTGTCGTAAGCGTTCCACTCATCTTTCCCTTACAAAATAAAGCGACACCATCAGGAACTATTTGTGTCTTGCTTTCATCAAGCATTAGTATAGGAACAGCAATATCATAAATTCCACTATTATCTGACGCTTTATATTCTTTATATTCGCAGGCTTTGACTGTACCGTTTGAATAATCTCCACCAATCATAGCAATATCTTCGGCGGTCATTGTGTCAAGAACCTTTTCATTGCTTAATATATTTGCGGTATTCCCCTCTGTTACATATATAAGGGCATCAGGTCTTGCCTCAAAGCTATTATTAAAATATGAAAGGACTTCATCAGCAACCGTTGCGGCAGTCTTATTCATAGCTATAAAGCGGTTACTGCTGAGCATAACCTGTCTGCCTGTATTGCGTGAAATATTATCAAAGCACTCTGCAACAGAACCTCCTGATGCAGAAATTATATTTGGTGGCAGGGCTTCTTCTGTACTCTTGATATTTAATACCATAGTTGTAAGCGTATATTTATCATTTTCTTTATCTATACCTATACCTTCTACTATGACTTTTTCGTTAAGCTCTGCTCTACTCATACAGCCTGAAAATGTAAGAACGGTCAAGCCTATTCCTATTGTTAGAATAAGTGCCTTTGCTCCGCTCTTTTTGTGAGTTTTATTTTTCTTTCCGCTTGCTTTTACTACATAGCATATCAGTAAAAATATTGGTATAAATACCGCTGAAACAAGAGTAAACCATAGCCAGAAATTGATATTAAAGATAAAGCTTGTAAATCCCATATCTGCTGTCACCGCCCCAAATATTAAAATTGCTGTTCCGCCAACTATAATTGCAAAGCGTGATGCCCTCTTGCCAAAAGCTTTACCTACGCACAAGGCAAAAAGATACAGAAAGAGAGAAAGCCGGCAGAATAAGCCTGCTGTCCACAATCCTATAAACAATGCATCAAGTCTTTGCAAAAAGCCGATATTTACAGTTTTTGCCGCTTGATAAACTGGGAATACGCTATTCTTGAGGTAATCTCCAAGCGAACCTGTTACAAGAATTATTGAAATCATTACTAAGATAAAGATTGAACTGCACCAAAGCACACTACCTTTTGCAATATTTCCTTTTACTATCGGATATAAAACCGCTATCGCAGGTATGCAGGACATTCTTGAAAGCATAAGAATTGTACCATTATAGGTTGAAATATAGCCTGTTGATAAAATTGTACGATAATTTTCGGTGTTTATAGATGGTGTAAGAGCAAAAATCAAAATAAGAACGGTTGCGATAAGTCCTATCAGAATAAGTCCTGACGCACGAGCGATTGCCTCAACTCCCTTAAATGCACCATAGCATGAGGCTACTAAAACCGCTACTGCTACTGCAAAAACAGGCACTTCTCCATTAACTCCAAGAGAAACGAATTTATTATAGAGTGCAATTCCGTATCCACAAACCATTATAAAATACAGTGCATAAAACAAAGAAATTATAATTGAAAGCCTTTTGAAAATATCTTCACCATATTCCAAGACAGACATATCACGATTCAGCTTCCACAAGAGAAGTGTTGGGATAAGCATTATCAATGAAAGCGGAAAAGCAAACATCGCCGAAAGCAAGTGATTCCACATATCATCACCCGAAGATAACTCGGGGCTGTATGTTATTGTTACGATTGCTCGGCTTATGAACAGCAATACAAAAAGCTGTCCTGCTGTTATCATTCCTCTGTTAGTCGTCATCGTCATCACTTCCTTGAATTTCTGTGCCAGGCATACTCTGAATAGTTGATGTAGATTTTGAAAGCAATTTCCAACCCGCTCTCACAAATACATCTCGCATAGCTGTCATACTAAATGGAGAAACTGGTGCTGTATAAGGAATATCAAAGCTTTTCTTTCCGCAGATATTTACAAGCACCATACAGAATAAAAGCATTACTCCCCATATTCCAAGAAATGAACCAGCTATTATAAATAAAAACCTCAAAACTGCTGTCGGAGCGTAAAGGCTCGGAATTACATATGAACATATCGCTGTCAGGGCTACGACCATAAGTGTTGGTGCTCCGATTAAGCCTGCGTTTACAGCGGTTTCCCCTATTACCAATGCTCCGACTATACTTACTGCGTGTCCTAAGGGCTGTGGCATACGCAAACCGGCTTCTCGCATAATTTCATAGACAAAATGAATTACTATTGTTTCTACACCGAGTGGCATCGGCGTTGCCGCTATTGAACCTGCTATTTTCCCTAAAAGCTGTGATGGGAATAATTCAGGGTGAAATGAGCCTACTGCAACATATACTCCAGGAAGCATTATTGCTATAAAAAATGCTATATATTTCAGCCAACGGGTAAATGTCGCAAAATATGCACGATTGGAATAATCATCGAGCGTTTGAAAATATTCTACAAACAAAAACGGAACTATCAAGGCAGAGGGTGTTCCATCAACTAATATCGCAATTCTTCCTTCGGAGATTTTTCCGCAAACTGTATCGGGGCGTTCGGAAATTCCAACCCCACTGAAAAATGAAAAATCACCCTTTTGTTCAAGATAAGGTGCAATATAACCTGAAGCCATAACTGTTTTAAGATTGATTGAATTAAGACGCTTTTTCAGTTTTCGCAAAATACTTGGAGAAACTATATCAGTCATATAACAAAGACAAATATCGGTTTTGCTCTCACTGCCGATTGTCATTGTTTCAAATTTCATTTTTGGAGTTTTCATTCTTCGGCGAATGAGCGACATATTTATTCTTAGCGGTTCTACAAAGCCCTCTTTGGAACCTCTTTGCACTACATCAGAATCCGGTTCGGAAACACTTCTAAAGCTAAAACCTTGTATACCGAGTGCAAGCATTTTTGCGTAACCGTCAACAGCAACTACTGCAAAACCTGACATAATAAATTTGTCTACATCTTCAATAGTTTCAATCTCTATCTGCTCGGAAGTACAGAGAACAGTATCGGAAATTTTTCTGAAAGCTTCTTCTGGAGTACCTTCATAGCTTTCATTTGAAACTGGTCTGATTACACCAAAGGCAAGAATTTCCTTATTAACCATACCCTCTATTGTGATTATTCCAAAGCGGATACCATTCAAAGTCATTTTATGAATTGTCAGGTCGGCACTCTTATCAAAACGCTTTTCGAGAATTGCAGTATTCTCATCTAAAGATTTTGAGAGCGGAGTTGTTTTTTCTTCTTTCTTTTTTGGTTCAGATTTTTGATATATATCTTTCAGCTCGTTTATAAAACGATACACAATATCACCTCAGATTGTTATTACTCAAGCGACGAGCCACCGCTCTCAAGACACTTAAAATTTTTAAAGGCTTGCAGAGTCCCCCGTGGGTTTTAAGGGCAATGCTCTTAACCTGTTTTTATTTTGAGGAATTTTTTGCGAATTATTCCACAAATTATTGATACAATATAACTGAAAGGTGTTGAATTATGATTATTTCTGTTATACGAACTATTCTGCTTTATATAGTGATTATTCTTGCGATAAGAATTATGGGAAAACGACAGATTGGCGAATTACAGACAAGCGAACTTGTCGTTACACTTCTGATTTCTGATATTGCCGCAATTCCTATGCAAAATACCGAACAAAGTCTTTTGAGCGGTATTGTGCCTATTCTTATTCTTATCGTCTGTGAAATTATAATATCTTTCCTTATGCTTAAACGAGCTGGTTTTCGCAGAATCATCTGTGGAAAGCCTATTGTTATAATATCTGATGGCAAAATCAATCAAAGTGAAATGCACCAACTTAGAATGAGTACAGAAGATTTATCTGAGGAACTTAGACAACAGGGTATTTTTAACATTGAAGATGTAGGATTTGCTATTGTAGAAACAAATGGCAAGCTTAGCGTTCTTAAAAAGCCCGAAAAGGATATACCTACTGCTGAGGAGCTTGGGATAAAAACTAATGATAAAGGTCTTGAGGTCGTTGTAATAAGTGACGGAGAAATTTCAAAATATTCTCTCAAAATATGTGGTCTTAACAGAGATTGGCTTTTTGACATACTAAAAAAGGAAAACACCGAACTAAACGATGTTTTCCTTATGATTGCCAACGGACAAGGCGAATATAAAATTATTGAAAAGGAGCGTAAGATTTGAAACGATTGTTTATAGCCATTATTTTGCTTTTTATTGTAGCGGGATTATGCACTTTTGAATTTACGCTGAATACAAAAGAATCTCAACACGCTTCTGAATACTTAAAAACAGCACAGCAACAAATGGTTGATGGTAACGAAAAAGAAGCTATCCAAACAATGAAAAAGCTTAAAGAGCTTTGGGAAAGCAATGTTGAATCTATGCTGATATTTATTTCTCACGAAAAGCCTGACGAAATCTGTGAAAATATCGCTGTCGCAGAAAGCTATCTGAAAAGTGGTGAACTCCCTGAATTTTATGCAGAATGTAAGCGTATTGAAAATGAACTTGAGCATTTCAGAGATTTGGAAATTCCTACTATAAATAATATACTATAAATTTATATTGTTCTAACATAAGTTTTATGGTAGCCAATGCAGAAATTACCAATGAACTACCGATTAGGGCGGACTCCGTCCGCCCTTGAGAGAAAGGAATGTTAAGGGCGTTGCCCTTAAAACCCACCAAAGGCTCTGCCTTTGGAAACCGCAAGCTTTTGAAAAAGCTTGAGCAAAACTTTTAATTGTCTTAGGAAAGTTTATTAGTTAATCGGTGGCTCGGTCATCATTTTATGGCAGTCCATAGTTTTTTAACGGATTTCTGCGAATCATCACCGCAGAATATTACTATCTCATCTTTTGAATAAATTACTGTATCTCCTCGTGGGATATACAACTGTTCTCCCCTCACAACAGATACTATAAGAGATGAGGCCGGCATTTTTATATCTTTGATTGCATAGCCATCGAGTGCTGAATTTTCTGGCAAAGTAAACGATAATATTGCCGCTTTGCCTCTATTCAAGGTTGCAAGAAGTTGAGCACCAGCGTTTACAACCTCTTGCTCTATCATCTTAGTGATTATTTCTGTGCTACTAACAACTATATCAATATCAAGCTTTCTCATAGCCTCAAGGTTTCTTGGGTTATTGGCACGAGCTATAACTTTAGGAATTTTCAGCTCATTTTTGGCAAGCTGTGAGGCTACTATATTATCCTGGTCACGACCTGTAACTGCTATAAAGCAATCTACATTGTTGAAATCTAAAGAATTAAGTGTTTCTATATTTGTGGCATCTCCGCAGACAACTTCTATCTGAAGTTCGTTTGCGACTTTTTCGCTTGCTTGTTTTGAAATTTCAATAACTGATACATCATATCTTCGGTCAATCAGATTTCTTGCCAAGCTATAACCAAGTCTTCCTCCGCCTGCAATTATAACCTTCATAGCTTTTTTCCTTTCGTACTGAGATTATCCTTCTCTGATATATAGTGCTGTATCCCCTGACTCAACCTCTATATTTGACATCAAGTCATAAATAAGCACTTTTCCGCTTTTACGCTTGATTCCAAATAATGACGCACCATCTTTTAACGGCAAGGCTGAAATCGCTCTGCCTACATATTTATCATCAACCTTGATTGAATCAATCATAAAATTGGAATTATTAGCAATATTGATGTTATCTCCTCCACCAATAATGGCAGAATAGATAGTATTAGCTGAAATATTGGTCTGGCATATTGTTTTCAGACCAAATTTATTTTTGAAGGCATTTTCACGATAGGAATTAGTTATTCGGGTAATAACATTTTCTACGCCGAAAAATTTCTTCACAATCTGAGAAACAGTTATATTGAGGTTATCGTCTGATGTTACTACTGCAACAGCATCGCAACTTTCTACACCTGCATCACGCAGAACATCCATATCCATAGCTATGCCTGTTACAAAAAGTCCATCAAAATCTTCATGCAGAAGATGTATTCTATCAGGATTTTCGTCAACAACAGAAACATCGTGACCATTTCTATCAAACTCATTTGCAAGAACAGAACCTAAGTTCCCACAACCAATTATGAGTATATTCATAATAAGGAATCCTCCAAAACGGACATATTATTTAAGCAAAAGTTTTTTGGCTTTTTTAAGGCTGCCGTCCATAACCTTATAATCAGCGAGAAGCTCGCCCTCAATTTCAGGAGATATATTTGTATGAAGATAGAGTGAAGCAAGTCCTGCATCGTGTGAACCCTTTATATCGGTTATATAATCATTGCCAATCATAATTGTTTCTGATTTCTTTAGTTTATAGCGTTTGAGAATTGTCTGATAGAATTTTACATCAGGCTTTTTGCAGCCCTCATCAGAAGAAATTACTATGCCATCAAATTCATCATAAATTCCAAGAAGCTTTAATTCTGGCTTTGTGAATGAACTTTGTGCGTTGGAAAGTAAATAAACCTTTCCACCTGCCTCTTTTAAAGAACGAAGTAAATCTAAAGCACCGTCATAGAGCTTAATATACTTTAATGACATTGCACGAAATGATGCAGCCAAAAATGCAGCTAATTCATCGCTACATTCTGCTCCTTTTTCAGTTACAAGCCCCTTGAAAACATCAATAAGCTCTAATTCTGGCTCATCTGTGTACTTTGTGGCAGGAACAGCCTTTTTTGCTTTTTCGCAAAGTTCATTATACTTACTTTGAAGTTCCTTTGTTTTATATTTTGCACCATACATAGCAAGAAGATTCTTAAAACCACGCCAAAGGCTTTTTTTGCCCTCATCTGTATGAATATCTACTAATGTCCCATAAAGGTCAAAAAGATAATTTTTATACATAAAATTTTTCTCCAATCCAAATGAACTTTACCCTATTTTAATATATTTTTGAAGATAAATCAACAGCTTATAGGATAAAATTTGTTTATTTTCTCATTTAACAAAAGCTAAAAATTTCACCAATTTTTTAAGTAAAACCTATACCTCCAATAATGAAATAAATTTAAAGCTGCTATGAACTAACAATCTACATTATTTAACAATCAGGTCTTTATTTATGACAACCTGCAATAGTCCTACTCTTGTACTCTTTAAAAGCGACATAAAAACTTGAGTTAATGCCTTGCGTGTAGGCTCATCAAGGTCTTTGATTGATTTCAACATAGTTATTGCATTCATAAAAAGATTGCCTTCAAGTTCTTTTACAGTATTGGCATTTGTCTTTGTAAGAATTGTATACATAGTATCAACAAACTTCTCCCGCTGTTCATAATCTAAATTTGCAATCCACGCTTTGAGTGTATAATCAATAAATCTGCTTGTATTATCAACAGCCTCAAGGCAAATAAAACTATCTATCTGCACACTCCAAGAATAAAGGTCGTGCTGTAAAAGTCCAAGTTGTGTACTATGTACAATGATATATCTTTCTTCATGATTAAGCAACATTCCTACGACAGATGATTGAGGCACAAAGGTATTAACTTTATTGCAAATTCTCTTATAGCCATCTTTTTGCAAAACTTTTTCATCAAAACCTGGTCCATCAAAATTATAAACGATTTCTATTCTATTTTGAACAGCCTCACTACAAAATGCCGCTGAATAAACTGCAAGATTTCCACCCTTTGAGTGTCCACCGACAAGCATATTTTCACTATGTCTTGATGCGATTTTCTCTATATAATCAACAGCTAATTCTTGTGCAGGCACTGGAAAGACAAAGCCCATATTGAAATCTTCTTTCCAACCTATAAGTGTATTGTCTGTTCCTCGGAAGGATATATAAAGCTCATTTTCATTGATTTTTATCGTAATAGCAGAAAATTGCGTCTGCGTTTTCTCATCAATTTTATTTACATAAGCAAACAATTTCATACTATTAAAACGCCTACTATTCAAAAGTTCATTCAAAAATTGAATATCCTCTTTTTGTATGACCATATTTTCTATATTGGGATAGGCTATCAACTTTTTTGCCATTTCTGCGATTGTTATTTCTTTACTGGAATTTTGATTCATTATAAGCTCAAACGGCAAGTAAGACAATCTTGCAAGAATAACTCCATCAACATCATTAAATTCTCTTTCACTAAAGGATAAATCGCCACGCCAGAACATATAATCAAAAATATTATTCGCCATTACATTTTCTCCATAACTAATTATTTATTTAAAGTTTTAATAAGTATAAAGCATTTCGCTGTCTGTGGACAGAGCTAAGAGCCTTGCCCTTGACCTATAAGCCTTTGAAAAAAGGCTTGTAGCGAAACTTTTAATTGCCGCAAAATTTCTAATATTGATTAAACTAATATGCACCCTGAAAGCAAGTTATACTTCCACGGTGCATATTAAAAATCATTTTTATTTATTATTCTTTCTTAAAGAATAGCTCTTAATTGTTGCAAAAACAAGCAAACCCGCAATACAGAACATAAATATATATGGTGTATTATTTGAGTCGTCAGAAGTTTTTACAGGTGGTGTTGGTGTAGACGGAACTGAACTATCTATAATCTCTTTAGTATTAACAACTGTTAATTCTGCAATAGTACCCGCTCTACGAACATAACGGTCATTTTCGAGCTTGACTGAACCATGATTTGATAATGTAAATTCACGAGGAGTTGAATCCAGTACATATCCGATTGGAGCTTGAGTTTCTATAAAACGATATGTTCCAAATGGAAGTTTCTTAATAACTATCTGTCCTTGTGCATTTGTAGTTAAATCCGAAGCGTAAGATTTCCAATAATAATTGCCCTGAGCATCTGAACCCTTTTCGGTATTATCTGGAATACTTTCGGTATTATTATAATAAATTTTGCTCTGGAAGCTGAAAGTTGCTCCAACAAGAGGCTCTGTATTATCGCCACGCTTATTCAAAATTACTGCGGACTGGCTGAAAATTGAATTATCTGCAAACTTTGCCTTTATATTGACATCATATATTTCTTGATTATCGCTCATATAAGGCATAACTGTTATTGACGGCTGAATTATATATTCATCATCTTCATCAGGCTGAATTATAAGATATACCTTATCTGCTGAAAGATTTGTGAAATATGCCTTTCCGTCAGATTGAACTTCGTTTACTATGCCAGAAATATTATTGCTTTTTGCATATTCTTCAAGTGTATAGCTGATTTTCTTAGCTGTACTTGTATCTGACCAACCATCAAAAGAAACTTTGCAATCTTTGAAATTATCATTCATTACATAGCTTCCATTGACATAATCGGCAACATCAATCAACTTTAGCTGTGTACCTTGAAGTATTTCGTTTACCTCAACGGTTATTGAGCCAAGCTTTGTATCGGCTGCATTAACACCTATAACCGAAAAGCTTATTGCAAAGGCACATAACAGAAACATTGCTACGATTTTTTTCAGATATTTATATCTCATAAAATTTCCTCCTGCTAAGATTTTTGTTTTTCTTTGCTTGCTCTTTTTTTATTTTTGCGTTCTTTGCCTACTGGCAAGAAAAGTATCAACAAAATTATTGCTATAATTATTATAGCAAGAACAATCACTGCAATAGTTACTATAACTTCTACTGAAAGCTGTTCTTCTCCGTCATCTTGTGTTGGCGGTGTGGTAGCAATTTCTTTTGCTTCTTCTTCGTATGGAATACGAGTTCCACGAACAAGAAGTCTGTGGTCATTGATGCCATATGGTGTACAAGTTAAAAGTGTGACATAGTCCTCGCCTTCGACAATCTGTATATCACTATCGTCTTCGGGCAAAACCACCTTAATCTGGTCAACCTTATATGCAAGAACCTTTCCAAGAACATGAATATAAAATACATCGCCAAGTTCCATTTTATCAAGGTCTGTGAAAAGCTCCGCAGATGGCAAGCCTGTGTGTGCCGGCAAAACTGCATGTGTGCTTTTTCCACCAACTGGAAGCGATGTTCCCTCCATATGACCTACGCCCTTTTGGAGAACCTCATCGGACATATCGTGAAAAATCGGCAGATAAATATTTATTTTAGGAATATCTACATAGCCGATTGCGTCTGTGACGGTTAGAAGTGCTTCGTAGTTTATTACTGAAAGTGATTGCGTATCTTTTTTTGCAAGGGCTTCGTTATAATCATTTGCTTTTTTTTCGAGGGCTTCAATTTGTGAGTTGTCCATTTCCTTGACGGCATTATTATATGAGCCAATTTCTACACGAGATGTATATACCGAAAGCCAATTACTAACTTTCGGGTACATAAAAATTGCAATACCAACAAGTAAAAATAGAAAGATGAACACAAGAGGAAGCCTGCGTTTTACACGCTTTTTTATTGTTCCCATTGCTATTCCTCCTGTTTTTCATCTGATTGCTTATCTTTAATGCGTTTTTCCGCTTTTTTACGGTCATTATGAAGTATTATACAAGCAATAATGAAAACGATAATAGCAACAAGTACAATCGCACCGATTACGAGAATCTGATTGATAACATTTTGAGAGAGTGTGTTATCAGATGTAGGCGGGTCGGGAATTTCTGAAGTACTTCTGCTATTTTCATCAGGAGTATATGGAACACGAGTTCCACGCACAAGAAGTCGGCGGTCATTTATGCCATAAGGTGTGCAAGTTAATAGTGTGACATAGTCTTCGCCAGAAACAATCCTAAGAGTATCTGTTTCATCTGGCTTAACATCTTGAATTTTATCAATCTTATAAGCAAGAACTTCATTCAAGATATGTATATAGAACATATCGCCTACTTTGACTTGGTCAAGCTGTGTGAACATCTCTGCACTCGGCAAACCCGTATGTCCTGAAATTACACTATGCGTGTTTTTGCCACCAACTGGCAAAGAGGTATTTTCGAGATAACCACAGCCCTTTTCAAGAACTTCATTAGAAGTTCCGTAATATACTGGCAAATAGATATTAACCTTTGGTACATCTACATAGCACATTATACCATCTGTACGGTTAAGACACTTTGCGTCTATATCGGTTTTCGAGCCACTATAAAGGCTTTTGTTATACTCATTAGCCTTAGCGAAAAGCTCATCAATCTCTGATGTATCGAGATTTTTAACCTCATCATCATAGCTGCCGATAACAACATTGGCGGTCATAACCGAAACCAAATTACCCACGAATGGATAAAGAATGGACGCAACACCAACGATAAAGAGTATTGCCATAATAAAGAGCGGCCATTTCTTAAGCTTTTTGTGTTTCAAGTTTTTACGCCCTTTCGCAAAGTTTTCCGAGAGGTTTGCCCCATTTTTGAGCCAAGCCCCTTGGAAAACCTGCTCCGTCCAAAGCGGAAGCGGAGCAGATTTAACGATTAGCTAAGTGAAATTAAAGAATAAGTATAAATTATTCCTCAATCTTTCTCTTCTTCATATAAACGATGAGCATGATACCAGCTACGAGTACTACGCCTGCACCAGTAACTGTGAAGATGATTGTACCCATTCCACCTGTGCCTGGAAGTTCCTGACCCTTAATATTTACAATTGTCTTCATATTATCATTTTCAGTATCTGAAATTTTATCAGTACCTGTAAATTTATATGCACCTGTGTACTTATTAGAAGCAGTATCTTTAATAGCCTCTATTGTAATAGTGACATCATCAGCCTTTTTATAGTTAGCAGGTACAGTGGTTTCTGAAATTATGTATGTGCCAGCTGGAAGGTCTGTAATTGTGATTTTACCTTCAGCATCTGTAAATCTTTCCAAACCAATAGCATCACCCTTTGTTACGCCAGCATCAGTAGCAGGATTCGTCTTGTAAACTGTAAAGCCAACACCTGCAATTGGATTACTTGCTTCATCAGTCTTATAGATTATAAGGTCTGTTCTATAAATGTCTGTTTCATCTTTAAGTTCACCATCGCCGCCACCTGTTGCATAATCATTATCAAAATTAAGTATAGCGTCATTAGGAATAGCAGTCTGAGAAGCTGCTCTTTCATTAACATCAGCCTTGAATGAAACTACAACTGACTTATTCTGATTATTTACAACATAGGGATCAGCAAATGTAATTGTAAAACCTGTTCCTCCATTTGTGCCTATTACATTTTTATCAAGGCTATAAGTACCAGCTGATTCCGCTACTTCTGTGCCATCAACTTTAACTACAATCTCTTTAAGGGTAATACCACTGCTTGGATCATCGGTAATAACAAAGTCTGTAATATTTAAAGGATCGACATCTTTTTTAACAGCTGCTACAACTTCGTCACTATATGAAGGGAAGTTTGTTTTAATTTCGTATTCAACTTCTGAACCTATAGCAACTTCAGCAGACTTATGTTTATCTGCAGTACCATCAACAGTACCCTGACCATCTTTAACACTTACAATGTTTTTCTCAAATGTGAGGTCAGATGATTTTGCTGTAAGTTCTTTAGCTGCATTTGTAACAGAAACAAGCATAGGAGCAGACTTCATTTGTGTTCCTGTTGTTGTAACAAGGTAATAACCAGGAGCAAGAGTTAAAGAATCACCACTTCCAAGGTTACTGCCACCTGTAACAGCAGTAGCACTTGAACTTGCTGTCTCCAAAGCATCAGCAAGTTCCTTAAGATCAGAAGCAGATGTAGAAGCGCTAAGGACTGAATTTTTATAAGTTAATCTCTTATTAGCATCTACAGCAAAATTTGTAACACCAGTAAAACCAGCTTCAAGGGTATACTCATATACACCATTTGCATCACCAGTCTTATGAGCCGCAGAGGCTACAAGATATACATTGTATTTTGCGTTTTCCAAAGTAGCTGGCATTTTAACTGTTTGACTTGATAAATCATCATAACCTGGAGCAGCAGCAAAAGCAGTCATTGGTACCATAGAAGCTGCGAGAACAGCAGCAACAGCAGCAGCGGTCATTCCTTTGAAAATTTTCTTAGCTTTCATAATTTTTTACCTCCATATCGGATAATATTATTTTGTGCGAATTTTTTTATTTTTTAGTTATAAATTATAGCCACGCACTTAACCGATAATCTATAACTTTTTTTCAAGGAGGATTATCGTACCTCCTTTGATGACTTGCCTATATGCACAAAGGCATATTTTTTATTTAATAGCAACAAACCACCTGCTAATGCTATGGCTATTGCTCCAAATAAAACGAAGTTAAATTCGTTAGGGCTTCCACCCTCACCTCCAGTTTCTGGCATACTGATGTCTTGAACTATACGAGTATTATTTACTATCAAACCAGTAGTAATATTGGAAGAAGTATTAGTAGTATATTCAACTTTATAAGTTACATTACCACTTGCAGCGGTGATAGTAGTCGTATTGTCATTATCAATAGGGTTACCATCTTTGTCTAATTCTCTTATAGCATATTGCCATTGGAAGCCATTATCATCATATGTTTCAAGCTTAGTAATTGTCTTTTCCCAGCTGGAATCTAATGTAAAACTTTCATAGTTAGGAACTTTACTCCAAGAACTATCAGTTGAACGACGAAGCAAGCAGAATCTTACTGCATTAGCAGTAGGAATATATTTATCTCTATCAGCTTCATCTACATTAAACCAATTTTTACTAATTTTAAGGTCCATTGTAGCTATTTGAGTATTATAGAAAGTATATGAATACTCAGTTTCTTTAGCAACAACTGTTCCTGTTACTGAATGAGTAGCTATTCCATTAACTGTATTCTGGCTGATAAGTACATCGTTACCGCCAGTTGTAACTTTCTTAAGCACTGCGTAATCAGAGTTTTCATCAACCTCGTGGATAATATATTCTGTGCCTACTGGAATACCTGTGATTGTCTTGCTCTCACCAACTCCAAGCTCAATAACATTAGATACTATAGAATTAGCACCCTCCAAGCCAGAACCGCCGACATTCTTAAACTCAACATAGAATTTATATTTACCTACTAAGTTTACATTACCAACCTTATCTTTGGTAATCTTGATGCTTCCGACATTTACTTTATTATTGAATTGAACCTTTAACTTTGTGCTTTGATTTGTTCCGTCCGGGTTAGTATACGAACGGAAAACCATTGTATCTGCATCCGGCTTAGTACCTGTATAGTTAGCTAATAAGGAACTACTGTCTGGTTTTTCTGTTCTTCCGTCATTTACGGCTGTGCCAGTAACATTTTTCAGATTCGAGATACTGCCGTTGGTTACTGTACTTCCACTTGCCATACTTGTTACAGCAGAGCCATCTTCGTAAACAGTATATGTAGTCGTATAGAGTTTCTTCTGAGATGCACTAAGATTTTCTTTTAATGAAATATAACTTCCTCTACGGAACTGGTCATAGAAAGTAACTAATTGCTTATTCTTTAAGTAGAAATTACCACTTTCATCAACTAAATCAAGTGTACCCTTTGAAGATGAAGAGCTACTATCCTTTTTATAATACTGTGCATTTTTTGTATTTTCGAGATTTCCGCTTGTAGCTGAACCATAGTCAGGAATGTTTTCTTGAGCAGTAGTAAAGCCTGTACCTATGGAAGTAGCATCATTTTTAAAGATGAAATCATCAAGGTAAACATTGCACTCAATATTATACTGAAAACTTATAGTGCTAATTTTAGTCTTATCAAAACCACTTTCCGCAGTAAGCTTATCTAAGATTACAGTTACTTTTGACCAAGCATTACCACTAAGAACAGTATCCTTAACCTTATTAGCATCTAAGAAACCATAAAGCTTTTTGCCGTTTACATCAGTTAATTGAATATACATATTATTTAACGATGCAATATCATTGGCAATATAGGCTTTAAAGTTAAGATAAGTCATTTCGCTTATATCTTTCAACTGATTATCATCAGCACTTAAATTACCTAATCTTGCTTGTGTATATTCATTATTTTCATTTGAGTGATTAGCAAACCAATTTACAACATTATCTTGTCCATTATAGCTATCTGTTTTTTCAAATATATTACCTTCAGATGTTACAGATAAATTACCCGTGAAATTCTCAGCGAAGTTAAGCGTTGTCAATCCTGTGCTACCATTAGCAGCTTTTGTGCCAAAGTGTGTTACACGATTCTGAATGAGGAACTCAAAGTTTTCGTTTTCATCAAAGAGATTAGAGAACATTGTGTTAACATCACTCTTATCAACAGTTTTCTCAACTTCAAGTTCACTGCTGTCAGGGAAGTTAAATGCAACTTTCATATTTGATTCCCACATACCACGTTCCATATAGTACATGGTAAGTGTATGTTCGGCAGAATTATCACCCTCAAGAGTGAACTCTTTCTCCTGATGGAAATCATATGGTTTATTTATCGTGCCGGATTCACCATCAGCATGATATGTTATTGACCTTACTGAAGAGCCTCCCGATACATCAGAGTTATTAGCTGATTTTTTAACCCTGCTTACATAAGATTTTTTATTAGCAAAGTCTAACATACCTGTAACCTGACCATGGTCACCACCAACATCAAGTGCAAGCTTTCCGTCGATATAAACCCAAACATCATCATCACCAGAGAACAGGAATTTAATATCTACTTTGTCTCCACTACTATTGAGTACTTTTCCATCATCTGTAAGACGGAATTTAAACTCAAGCTTTGCTCCATAACCATAATTATATGTAGAACCATTATTGTTTTTCGCACTGCTATCACCATAGTTAAATGGGAACAAACCATATATGTTGGAAACACCATCACCGCCATCATATATACCACTACTATTTAAGTTTTTACTCCAATTTCTATTGCTATCTGAAGAATGATTTGCTAAATAGTAATTGTCGCTTGCGGTATCCTTTTGCATTGCAAGAGTTGTGCTTGCACTATCATACCACCAGTAATCAACTCCCTCACCAAAGACATCTTTCTTTGTAAATGGGAAAGCAACATTGTTATATACCTTACCTAATTTTGTGTTTTTGCTATTGTTTCCATTTAGGAAATCCTCGTCAAAATAAGGTGAAGCTGCTTTGCCGTCATGCGTTTTCAGAACACCGTTATCCAAACTACTATTAACGATACCCTGTGTTGCATACATATAATATCCATCTGACCCTATCTTTACCGTACCATCTGAATTTACATTAGAGTTATTATTTGAAATAAAAGTATTATACTTGCTCCAACCATATAAATCCATAGTATCAGCTATCGCTCCAAAAGGAAAACCCCAGTCACTATGTGTTGGCTGAAAATGACCTGTATAAATTGCGTCGTTGACACTTACACCTTTATTTTTATAATAATCACTAAGAGCTTGGTCGAACTGTCTGAAATTTACCCAGTTTCTATGAGACGCTCCACTTTGCAATCCTGATTCACCATTATAATCATCACGGTTGCTGCCGTTCAACTCAAAATCTGTGTAGTAATCATAGAAAGTAGAATTTACATAATTTACTTCAGTACTTCCGTAATTGCTCTTTTCGCTACTAAAGCTTGATGCTTTAATATCTACTACTGGGTTATTTTTGCCTGATTCTGCATCACGAATGGTATAGACCTTATCCCAGTAGCCTGAACGCATACTATTATCATAAATACATTTATCACTTGAATCGGCATAGAAGCAAGTCTTATTTGTATTTTTAGGTAAATCTAAATCTTCTGTTTTACTTGCATTAGCATTAGCATTAGGCCATGTGCTTTCATTAGTACTACTATAAAAAATCACCTTACTATATTTTTCAACATCTTGCTTACTGATATTTACAAAATAGACATCAGACCATGTATTAGAATCAACTGTCTTTGAAGATAATTTTGTCATTTCATAACCAACTGTTGAACCATCTGTTGCTCCAAACAAATGAACAAACATCTTTGCATTACTATCTTGTATAGGCATTGTAGCATTATTACCCGTTGAACCTAAATATGATAGCTTTGAAAGGGTTGCATCAAAATATAAATCCAAGCCATCACTATTGCTATAAACACCAGAAATACTTGCTATACTTCCATTAATACTCAACTTGTTTTTAGATAAATCGCTCCAAAGGAAATTATATCTCATATTATTATATGTAACGCTTATAATATCCTGCTGTGTTGCGGAAGTATTTATTATATAGCTGTAAGTACTATCATCATCTGAATCTTTTGTAAAAGTTCCATTAGAATCTTTTATTGTAATAGTTGGTACGACACCAGAAGTTGTATCAAAAAAGAATTTATCAAGATAAAGTTTCTTGTTATTTATAGAATCACTTGCTGTTGATGGCTCAGCTCCCCAATAAGAAATCACCGAGTTATTAGAAAGATTTTCTGTTGCACCATAGTAGAATGTATTACAAGTATTTTCATCATAACTTATCGGTGTAACACCACTGCTGTTTTCATTAAATAGATTATATTTTCCAAGAGAAGTATCACCATTTTTAAATTCTACTGTTGTATAAGGTTTGTCATTTATATCATTAGGAATTGTTATTTGATTATTTGTAAGACTTGAACTTGTTTCTGTAACTTCAGCTCCGGTAAATATAGCAGTTATATTTCCTGTAAGTTTACCTGTCATATCCTTGAAGTTTATTGTTTTGCCTTCTAAGCTTTTTGAAATCGGCGTATCTGAAACACTAATTGAATATACTGTTTTACTGTCTATTATAGCTGTAGAACTTCCGTCCCAGTAAAAATATTTGGCACCCGCATCACTTAAATTGATTGATGTCATAGTAGTTCTTCTATAATCTTGAGCTTTAATATCGTTCCAATTATCAAAGCAACTGAACCCAAAGATATGTCCAATATTTCCCCAACCGCTCTTATCCCAACGAATTATATCTGTACCAGAAATTTTTTCACCTTTCTGTAAAGTACCCCAAGTATCAACAAACATATAGACATTATTATTCCATTCATCAGAAAAGTTTGATATATCCAAATAGACATATTTCGATTCTAAAGTTATGCTTGCCGCATCAGCTTTTTTTCCGCTGAAAAGATTCATAGGAAAAATGCCTATGAGAATCATTAAAGCACATAAGATTGCCACACTTGATGTTAGTTTTCGTTTAGATGTTATTATCATAAAGCATAAACCTCCATAAATCTTTTTGCATCTCATAATGGAATGTAGCCTACTGTTTACATGAATTTTCTTAATCTTTTTTCGATTATAGCATTTTTATGCAAAATCGTCAACATTTAGGTAAAAAAAGTCATTATTTTACAATTATTTCTTATAAAAATATGTATATTAGGGCAAATGTAAGCATTTTAGTTTTTACACTATTGTGCAAGTTTGGTTATTATGATACGAGTATCAATTTTTAAAACAACAAATAATGAAAAATTATACAATAAATGCAAAAATTGTACTCTCCTTTTAAAACAAAAATTCTCTCGAAAGCTCTCGAGAGAATTTATTTATGCTTAACCAAGGTATGGTGGAGATAAGCGGGATCGAACCGCTGACCTCTTGAATGCCATTCAAGCGCTCTCCCAGCTGAGCTATACCCCCATCTGATTTGCTACAATTATATATCATTTCTATATATCATTTCAATATTAATTTTATACAAAACACTCTATACACTTCAAACTAAATTTTATAAGTTTTTCTAAATTATATATACATTACTAATATTATGTTTTAATTTACAAATTTGTAATTCTTATTGCTCTACTAAAACTTGCTTTTTTGCTATCAACTATGCTATAATCAATTATATATTGGCAAACAAGCAGTCAGCACCGTGCAGCTTTTGCTTGTAATTACTTCTAAAATTCTGATTCAGCACGGAGATAGGTGGCTTTATTCATGTCGCAATTATGTTTAGGTTGTATGTGCGAAATTAACGGTGAGCAAAAATGCCCACATTGCGGATTTGATAAGGACTCTGTACAATCTGCACCCTTTCTTCCATTGGGTACAATCCTTCAAGAGCGTTATTTAGTAGGCAAGCAAATCGACAACAGTGTTGAGGGTGCTTACTATATAGGTTATGATAACTTTATGCACTCCGCTATTGTTATTCACGAATTTCTCCCTTCTGGAATCTGTGGACGAGCTCCTGGAAACATAGACCTTGTTATTCGTGAGGGAAGCGAACAGACCTTTGAAACTCTTAAAAAATCCTTTCTTGAATATTACAGAACACTCGCAAGACTTCGCGAGCTTTCATCTATAACACCAATTTACGATATTTTTTCTGAGAATGGCACTTGCTATACCGTTGAGGAAAAGCTTGATTGCATTACATTTGGTGAATATATCGAAAGAAGCGGTGGTTCTATCGACTGGAATACTGCAAGACCAATGTTTATGCCTGTTCTTTCTGCTCTTACTTCAATTCACGAGGCAGGAATTACTCACTTTGGCATTAATCCAGAAAGCCTTGTTGTAACACCAGCTGGAAAGCTCAGGCTTCAAAGCTTTGCTATAAGAGAAATTCGTCAGCAGAATGATATGATTGACGCTGAGCTTTTTGATGGTTGCTCTGCTCCTGAACAATATGACCCTAACGCTTACCTTGATGAGCGTACAGATGTCTATGGCTTTACAGCAACCTTATTCTTCGCCTTGACAGGTCGTCTTCCAGAAGATGCGGACAAGCGTAAGCCTGATGGCAAGCTCCCACTCCCTACTTCTGTTTTTAAGCAGCTTCCACCTCATGTTGTAACAGCTCTTGCTGGTGGACTTCAGGTTCTCAGAAGTGCAAGAACAAAAACTTGTGCAGACCTCAAGACTCAGCTTTCTGCTGCTCCTACTGTTCGTGCTATTCAGAATGAGGCAACTCGAAACGCAGCTCAGGCAGCCGCAGTAAGAAGCTACAATGCAAAGAAAAAGAGTGGTATACCTGGCTTTGCGTGGGTGCTTGTTTCATGTCTTTCAGCTTTACTTATTCTTGTAGTTGCTGCTATTATATGGGTTAGCCAATCTAACTTTAATATTGTTATTTCTAATGGTGAAAGCAATGCCGATGTAGAGTCTTCTGCAAGTTCATCTGCATCTTCTGCTATTGTTGATACTTCTGACCCTGATTCTATTGTTGTTCCTAATCTCTGTGATAAGGAATACACTCGTGTTCTTTCAGACTCAAGCAATGCTGAATATAGTATTCTTCAAGAAAGTGAGGCAATGTTCAGCAATACAGTTAAAGAAGGAAATATAATTTCTCAGATTCCTGAGGCTGGCTCAGTCGTAACTAAAGGCTCTTCAATCGTAGTTGTCGTAAGTAAAGGTCCTCAACAGAGAGAACTTCCTGCAATAAACAATCTTACTGTTGAAGAAGCTATTAAAACTCTTAGTGGTATGGGCTTTATAGTCAACAAGACAGAAGTTGCAAATGACCAAATTGCAAAGGGTGCTGTTATTGGATATAAGGATTATAAGGTTGGCGACACCGCTCCTTATGGTTCTAAGCTTACAATTACTGTAAGCCTTGGTGCAGAAACTTCTGCTTAAGTAATAAACTAACTTAAATAAAAAAGCGACTGTCATAAAACAGTCGCTTAATTTTATATAAAATTATGAATAATAATCTGTTATATTGTTTTCTGCGATTTTTATAAGGTCTGAAAGTGCTGCAGCATATTGTGGATAACGCTCTTGTATTACACTTGGTGAAAGGCTTATCTCTCTATCCTTATATATGGTCTTAATAAATGCTTTTGCAGAAATCTCTGCGTTTGTTTCATTAACGAGCATTAGAGCGGAAGAAAGCCCTCTTTGAAGTTCCATATTTATAGCGAAAAAGTCTTGTGGATTTTGTGGATTAGCATTATATAACAATCTGAACATCTTATAAACAGATACCATAAGATATGACGAAACTTCGCTTGTAAGATTCTTATTTCCTGCTTGTGCAAGTATATTGAAAATAACAGAAATAGAATTCATTACAAGTCTTCTATTAAGATTGGCAAGATTGGCACAATGACTATCACACGGTGGCTTTCCAGTTTCTTGAGTATTGCTCTCATCGCTTTCTATATTAAGTATAGCTCCCTTTCGGTCGGAAGTAATACCAACAAGATAATCACAGGAAACATCATAATATTTTGCTACACGAACAAGGAAATCTAATCCACATTCCCTTATTCCCTTTTCATAATGCGAAAGCAATGCCTGAGATATTCCGAGTTCAGCAGCAGCTTGCTTTTGGCTCATACCTTTTTCTTTTCTTAGTAGTGTAATAATTCGTGGGAAATCTGTATTCAATGTGATTCACCTCGTGAAAATACTTATTGTAGATTATACTACTCTCATAACTATTTGTAAAGAAATTTTAAGGAGAATTTTTATATGAAATCTTATCAAATCAATTTTATCCGCCATGGACAAACTGAGGCTAATCTTCAAGGTGCATATATAGGTGTAACTGATGTACACCTCTCGCCAAAAGGCAGAGAACAGCTTTTGAAAATAAGCGATGAGCAAGGCTATCCACGCACAGAAATGCTTATATCAAGTCCTCTTTCTCGCTGTCTTGAAACCTGTGATGCGATTTTTCCATCACAGAATGTTACTTTGAATGGTGCATTTTCAGAATGTAATTTTGGCGACTGGGAGGGTAAAACTGCCACTCAGCTTGCTGGTGAGCCTAAATTTGCCGAATGGCTTTCAAATTCCGAAAAAACTCCTCCACCAAACGGTGAAAGTGGTGCAGACTTCACTCGCAGAGTATGCCGTGGCTTTGAGCGTCTTGTAAACTCTATGATGACTTCTGGCATTTCTTCCGCAACTATCGTTACTCACGGTGGAGTAATTATGACACTTCTTGCTGTATATGGACTTCCTCAGGCTCACAGCTATGATTGGCGTATGGACTGTGGTTATGGCTATGCAACAAGAATAACCCCTGGCCTTTGGATGCGTGATAAGGTTATTGAGGTTTATAATACAATTCCATATTCCCCTGAAATAAACAACTGAATGAAAGGTGATTATCTTGAAAAAAACTTTTAAAATAACTGCTCTTGCCTTTTCTGCTATGATTTTACTTTCTACTACGGCTTGCTCTCAAGGTGAAGCTAATAACGAAAGCAACACTTTATCTGAATATCAAAGTATTGTTTCAGAAACTCGCAGTATTACAACTAATGAAAACTTCAATATTAAAAAAGCCTTTAATAGTATACAAATAAATGGAACTATGCTTCCTTCCCCACCCTGCATTTCTGATTTTGGAAATGACTTTACTCTTGGAACTAAGCTTTTTAGTGGTGACGAAAATAATTCTGGCAGACTTGTAGGAAATTTACTTAGCAACAAAGCTAAAGCAATTTCTTATGATATATATAATGTAAGCAATGATGAGCAAAGCGATGAAAAAAAGCTTAAAGAATTAAAATTAGATATAATATCTCAAGAAAATATTGATGTAATGGAAAGTAAAGCTCTACTTTCTGTTCTTGGAATCACCGTTGGAGATAGTATGGATGATGCTGATAAAGCATTTGGTATGCCAGACTCAAGAAGTATGTCTGAGAAAAATTCTGGAACTTATACTTATACATCAAGTGAGGACACAAGTAAAATGATTTCGCTTGAGTTTAAAGATAATATTGTAACAAAAATAACTATATATTATTCTGTTCGTGGATAATTTAAGCTGATAAAAAGGTTTGAGTGAATTCACAAAGCAACTCCGTGTCTTGGCAAAGGTACTCTGTTTGAGAAATTTCGCTATTCGACTTATATTACTATCAAAAGAAATCAATCGGCGGACTAAGTCCACCACTTTTGTGGCAAAGAAAAGTTAAGGGTGCTGCCCTTAAAGTCCATGAGAACTCCGTTCCTCAACCCTGCAAGCTTTTGAAAAAGCTTGAGCAAAACTTTTAATTATCTTAGGGAAGTTTTTAAATTATTTTATCTTTTATTCTAATCGAGAAATATAATTGCGTTAATACTTTATATAATATGAAGAAGTGATTCTTAATTGCACAATGAAATATTTCAAATTGTGCATAAACAATTTTATTTGGAGTGATGATTTTTGGATCCTTGGTCTACGATTGCCATTTGCGTTGTGTTACTTTTGCTTTCTGCATTCTTTTCATCAACGGAAACGGCATTCTCGTCAGTAAGTAAGATTCGCCTTAAAAACCTTGCCGATAATGGCAACAAAAAAGCTAAAACTGCACTATATGTTGCAGAAAGATATAGCAAGGCTCTTACAACCATTCTCGTCGGAAATAACATCGTAAACATTGCAAACTCTGCTTTGGCAACCGTTTTCTTCGTAAACATTTTTGGTGAAGCTCAGGGTACTGTAATCAGCACAGTTGTTATTACAATCGTTGTTCTTATCTTCGGCGAGGTTCTACCTAAGAATATTGCAATAGACAATGCAGAAAAAATTTGTATAACCTTTGCACCTGTTCTTAAATTCCTCATGGTTTTACTAACCCCTCTTTCTATTATTCTTATGGGAATAAACAAGCTCTATAAGAAGCTTGCAAGAAATAGCAATCATCAAGAACCTTCTGTCACAGAAGATGAGCTTAAATATATAATAGAAAGCATTGAGGAAGAAGGCGTTCTTGAACAGCAAGAAAGTGAACTTGTACAGTCCGCTCTCGAATTTGATGAGAAAACAGCTGAGGAAATTCTTACTCCTCGTGTAGATATGGTCGCAATAGACATTGATGACCCTGTCGAAGAAATTACTGAACTCGTTCTTAAAGAAAGATACTCTCGTATTCCAGTTTACAGAGATAACATTGATAAAATAATCGGTGTACTTCACACAAGAGATTATCTCGAGGCTCTTATAAATAATAATGAAAAGCCAAATATTGAGGCTATGCTCCAGCCAGCACATTTTATTTATAAGACCAAAAAACTTTCTGCATTGCTTGCAGACTTCAAGTATAATAAGATTCATCTTGCCGTTGTTACTGATGATTACGGCGGAATCCTTGGTATAGTTACTATGGAAGATTTGCTTGAGCAGATTGTTGGTGAAATTTGGGACGAGGACGAAGAAGTAGAAAAAATGTCCCTTAAAATCTCTGATAATAAGTACGAAGTAAGCGGTGATATGCCTATTTCAGATATGCTTGAGCTTTTTGATAAGCCTACAAAATATATCGAAACCGAAAGCAATTCTGTTGGTGGTTGGGCATTAGAACAGCTCGCTAATATTCCTGAGCCAGGTGAACAATTTACATACAAGGAATTAGAAATTACTATTCGTGAGGTACTCGACCAGAGAATTTTAAGTATGATTATTGTATACAAACCGTCTGAAACTGAAGAAGATGAAGAATAATTAAGCAAGGAGAACACAATGAGAAAGCTTAAAGTTGACCGCACAGAAGGAAACTTCTTTATCTGTGAGGACAAAGAAAAGAAAATGTTTGCTATCGAAAAAAATGAAATGCCTAAAGAAGCTAAATGTGGCGATATGATAGTTATTTCTGATGATGGCATAATCAGTGTAAGCAATACAAAAAATAAATAAAGCATAAGCAAAAGGGTGAACTATTGTTCACCCTTTTATATGTTCACTCACTCATATGTTAATGTTAAAGACAGGTTGGTGATATTTTACTATGAAAAAAATATTGGCGTTGCTTTTGACAACGACTATCGCAGTCGGTTTCCTATCGGGCTGTATAAGAACTAACTATCAAAAAGACAAGGTTAAATTTTTAGCCTCCTTCTACCCTATCTATATAATGGCTCTTAATATCGTTGATGGCGTTGAAGGTATTGAGGTTGATTGTATGGCTGAGGTTCAGGTTGGCTGTCTGCACGATTTTAAGCTTTCGACTGACAATATGCGAGATATTGAAAAATCTGACGGCTTTATAATCAATGGTGCCGGTATGGAGGGCTTTATTGAGGATATTGCAAACAGAGTTGACGGTCTGCATATAATAGATTCCAGCATAGGTATAAATCTTCTTGCAGACGGACATCATCATGACGAAGATGAAGACGAACACGAGCACGAACACGAACACGAACACGAACATGAGCATGAAGATGAACATAATCATGACCACGGCGAATATAATGCTCATCTTTGGGTTTCTGTTGCCAACTATATAAAGCAAGTTGAGAATATAACTGAGGGAATTATAAAGATTGACCCTGCTCACGAAAAGGAATACCGAAGGAATAGCAAGGAATACATTTCTAAATTGACTAAACTACAAAATGAAATGGAAAGCGGTCTTGCAAATATTTCTGATAGAAATATTATTACATTTCATGAGGCATTCGACTACTTTGCTGAGGAATTTAACTTAAACATTGTAAGCGTTATAGAGCGTGAACCCGGAAGTGAGCCTAATGCAAAGGATTTAGCGTCTATTATCGACTTAACCAATGAAACTGGTGTTAAGGCTCTATTCGTTGAACCGCAGTATCCTGACACTTCCGCAGATATAATAGCCGCTGAAACTGATGCTAAGGTTTATACACTCGACCCTGGAGTAAGCGGTGATATGAATAAAGATGCCTATATTACTATGATGCAAGAAAATCTGAAGGTTTTGCAAAAAGCATTAACCTAAGTTATAGAAAGGATTCTGAAATGACTGATTTACACAAGGAATGCCATTGCAGTGTTAAGATTGAACATCTCTCAGTAACACGAGGTAATCAAAAGATTCTTGATGATGTTAATCTTGAGGTTAAGCATGGCGAAATAACAGCAATTATTGGACGAAATGGTGCAGGAAAAACAACCCTGCTTAAAGCAATTATGGACCGTATTCCACATACTGGAACGGTAACATATTTCAACAGTATGGGAAAGAAAATTTCTCAGCCAAAGCTTGGCTATGTTCCTCAATCATTGAGCTTTGACAGAGGAACTCCACTTACTGTTGCAGATTTATTCTGTGCAAACTCTGGTATGATGCCAGTATGGTTCAGACATAAAAAAGACAAGCTCGCTCACGCAAAGGAAATGCTTGCCCATGTTGGTGCAGAAAGGCTCATTGATAAGCCACTTGGCAGAATTTCGGGTGGCGAATTGCAACGAGTGTTACTTGCATTTGCACTCGACCCTATGCCTGATATGCTTATACTTGATGAACCTGTTTCCGCACTCGATAGACGAGGAATAAGCTCTTTCTATGATTTAGTAACTTCTTTAAGAAGTGAGTATCATATGCCTGTTTTGCTTGTTTCTCACGATTTAGGTCATGTCACAAAATACTGCACTCGTGCGGCTCTTGTTGATGGAACTATTGTACTTACTGACACTGCGAAAAATATTCTTAAACACAAAGAAGTTCGAGAAGTATTCGGACTTGGAGAGGAGGGTATACTTTAATGGACGGAATTTATGCGGTAATGGATTTTCTTTTGCCTTTCGATTGGGCAGAATATAATTTTATGAAAAACGCTCTTTTAGCGGTTTTAATGCTTACCCCACTTCTTGGCTTAACGGGAACTATGATAGTCAACAACAAGCTTTCGTTCTTCTCTGACGCACTCGGACATTCAGCATTGACGGGTATAGGTATCGGCGTATTGCTTGGTGTAGACAATTATATGCTCTCTATGATAGGCTTTGCCCTACTCTTTGCCTTATGTATAACGGGAATAATTCAATCTGAAACAGCCTCAAGCGATACTATAATAGGTGTCTTCTCGGCTGTTGGAGTTGCATTGGGAGTTGTTCTGCTTTCGGCAAACGGAGGTTTCACGAAATATTCTAATTATCTGATTGGTGATATTCTTGCAATTTCTCAGAGCGAGCTTTTACTACTTGCAATCGTTCTTGTTGTAGCAGTTGTTATGTGGGCTATTATCTTCAATAAGCTTTTACTCGCAAGTGTCAATGCGGACTTGGCATCAAGCAAAAGAGTAAGAGTTCGTCTTTATAATAATTTATTTGTTATAATGATTGCTTTATTGGTAACTATTTCTATTAAATGGGTTGGAATTATGATTATAAATTCTCTATTGGTACTTCCAGCCGCAGCAGGCAGAAATGTATCTTCTTCAATGCGTTCATATCACATCACATCAGTTGTATTCTCGATGGTTTCGGGAGTTTCAGGATTGATTTCATCATATTATTTTGGAACTTCAGCAGGTGGAACAATAGTATTATTTGCGGCAATAATTTACTTTATAACTTTCTTTATAGGAAGAAAAAAGAAAGCCTAAAATCGGTGCGTGACCGCACAGGTCAAGATGCGGAATCGCTCGACAAGTCTCGCTCGTGGTGAATTAGGGAGGATAATTGACTCAGTCAATGAAATTCCCAATGAACTGCCAATTAACTAAGCATTTTCCTAAAGACAATTAAAAGTTTTGCTCAAGCTTTTTCAAAAGCTTGCGGTTTCCAAAGGC
>OIYT01000417.1_pt1 | contig 44327 bp, 35 predicted proteins | sample 1588201 | NCBI WGS metagenome assembly OIYT01 (sample SAMN03283260) | human gut metagenome | biome: human-associated habitat; material: feces | host: Homo sapiens | place: USA | collected 2013
ACGAGAAACTTATTCGGGAATTTCTTGTGTCTTATTTTCGTGACCATTTTGGTGTTGCGATTGAAGTAGGGTTCAGCTTTTCTCTGGAGCAGAAGACGAAACTCAGAGAGGCGGCTGCCCTTCGGCTGCAGCAGGAACTCCGGATCATTGAGGAGAAGAATGAACAGCTGCGCACAGAAAAACCGGCACAGGATGGTTCGGAAAATGTGGAAACAATAGGAACAAAGGAGAATAACAAGCAAACAGGTAAGGAGAACAAGGGGGATAAAGAGATGGAGAAAACAACAGGAACCGCAGCAGGCACACAGGCTGCAAAAAATCAGACAGAGATGACGAAGAAGGCACCGGCAGGCGATGGTGCGAAGGCAGGAAAGTACGGAAAATTCGGCGGAAAAGGCAATTATGGCAGTAATTACCGGAAGTCTTCCGATCCGGATGTGTTCTATGGAAGAAACTGCGACGCCGAGATCGTGAAGATCGAGACCCTGGAAGAAGGCGGCGGGGAATGCTGTATCCATGGACAGATCATGTCGATCGAGGAAAGAGAACTTAGAAGCGGGAAATTCATTATCACCGGTGCAATCACGGATTTCACGGACTCAATCATGTTCAAGCTTTTTGTATCACCGGAGGACAAGGAACCTCTGCTTGAGGATCTTCAGAAAGGCAAATTCTATATTATAAAGGGTGTACCGATGTATGACAGTTACAGCCGGGAAGTGACATTTTCTTCGATTGCGGGAATCAAACCGGCAAATGACTTCCGGGAGAAACGCATGGATACATCTTTGGAGAAGCGCGTGGAGCTTCACTTACATACGGTCATGAGCGAGATGGACAGTGTCGTCGGTATCGAGGATGTGATTGCGCGCGCAAAGGCATGGGGCATGAAGGCACTTGCGATTACAGATCATGGTGTAGTCCAGGCGTTCCCAATCGCGAACCACCAGATCAAGAAGGGGGAAGACTTCAAGATCATTTATGGCGTGGAAGGATATTTCGTCGATGATGTCAAAGGTCTGATTCAGAATGAAAAGGGACAGAATATTGATTCGGAATATGTGGTGTTTGACATAGAGACAACAGGTTTAAGCCCGACAAATAACCGGATCATCGAGATTGGCGCAGTCCGTATCAAAGATGGAAAGATCCAGGATACATTCTCGGAGTTTATCAATCCGGAAGTTCCGATTCCGTATTCTATCACGAAGCTTACATCGATCACGGATGCGATGGTGCAGTCTGCACCGACCATTGATGTGATATTACCGAAATTCCTGGAGTATATCGGAGATGCAAGCGTTGTTGCACATAATGCAGCATTTGATACTGGCTTTATCCGGGAGAACGCGAAGAGACTGGGACTTACCTTTGACAGCACGATTGTGGATACGATGACACTTGCGCATATTCTGCTTCCCGAGCTTGGAAAATACACGCTCGACCGTCTGTGCAAGCAGTTCGGTGTCGTGAATGAACATCATCACAGAGCCTGCGACGATGCAGCGGCAACAGCAGAAATCTTCGTGAAGATGATCAAGATGATCAAGGAGAAGGGCATCAAGACAATCAGGGAACTGAACGAGGCTGCGGCTGCATCGCCGGATGCAATCCGTAAGGCGAAGACATACCACGGAATTATTCTCGTGGCAAATGAAGTAGGGCGTGTGAACCTGTACCGGCTGATTTCAGAATCCCATCTGACTTATTATAACCGCCGTCCGCGTATGCCGAAGAGTCTCATCAACAAATACCGGGAAGGACTGATCATCGGTTCAGCCTGCGAAGCGGGAGAACTGTACCGGGCAGTATTATATGGCGAGGGCGAAGATGAGATTACCAGACTGTGTAATTTCTATGACTATTATGAGATCCAGCCGACCGGTAATAACATGTTTCTGCTCGATGATGAGAAAGCACCGGTTAAGACAGTGGAAGATCTGCAGGATGTGAACCGTAAGATCTGTGATCTTGGTAAACAGTTTGGCAAGCCGGTTGTTGCAACCTGTGATGTGCATTTCTTAGATCCGGAGGACGAGATGTACCGCCGGATCATGATGAAGGGCAAAGGATTTGCGGATGCAGACCATCAGCCGCCGCTTTATTTCAGGACGACAGAGGAGATGCTGGAAGAATTCCAGTATCTGGGCAGTGATCTTGCGAAGGAAGTTGTCATCACGAATACGAACAAGATCAACGATATGATCGAGACGATATCACCGGTGCGTCCGGATAAGTGTCCGCCGATTATTGAGAATTCCGATGAGACACTGACAACGATCTGTTATGACAAAGCACATGAGATTTATGGGCCGGATCTGCCGGAGATCGTAGATGCAAGACTGAAGCGCGAGCTGCATTCGATCATCTCGAATGGATTTGCGGTTATGTATATTATCGCCCAGAAGCTTGTGTGGCGGTCAAACGATGATGGATATCTGGTAGGAAGCCGTGGCTCGGTTGGTTCCTCGTTCGTTGCGACGATGGCAGGTATTACCGAGGTGAATCCACTACCGGCACATTATATCTGTCCGCATTGTTACTTCACGGACTTTGATTCTGATTTTGTCAAGCAGTTTGAAGGACAGTCGGGTTGCGATATGCCAGACCGGAAATGCCCGAAGTGTGGAACGCTCATGAAGAAAGAAGGACACGATATTCCTTTTGAGACATTCCTTGGCTTCTATGGTGATAAAGAGCCGGATATCGACCTGAACTTCTCCGGAGAGTATCAGCCGAAGGCGCATGCATTCACCGAGGAACTGTTCGGTAAGGGGAAAGCATTCCGTGCAGGTACGATCGGTTCCCTGGCGGAGAAGACTGCATTTGGATATGTACTTAAGTATTTTGAAGAGCATGAGCAGGTAAAACGGCACTGCGAGATAGAGCGGATCGCGGTCGGACTGACGGGCGTAAAACGTACAACCGGACAGCATCCGGGAGGCATGATCGTGCTTCCGAAGCATGAGGAGATCTATTCCTTCACGCCGATCCAGCATCCGGCAAACGATATGACAACCGATATTGTAACAACACATTTTGAGTACCACTCGATTGACCATAATCTGCTGAAGCTCGATATTCTGGGACATGATGATCCGACGATGATCCGTCGTCTGGAGGATCTGACAGGGCTGGATGCGAAGACGATTCCGCTTGATGATAAGGATGTAATGTCACTGTTCCATAATACAGAGGCACTCGGCATCAAGCCGGAGGATATCGGCGGCACAAAGCTTGGAACACTGGGAATTCCGGAGTTCGGTACGGATTTTGCGATGCAGATGTTGATCGACGCAGCGCCGAAGGCATTCTCTGACCTGGTCCGGATCGCAGGACTGTCCCATGGAACGGATGTATGGCTTGGCAATGCACAGACACTGATTGCAAATGGAATCTGCGAGCTGTCATCTGCCATCTGTACACGAGATGATATCATGACATACCTGATCTATCGTGGGCTGGAACCGGGACTTGCTTTCAATATCATGGAGAAAGTAAGAAAGGGTGTTGTAGCCAAGGGCAAATGCGATAAATGGGATGAATGGAAGGAAGAGATGCGGAAGCATGACGTACCGGAGTGGTATATGGAATCGTGTGAGAAGATCAAATACATGTTCCCGAAGGCTCATGCGGTTGCTTACGTTATGATGGGCTGGCGTGTGGCGTATTATAAGATCAATTATCCGCTTGCTTACTATACGGCGTTCTTCAGCATCCGCGCATCTGCATTTGATTACCAGCTTATGTGCCTTGGCAAGGAAGCACTCGAGGAGAATCTTGCAGAGCTGCAGAAGAAAGATAAAAATGCGATGAGTGCCACAGAGAAGGATACGATCCGTGATATGCGTCTGGTACAGGAGATGTACGCACGAGGCATTGAGTTTTTGCCGATTGACCTCTACAAGGCGAAGGCAGACCGGTTCCAGATCATAGACGGAAAGATCATGCCGAGCTTTGCATCGATTGCAGGCATGGGATTAAAAGCGGCACAACAGCTTGAAGAGGCTGCAAAGGAAGGACCATTTACTTCCAAAGAAGATATCCGTATACGTGGAAAGGTATCAAAAACGATTCTCGATGTCATGGGCGATCTGGGACTTCTGGGGGATCTTCCGGAGACGAATCAGTACGATTTCTTCGGCATGTTAAAATAAAAGAGTTGCTATTTTTTACAGGATATATTAGAATAGTGCTATATGTTTTGCAATGCAATAAAGAAGGACGTGAGAAAGTGAATAATCAAAATACACAGGATATAGGAATTATCCATGAATCGAATATAGAGGTGACAGATATCTTAGAGCAGGTGTATGAAGCATTGTCTGAGAAGGGATATAATCCGGTCAGTCAGATCGTGGGATATGTTATGAGTGGAGATCCTACATATATCACAAGCTACAAGAATGCCAGAAGCCTGATCATGAAGGCAGAACGCGATGAGATTATCGAAGTACTTCTGGAGAACTATATTGAGACACGGCTCAAATAGGAGATAAAACATGAGAATCCTTGGACTGGATTATGGTTCCAAGACGGTTGGGGTTGCGGTATCAGACGCTACATGTCTGATCGCCCAGCCGCTTGAGACGATTGAGAGAAAACAAGAGAATAAATTGCGACAGACATATGCAAGGATTGAAGCACTCATAGAGGAACATGAGGCTGGGAAGATCGTAGTCGGTCTCCCTAAGATGATGAACAACACCGAGGGCCCGCGCGTGGAGGCGACAAGGGCGTTTGCTGCGGATCTGGAGCGGAGAACCGGACTCCCGGTTATCTTTGTAGACGAGAGGCTTACAACCGTAGAGGCAAATCGTATTCTGGAGGCGACGGGTGTCTGCGTGAGCGGCAGGAAGGAACACATTGATAAGATGGCGGCTGCAATCATATTGCAGAACTATCTGGATAGAGAGGCACATAGATAACATGGGTGGAAATGAGAACGAAGAGGAATTGAATACAGAGATTCCGAAGATTACATTCGAGACGGAAGACGGTGACCAGGAGCTGTATGTGCTGGATCAGACAAAACTGTTTGGGAAAAACTATATTCTGCTGACAGACGATGTAGACGATGAGGATGGAAGCTTCTTTGTGTTGCGTGAAGAACCGGGCGAAGAAGAGGATATGGTAACCTATACAGAGATTGAGGACGAGAACGAATTGAAAGCAGTGATCAAGGTGTTTGATGAGCTGTTGGAAGACTTTGATTTGGAGGTTTAGTTTAGAATGAAACATAAAAATAAGTCGGTGAAGATTATTCCGCTCGGCGGGTTAGAGCAGATCGGAATGAACATTACCGCATTTGAGTATGAGGACAGTATTATTGTCGTGGATTGTGGACTCGCATTTCCGGAGGATGAGATGCTCGGAATTGATCTCGTTATCCCGGATGTCACATACTTGCAGGAGAACGCAGATAAGGTCAAGGGACTTGTAATTACGCACGGACATGAGGACCATATCGGAGCGATACCATATATTGAGAATCAGGTGAATATGCCGATCTATGCAACGAAGCTGACGATGGGACTGATCGAGCATAAGCTTCGAGAACATGGAAATATCAACAATGTACGCAGAAAGATTGTCACACACGGACAGATGATCACACTCGGTGCGTTTCGCATTGAGTTCATCCGTACGACACATTCGATTGCCGATGCGGCAGCACTTGCCATCTATACACCGGCAGGAATCATCGTGCATACCGGAGATTTTAAGGTTGATTATACACCGGTATTCGGTGAAGCTATTGACCTGCCGCGGTTTGGAGAGCTTGGAAAGAAGGGTGTCCTCGCGCTTATGGCGGATTCCACGAACGTAGAACGTACCGGATATACTCCGTCGGAGAAGACAATCGGTAAAGTGTTCGACCATCTGTTTGATGATAACAAGGATCACCGGATCATCATTGCGACATTCGCATCGAATGTTGACCGTGTGCAGCAGATCATCAATTCCGCATATAAGTACGGAAGAAAAGTTGTCGTTGAGGGACGGAGCATGGTGAACGTCATTCAGACCGCTTCGGAGCTTGGATATATTGATATCCCGGACAATACACTGATTGAGATCGATCAGATCAAGAACTATCCGGACGAGCAGGTTGTACTGATCACGACCGGAAGCCAGGGAGAGAATATGGCAGCGCTCTCAAGAATTGCTGCGAATATTCATAAGCAGATTACGATCAAACCGGGTGATGTGGTTATCTTCTCATCCAGCCCGATTCCGGGAAATGAGAAGGCAATCTTCAAGGTTATCAACGAACTTGAGATGAAGGGGGCGCATGTAATCTTCCAGGATACACATGTATCCGGACATGCCTGTCAGGAAGAATTGAAGCTGATGTATGCGCTGACCAAGCCGAAATATGCAATTCCCGTACACGGCGAGTACCGCCACTTGAAGCGTCATGCGGAGCTTGCGGTAGAGATGGGAATTCCGAAGGAGAATGTCAAGATCCTTTCTGCCGGAGATGTACTTTCTATCGGGGAAGATACATTTGATGTGACTGGAAAGGTTCAGGCACAGGGCATCCTCGTGGATGGACTGGGCGTCGGAGATGTAGGAAATATTGTGTTGCGTGACCGCCAGCAGCTTTCGGAGAATGGTCTGTTGATCGTCGTTGTAACACTGGAGTCCGGAAGCAATCAGCAGATTGCGGGACCGGATATTGTATCCCGTGGATTTGTCTATGTCAGAGAAGCGGAAAATCTGATGGATGAGTGTCGTGAGGTTGTACAGGAGGCGCTGGACAGCTGCCTGGATCGTGGAATCAGCGATTGGGGTAAGCTTAAGAATACAATCCGCGATGCACTGAGCGACTTCCTGTGGAAGAAGATGAAGCGGAGTCCGATGATCCTCCCGATCATCACAGAGGTATAGATACAATTTGAACCTTTCGGTTATTACAGGAGCTTAGACTCGATATGAAACAGGTTATAAATGAAAGCAGAAAATTGAATGAACATATCCGTGCATCGGAAGAGTACCAGATGTATCTGAAGACCAAACATGCACTGCGGGAGAATGAAGAATTGAGCAGAAACCTGCAGGAGTTCCGCGCGAAAAACTATGAGCTTCAGAATCGCCAGGGCGTGAATCCCTACGATGAGATGATAGAATTGACGAGAGAATACGATGAATTGCTGCATAACTCGATTGTAAGTGATTTCCTGCAGGCAGAACAGCAGATCTGTAAGCTGTTACAACAGGTGTTCGATTCGATCGCAGAAGGATTGGAGTTTGATTACATCAATGAGTGAGAATGTGAAGAAAAAGACAACAGGAAATACAAAGACTACGAGCAGGAAAGCTGCGATGAAGAAAGCGATGAAGAAGGAAGACAACCTTCGTAAGGGATTGAAACGATCCTCTGGCTTTATGTTTGGATTGTTCGTTAATATTCTGATTGTGTTCCTGATCGTGAAGCTTTTTACGTATTCGTTTAACTTTGCGTATGGTGTGTTCGGCAAGGTGGCAAACCATCCGGGCAGTCAGGAATATATCGTAGTAGATATTCCGGCTGATTCATCCATTATGGAGATCGGACAGGCACTGCAGGATGCGGATATCATCGAAGATAAGTATGTCTTTTATGCAAAGGTCAAGGTGAAGGGCTACGGAACGAAGATCACAAGTGGCAAGTTCCATCTGTCCGCGAGTATGACCTATGACGAGATTTTGAACATCATATGTAATATTCAGGATACCGATGAAGATAAGGACAGCGATTAGAGATGAATGATTATGCAAGAATCACATCTTTCGTCCGTTCTATGGCGAAGGAAGATGAAGGAACACTGAAAGAAATATATCTGGATGCGATACGACGCGGCGTTCCGGTGATACGGCCGGAAGCGCGGGAGTTGTTGAAGACACAGTTACTGTTGAAGAAGCCGAAGCATGTTCTGGAGATTGGAACAGCCGTCGGCTATTCTTCTATCTACATGACAGGATATCTGCCGGAGGATGCAGATGTCACAACACTCGAACTAAGCGAAGAACGTGTTGCGGAAGCGAGAAGCAATATCGAACGTCTGGGGAGAAGCTCACAGATACAGGTGATCTGCGGCGATGCGGCGCAGACACTCAAAGGTCTGCCGGATGATACTTATGATTTTGCGTTTGTTGATGCGGCGAAGGCGCAGTATATCTATTATCTGCCGGATGTCATGCGGGTGCTTGTACCGGGCGGTGTGATCGTATCCGATAATATCCTGCAGGAAGGGGAAGTGTTAGAGTCGCATTTCCTGGTGGAGAAGCGGAACCGCACGATCCATGACCGCATGCGGGAATATCTGGATGTGCTGACACACGATGAGCGGCTGGAGACCGCAATCCTGCCGGTGGGCGATGGCATGGCAATCTCAATCCTGCTGAAGAACGCATAGATATGACGTGACGTGGCTGGATGGGTGAGCGTGATGACCCGAAACAGTGTGCGTGTGACAGAAGCTGTGCAGTAACGATTGTCAGGTGTGTGGTGCAGCTGGGCGGAGCCGGAACATGACGAGTGAAAACCGCACAGGTACAGATGGCAGGTAGACACCTGCTTGTAAAAGATGAAAAAGAGGTTGGAACATGGATAAATTAAAGAAACCGGAATTATTGATCCCGGCGGGAAGCCTGGAAGTGCTGAGGGTAGCCGTGGATTACGGTGCAGATGCAGTCTATATCGGCGGCAAGAATTATGGACTTCGTGCGAAGGCTGGGAACTTCTCAATCGAAGAGATGCATGAGGCGGCAGACTATGTGCATGCACATGGCGCGAAGTTGTATGTGACAGTCAATATATTTGCACACAATGATGATATCGAGGGAATCAAGGCGTATTTCCGCGAGTTGAAAGAAACAGGGTTAGAGGAGAAGATTGATGCATTCATCATCTCGGATCCGGGCATCTTCACGCTTGCGAAGGAGATTCTGCCGGGAATTGAGATTCATGTCAGTACACAAGCGAACAATACGAATTATCTGATCTATGATTTCTGGAGAAAGCAGGGGGCTACACGAGTGGTAGCGGCACGCGAGCTGTCTCTGAAAGAGATCAGGACGATACGGGAACATATTCCGGCAGACATGGAGATTGAGGCTTTCATGCATGGAGCGATGTGTATCTCCTATTCGGGAAGATGTCTGCTTAGCAGCTATTTCACAGGCAGAGATGCAAATCAGGGAGCCTGCACACATCCGTGCCGCTGGAAATACGCGGTTGTTGAGGAGAAACGTCCGGGCGAATATCTGCCGGTGGAAGAAGATGACAGAGGAACTTATATCTTCAATTCCAAAGACCTCTGTATGATCGAACATATTCCGGATATGATTGAAGCGGGAATCAATTCTTTCAAGGTAGAAGGACGCATGAAGACGGCACTTTACGTAGCAGTTGTGACGCGTACGTACCGGGAAGCGATTGATGATTATTATATCTCACGCGAACTCTATGAAAGCCGGATGGAACATTACAAGGAGGAAATCTCCGCATGTACGTTCCGCCAGTTTACGACCGGATTTTATTATGGAAAGCCGAACGAGGAGACACAGATCTACGATTGCAACACATATGTGAAGAACCGCGTCTATCTTGGAACCGTTGAGGAAGTGGCAGAGGATGGCAGCTTCATCATTCATCAGAAGAACAAATTCTGCGTGGGAGATGCGATCGAGGTGATGGCATTTGACGGAGAGAATATAGACGTGGATGTACTTTCTATCCGGGATGAATACGGCACAGAGATGGAATCTGCACCGCATCCAAAACAAATGCTTCACGTGAAGGTTTCCAAACCGGAGAAGATACAAAAAGGCATGATTATACGTACAAGGCACTGCGAAGCTTAAGCAGTGCCTTTTTCTCTATGCGCGAGACATAGGAACGCGAGATATGCAGCCGGTTCGAAATCTCTTTCTGCGTGAGAACACGGTCATCATAAAGCCCATACCGAAGGGCGATAACCTGCTGCTCCCGCGGGTCAAGAACATCCTCGAATATATCACCTATGCTGCGCAGGCTCTCGGACGTGATGACGCTCGCAAGCACATTTTCCTCATCAATTCGAATGACATCCATCAGGCTGATTTCATTCCCTTCCCGGTCAGTCCCGATCGGCTCATACAATGATATCTCCCTTGCCTCTTTACGCTCCTGGCGGAGCCGCATCAGAAGCTCGTTCTCAATGCAGCGGCTCGCGTAGGTAACAAGCTTGGAACCCTTGTCGGTATCGTATGTATTGATCGCTTTGATCAGTCCGATTGTACCTATGGAGATCAGGTCTTCCGTCGAGCGGTTCCCTGTTTGATATTTCTTGACGATATGCGCCACCAGACGCAGATTGTATTCCACAAGGATATTACGCGCGGCGATATCGCCAGCCTTCGCCTTTTGCAGATAATACGATTCTTCTTCGGGAGAGAGCGGGTGGTGAAAAGTCTGCATGGCGGCCCTCGAAGTCTCTCTTTGTATATAGTATGACGAATGATGGGAAATAGTGCTTTTCCAAGATGGAAAAAGATGGTATGATAATAAAAGAAATGAACAAAAAAGGAAAATGATAATGAAACATGAAGATGAGCATAAATCAGATAGAATGAAAGTTATTACCGGTTTCTTTTGGAAGTTTGGAGAAAGAATCATTGTTTTGGGCGTTTCGTTTCTGATCATGGTGATATTGTCAAGACTGCTATCTCCATCAGAATACGGAATGGTTGCAATGGCGTTAGTGGTAATCAATATTGCAGATGTGTTTGTTACGGCAGGACTTGGAAACTCTCTGATACAGAAAAAAGATGCGGACTCAAAAGATTTTTCTGCTGCATTTTATTTAAATGTTATCATTTCTGTAATTATATATATCTGTGTTTTTTTTATTGCACCATTGATAGAAAAATTCTTTCATTATCGTGATTTGTCGGCGGTGATAAGAGTTCTCTGTCTTAGAATACCGATTGCTGCAGTCAATTCTGTTCAGTGTGCATATATTTCAAGAAATATGCAGTTTAAACTATTTTTTGGAGCAACGCTATGGGGGACACTGATATCTGGAGGAGCAGGAGTTGCCCTTGCTTTATCGGGATTTGGTGTATGGGCATTGGTGGTGCAGTATCTGCTGAATGCGGTGATTGACACATGCATATTATGGGTTCGGGCAGGCTGGAGGCCTACAAAGGAATTTGATATAGCAACAGGAAAAGGTCTTTTTCGCTATGGGTGGAAATTGATGGTTTCCGGGTTACTGGATATGACCTATAGTCAGATTCGGAATTTGATTATCGGGAAAAAATATTCAGCTGCAGATCTTGCATATTACACGAATGGATCTCAGTATCCGCAGGCTGCAACATCGGCAATCAGCACATCCATAAGCAGCGTGCTGTTTCCTGTATTGTCTAAAAAACAGGAGACAGTGGATTCGGTAAAACAAATTACGCGACGCGCAGTCAGCATCAGTTCGTATCTGCTCTGGCCGGTGATGCTTGGGATTATAGTTGTTGCACCGTCTTTTATTACGGTGTTTTTGACTGATAAATGGCTGCCGTGTGTTCCGTTTATTCGGATTGCGTGTATTGCATATGGATTTTGGCCTGTTCACACTGCAAATCTGGAAGCGTTAAAAGCAACCGGACACAGTGATATCTTTTTGAAACTGGAAATTATTAAATGCAGTATAGCGATTGCGATTTTATGTCTGGCTATGAGATATGGAATTATAGCGATTGCATTCAGTGCGGTGGTCACATCCATCATATCGTGCTTTATAAATGCATATCCAAATGTAAAAATATTGAAATATACATATCTGGAGCAGATATCGGATATTGTGCCATCCATTATCAAATCCGCTACAATGGCAGTTATTATATGGGGGATTGGAACACAATTAGAAAATAATCTGGTGCGGTTATGCGTGCAGATTGTGGCGGGGATTGTTGTATATTTTGCAATTTCTTTGATGACGAAAGATGCAAATTTTAATTATTTGAAGAAGCTGGTAAGGTGAGAGATGGATAATATAAAAGTCAGCACATTCTGGATAGTGAAAAGGGGGTATTAATGGAAAAGCACATTTTTGAAGATAAAATATGCGAAGAAAAAATGAGAAATTCAAATCTTGAATTATTCCGTATAATATCTATGATATGCATTATTGCACATCATTAAGTGGTAAATTCTGGGTTATTGTATTGCGTAAGCGGTTCTTCCTTAAACGATATCGGTATTTTGATTTTTGGATGGGGAGGCAAGACTGGAATCAATTGCTTTATGATGATTACGGGTTATTTTATGTGTGTAAAAAAGATTGGATTAGACAATCGGAATAATATAAAAAAATATCTGTTAAAATTTTTTAAACTATTGATGGAAGTAGAATTTTATTCAATCTTGATATACTTTATCTTTGTTGTATTTGGATATGAATCCTTTTTTATAGATGAATTTATAAATACTATTTTTCCATTTACTTACATAAAAGATGGGTTTACAAGCTGTTTTTTTCTGTTCTATCTGCTTATCCCTTTTTTGTGTAAATTTGTGCAGAGTTTATCTGAGAAAGAGCATAGATATTTACTGTTTGCTTTGCTCTTGATATATACGATTATGCCTTCACTTATGATTGAGGTTGTATTCAATTATGTTACATGGTTCAGTGTTTTGTTTGTTCTATCGTCTTATATAAGGCTGCATGGAGAAGATAGTGCTGTGTTTGCTCCGGGGATTTTAGACAGCAAAAAAGTATGGGGGAAGTGGATGGTGGTCATGTTGCTGCTTTCATGGGGAAGTATTGCTGCAATACAAATAGATGTATTGCAGTTAGGTGTAAAAGAGTATAGATATTTTTTTGTATCAGATTGTAATAAAATTTTAGCGTTAACAACTTCTGTGTGTGCATTCTTGTTTTTTAAGAATATTAAGATAAAACATAACAAATTTATAAATACTATCGCAGCCTCTTCTTTTGGCGTATTGACAATTCACGCAAACTCGGATTCCATGCGCCAATGGTTATGGAGAGATATTTTTGATAATGCAGGACACTATGATAATATGTTTCCATATGCTTTTTTTGTGGTTGCTATAGTTTTCTGTATATGTACAGTAATTGATATAGTCCGAATTTACTGCTTGGAAAAACCGTTGTTCAAATATATTGAAAGAAAATGGGTAAGATGAGAGATGGATAATATAAAAGTCAGCATTTGTTGTGTTACATATAATCATGAGAAGTACCTTTGTGAAGCGTTAGATGGGATTTTAATGCAGAAGGTGAATTTTGAATACGAAGTCATTATTGGCGATGACCATTCTACAGATGCAAGCCAGGATATCATTCGTAGTTATCAGGATAAATTTGGAAAAAGAATGATTGCTTTTTTGGGAGAAAAAAATATTGGAGCAAATGATAATTATGCAAGGGTGCAGTCGTGCTCACGGGGAGAATATGTAGTTGTATTGGAAACAGATGATAAATGGACAGATCAGTATAAATTACAAAAACAGGTTGATTATCTGGATGCACATCCCGAAGCTGTTGCAGTTGCACATAGATGTCAGGTAATTGACCAGAATTCAAACCGGATTAATATTGTGTACCCGGATTGCAAGAATAAGAAGTATACATTAAGACATTTTAGAAAATGGATTATGCCGGGACAGACAACATCAATCATGTATCGGAATTATCATACAAGAGATATAGGGGTAGACAAGGATTTTATATACAGGTGTTCGGAGCTTGGACCGGGGGATCGGTCGAAGATATTTTCTCTGCTCGGTGTTGGAGAGATTCATTGTCTGCCAGATGTTTTAAGCGAATACAGATTGGTCAGACATAGTGGAAACAGTTTTTCTGCAACCAATAAATTAAAATATAAAGATTATGCAGATTATTGGAAATGCTTTGTCACTTTTTCAGAAGAAAAAAGATTGCCTGAGAGTTTTGTAGATACTGCATACGCCATGTATATGGAGGCTATGCTGGCAAGCTGTTTTATACAACATGATATATCCATGAAAGAAATAAAAAAAGTATTGAAGATTCATAAGAACTGGGTAAAAATTTTTGGATATATTCTTGGACATATAAACCGTGTTATGTTTAATTGTGTGAAGGGATTTTTTAATGGAAAAGAATATTTGTAACAGAATATTGCTTACTGCGATTGGGTCAGTTTCATCAAAGGTCGTTTGCGAAAATATCAGGAAGACAGGGAATGTCAGGATATATGGATGTGATATATATCCGGAGGTATACCTTTCGCAGGCACCATGGTTTGATGTATTTTATCAGGTGCCGAAGGCATCAGAACATGAGGCATATTGGGCGTGCATAAAGAAAATATGTCTGGAAAATAAAATAGATGTGGTTGTTCCTTTGATCGATGTAGAAGTAGATTTCTTGAATCAACATCGAAACTGGTTTAAAGAGAAAGAAATTATTCTGGCGATGACAGGCAGTGAATCCGTTTTGCTGGCAAGAGATAAAAAAGAAATGATGGATTTTGTTGATGAACAGTGCCTGAAGGGCATTAAAACAATTCCGACATATTATATCAACTCAAAAACAGAAGCAAATACAATACAGTTTCCGGTTGCGTGTAAACCGGCAGATGGTCGAAGCAGTCAGGGGTTACGGATAATCGAAACAAAAGAAGAACTACTTGCGATGCGGACAGTACTAAGCAGGCAGAAATATGTAGTTGAGCCGTATATCTGTGGAAACAGGATTGTAGTGGATGTTTTACGAAATGCAATTTATAATGAGTGTGTGGCTGTAGCAAGAAAAGAACTAATCAGTACGCCGCATGGGTGTGGGCTTTCAGTATATGTATACAGGGATGTGGTTCTTGAACATGCATGCATGGAATTGGCAGAAAAAATGCATGTGAATGGTTGTGTAAACTATGAGTTTTTGCAAGATGAAAAAGGTGATTATTATTTTTTGGAGTGCAATCCGAGGTTTTCTGCAGGAGTAGTATTTTCTACTATGGCAGGATATGATTTTGTGTGTAACCATCTGCGGTGTTTCAGACAGGAACATATAGATGATTTTGGCGGAATTATAGAACAATATATTGCCAGAAACTATGTGGAGTATGTTACGGGGGTAAAAGATGAATAATAGTGTTTACGAACAGATATCCGAAAGTTCATTAAATATATACATATGGGGTGCCGGATCTATGGCGCGGGAAGTGTACTATAGATTACAGGAGCATGGTATATATGTGAAAGGGTTTGTGGTAAATGTAAAAGTGAAACCTGCAGATGAGGTGACATTTTTACCAATTGAGGATATAGAAGAAATAGAAAAGTCGGGAGTAGATATAGACATTGTTTGCGGACATGGACATTTTGAAAAAATATCAGATATGTATGCGTATGAATGTGTTCGAAAAGTCTATGTAATTCCGAATCCATATGTTCAATATCAGGGACCGGGAGAAAGCTGGGTGAATGAACATAAAGATGAAATTTTATCTACGCTGGATGGATTGGACGAGATATCCCGTGAATGTGTGGATTCGTATTACGAAGTACAAAATACAGGTGATGTATCTTGTCTTTTAAATAGAAATTTATATGTGGAAGATATATTCAACTATGATAAATTGGAAATCGGATATGACGAGGTCTATGTTGATATTGGGGCATATACAGGGGATACAGTACAAATGTTCAAAAAACATTGTAATTCTCGGTATGCGAAAATTATAGCAATTGAACCAAATAAAAGGGCATATCGGAGCCTTTGTGAAGATACAGCATGTGATGATCGAATTGTAACATACAATTGTGCGTTTGGTAAAATAAATGGTAAAACACTGATTGATACAACGGCTATGCAGTCATCGCATGTGAGTGAGTCCGGGGATGCGGAAGTAGAAGTATGCAGATATGATGATTTGTTATTGGATGAAAGCGTGACAATTATGAAAATATTTGTTCCGTTTATGGCTTTGGATATTTTGGAAGGTGCAAGAAAAAGTATTGAACGCTATAAGCCACGCTTGATTGTAAATGTAGGAGCTGATGATGGGACTCATATTTTAGATGTAATTAAATGGATGGAACAACTCCATGCAGGATATACAATCTCTGTAAGATATGATTTCCCGATGCCAACCAGATTATCTGTGTTTGCAACAAAGTAAGGGGGCTTATTTATGCCATACGATATATATGTAACAAAAGCGTCTCTTCCGCCTATGGAGGAATACATAGAAGAGGTCAGATCTGTCTGGGATACGCACTGGTTGACGAATATGGGAGAAAAGCATGAACAACTTCAAAATATGTTAAAAGACTACCTGGATGTTGATAACATTGAACTGCTTGTAAATGGACATATGGCACTGGAAATGACATTGCAGGCAATGAATCTGCAGGGAGAGGTTATAACAACGCCATTTACGTTTGCGTCCACAACACATGCGATTGTCCGTAATAATCTTGAACCGGTTTTTTGCGATATAGACGAGCAGACTTATACGATGGATGTCAGCAAAATTGAAAGTCTGATTACGGAACGTACCTGTGCGATTTTGCCGGTTCATGTATATGGAAATATATGTAACATAGAAGAAATCGATCGAATTGCGCATAAATATGGACTCAAGGTTGTGTATGATGCAGCACATGCATTTGGAGAAACTTATAAAGGGAAAAGTGTAGGTTTGTATGGCGATGCATCCTGCTTTAGTTTTCATGCAACGAAGGTTTATAATACGATTGAGGGTGGCGCAGTTTGCTATCGAAGAGAGGAATTGGGACAGAAACTGTACGAATTAAAGAATTTTGGTATACATGGTCCGGAAGATGTGAATGCAGTTGGAGCCAATGCAAAAATGAATGAATTCTGTGCGGCAATGGGAATCTGCAATTTGCGGCATGTGGATGAGGAAATAACAAAACGAAAGAAATTGTATGAACATTATATGGAAAGATTGAAGGATACAGCAGGCTTACAATTGAATTGGATTCAATCGGATGTAAGGTCGAATTATGCTTATTTTCCGGTTGTGTTTGATGAAACTATATTTGGAGTAAGCAGAAATGAGGTATACGATTATCTGGCAGAAGCGGGTATATATACAAGAAAATATTTTTATCCTTTAACAAATACTTTCGCATGCTTTGAAAATAGATACAATGTGAATGATACACCGATTGCGCGTAAGGTGGCAAATCGAGTTCTGACATTGCCGTTATACCCGGATTTGGATGTTCGGGATGTAGATCGGATCTGCGATCTATTGTTACAATGCCGATATGACAATAAATAATATGAGGGGTGAATGATATGGAACCGATATTGTTCTTGGTAATTCCATGTTATAACGAGGAAGAAGTCCTTCCTGAGACAAACCGGTGCGTAGGAGATAAACTCAGACGGATGATAACCGATGGAGTCGTTTCAGGAAAAAGCAGAATATTGTATGTGAACGATGGCTCCCGGGATCGTACTTGGAATATCATACAGGAGTTATATCGACAGGATGAGTATGCGACAGGTATTACCCTGTCAAGAAACAAAGGACATCAGAATGCACTTTTAGCAGGACTTATGACAGCAAAGGAATATGCCGACATTGTAATCTCTATGGATGCAGACCTGCAGGATGATGTGGAAGTGCTGGATAAATTCGTGGAAGAATATAAAAAGGGAAATGATATTGTATATGGTGTTCGGAAATCGAGGAAAAAAGACACGGCATTTAAACGATGTACGGCGTTGGCGTTTTATAAACTGATGCGGGCATTTGGCGTGGATATGGTATACAATCACGCGGATTACAGGCTGATGTCAAAACGGGCGTTAGATGGACTGGAGAAATTCCGGGAGGTTAATTTGTTTCTTCGTGGAATTGTGCCTATGATCGGATATGCATCATCTACGGTAGAGTATGACCGTGGAGAACGCGCGGCGGGAGAGTCGAAATATCCGTTCCGTAAGATGTTCCGCTTTGCAGTTGAGGGAATCACTTCCTGCAGCGTAAAACCGATTCGTATGATTACAGCGATGGGACTGCTTGTAAGCTTTCTGAGTGTTGTGTATCTGATTTACATATTGATTGGAAATGCTATGGGCTATACAATCAAGGGTTGGACAACAGTTATGGTAGTTATGCTCATCCTGGGAGGGTTTCAGATTTTCAGTATTGGAATTGTTGGTGAATATATCAGTAAGATCTATCTGGAGGTAAAAGACCGGCCGCGATATATCATTGAGGATACAAAGATAAAATAACTGTGTTAGGGGTGTACAATGGAAAGAGAAGAGCAGCTTGCAAAAGCAAAATCGATATGTATAAGGATAATACCCTATCTGATCTATTTTCTGGTGCTCTTGTTCTATCATATTTATGGTTATCAGATGGATGGCGATGATCAGTATGTCGTCTCTGTTCTGAAACCATCTTTAAAGCAGGAACTGCCAGGATTGATGAAACGAAGCTGCGAGGGTTGGAGCTCCCGCGTGTTGATCAACCCGCTTATCTGGATTTTATTGCATCTGGATATCCGCATGTGGGGCGCATTGGATATTCTGGTATTGATGGTGGGGCTCTGGTGCGTGATCCGCTTGTGTAATCCGGATAGATTAAATGACAATAATATGATAATTCTGGGCATGGTCCTACTGTTTCCGTTTGATAATTTCCAGGAGGTGGGTTGGGTAGTCACATCGGTAAGCTATGCGTGGCCGTTGGTGTCAGCTCTGCTTGCGTGCATGACAGTGAAGCACTTTTTTGAACATCAGAAGAATAGCTGGTGGTCTGTAGTTCCCATGTGTCTGCTGACAGTATTTGCAGTGAACAAAGAAGAATTGTCGGTCACGCTGGCGATTATATTTATATACACAGTATTTCTTTCTATCCGGGAAAAAAGACCGGATGGAGTGATATATATACAGACGGTTATATCAGTTTTCGGCATCCTTTTCCATTTGTTCAACGCAGGAAACCGGGGGCGTAGTAGTACATTTACGGAAGATGCACACATGACAGGGGTGGATAAGCTATGTATGGGATTTATTTCAACATTGCACCATTTGTTCTTTGATGAAGAAAGAAACTATTTTTTCTTATGCATGTGTATATTGATCTGTATTGTAACTTGCATGATGCAGACAAAACAGTGGGTGAAGACAATCTCGGTAATACCATTGCTGCTGTGTGCGGTATCGATGATCACAGGTGTATTTTCAGACACGGTGGAGTGTGACACATGGAGAGATACACGATTGATTCTGCCGGTTGTACTCGCACTGCTTGGCATTATATGTATTTTGATCTGCATGTATCAGATTCTGCAGGACAGACAGAAATTCCTGACTGTGTTTATGCTTTTGTTTGCTGGTTTTGCCGGGAGGATGACGGTCGGATTTTCAGGGATAGGACTATCAGCGTTTATACGTACTTATACATTTTTATATTATATTATATTAGGAGTTGGGGCATGGTTTGTTATCAAATGTGAATATGACACAACGGTACTTATGAAGAAAAAAATACTTTTAAATCGTGTGATTCTGTGGCTTGCGATTATAAGTATTGTCAGAGCAATCTTTGCGCTGGCTATTGTGTAATAAGAAGAGAGAAGGCTTGAAATATGGAGAAGGACAGAGAGAAAAAAACAGGTAGACATACGTTTGTTGTCTGTGCATATAAACAGTCAGAATATCTGGAGACGTGCGTGCGTTCTGTGTTAAGGCAGACTGTACGATCGAAGGTTGTTGTGTGTACGTCGACTCCAAATCATCATATAGAAACGATAGCAAAAAAATATAGACTGAAATTGTATATCCGGGAGGGGAAAAGTAATATCCGGGATGATTGGAATTTCGCGATATCCTGTGCGGATACATCTTTGGTTACGATTGCGCATCAGGACGACATCTATCATAGCCGGTATGTGGAATCAATGTTAGATGCATTTAATGCCCGTCCGGATGCGACGATATTTTTCTCCGGATATCGGCCGGTAAAGGATGGAATCGTATCGTTGGATGCGAATTGTATTATACGTGCCATGCTGCGTACACCGATGTGTGTGGACAGGCTTGCAGGTATCCGTTTTTTTAAAAGGCTGATTTTTTTACTTGGTAACAGCGTCTGCTGTCCGACGGTCACATATGCGATGAATCGAGTGGAAAAGCCTGTATTTACATCATCCTATAAGTATAATATCGACTGGGATACATTCCGGAAACTTGCACAGCTTCCGGGGAGCTTTGCATATGATCCGCATGCGCTGGTCGGATATCGGGTCCATGATGGGGCGACCAGTAAACAATATATTGATAACACCGGACGCTTTAAAGAGGATAAGCGGATGTTTACAGAGATCTGGGGGAGAACGATCGCACAGATGATTATGAAATTTTATACCAGGGCGTATGACACATATAAGGACTGAAAATGACAAAATTATGGTAAAATAATTGTTTTTTTTTCAAATAGGCTATGTTATAATTAAAGCACTATAAATTTTAATGAGAGGGTATTGCTATGCGGATAACTGGAGGAAGAAAGAAAATTCGTATAGGTGATTTGCTTGTTGAAGCGGGGGCTATTACGGAAGAAGAGCTTCAGGAGGCACTTGCCTATCAGAAAGAGAATGGTGGCAGGATCGGAAATGTTATCATGGAACTTGGCTTTATCAGCCAGGAACTGTTGATCACAGTACTGACCACACAGATGGGAATTGATTATATTGAATTGAAGGCTTGCAAGCTGGATGAGGATCTGCTGAAACAGATACCAGAGAACCTGGTCAATAAGTACAAGGCACTTCCGATTGGATATGATGAAGCGAATCCGAACATTCTGCGTGTAGCAATGGTTGATCCGATGGATTTGAATGCAATCGATGATATTGGTATTGCGATGAATGCGCAGGTGGAACCATTGCTTGCGATGGAAGACGATGTTATGGAGGCAATCGGTAAGTATTTCGGTAATGCACAGGCGATGGAGGCTGCGGAGCAGTACCGGAAGGAAATGCAGGAGAACGGTATGACCGAAGCCGATCAGGATGCGATCAATGAGGATGTTGAGAATTCCCCAATCGTTCTTCTTGTAAAACAGATTATCGAGGGTGGTGTCAGACAGAGAGCTTCCGATATTCATATTGAACCACTGGAGAGCAGTGTACGTGTCCGGTATCGAATTGATGGTGCGTTAAAGCATGTTATGACATATGATATTGGCCTTCTGGCAGGTATCAGTGCCCGTATCAAGATCATCGGCGGCATGGATATCGCAGAAAAGCGTAAGCCACAGGATGGTCGTATCACAATTATGGTAGACCGTAGAGAGTATGATGTCCGTGTATCTATCCTGCCTACGGTTTACGGCGAGAAAACCGTTATGAGACTTACATCCAAGGATGGTCTTACAAAACCGAAGAGCGCCCTTGGATTTGGACCAAAGGAATTAAAGGTATTTGATGGTATCCTGAGTAACCCGCATGGAATCATTCTGGTTACAGGACCGACTGGTTCCGGTAAATCAACGACGCTATATACATCATTGAGCGAGCTGAATACCGAGGATGTAAATATCATCACAGTAGAAGATCCTGTCGAGGCGAACATCGATGGTATCAATCAGGTACAGGTGAATGTCAAAGCGGAGATGACCTTCGCGGCAGCTCTCCGATCTATCCTCCGTCAGGATCCGGATATTATTATGATCGGAGAGATTCGAGATACCGAGACAGCACAGATTGCGGTACAGGCCGCTATCACCGGACACCTAGTAGTGTCAACACTTCATACGAATTCAGCAGCTTCTACGGTTACACGTATCATCGATATGGGTATCGAGCCATATGTAGCAGGAGATGCTCTGGTAGGTGTTATCGCACAGCGACTCGTCCGCAGGCTTTGCAACTCCTGCAAGCAGGCGAGACTGGCAGAACCGGAAGAGAAGAAAATACTTGGCGTAAAGCCGGAAGATATGGATGACGATGTGATCATCTACGAGCCGGTTGGATGCCCACTTTGCGGCGATACCGGCTATGCAGGACGAATCGGTGTGTATGAGATGATGCCGGTATCCAAGGAATTGCAGGCAGTTATTTCGAAGGGCGCTACGGCGGATGTCATCGAGAAGCAGGCACTGAAGGAAGGTATGCTTACTTTGAAGATGGGCGCCGCACAGCATGTGTTGAATGGTATCACTTCCATCAGTGAGATGAAGAAGATTACATACGAGACAGGTGACGAGTATTAAACTATAAATGTTTTAAGAGGGAGATAAGAACATGATAGACATGAAAGAACTTTTGGCGTTCGCGGTGGAACAGAATGCATCCGATATTCATATTGCTACAGGCATTCCACCGAAGCTTCGTATCAACGGACGCCTGACGGAAGTAGAGCTTCCGCCGATGACACCGGCAGATGCAGCGGAGGCAATCGGCTCAACGATGCATGACAGACATAAGCAGATCTTGAAGGAGCGTGGAGAGGTCGACTTCTCCTTCTCGTCTCCGGAGACTGGACGATTCCGTGTGAATGTATTCATGGATCGGGGTAATATGGCAGCTGCGTACAGAAAGGTAGACACAATCATCCCGAGACCGGATCAGTTAGGTATCCCGGAAGCAGTTGTGCAGTTATATAAGAAGAAAAGAGGTCTGGTACTTGTAACAGGACCAACCGGTTCCGGTAAGTCAACAACACTTGCTTCTATTATTAATAAGGCAAATGAGAATCTGACAGACCACATCATCACACTGGAAGATCCAATCGAGTACATACACAAGCACAAGAAGTCAGTTGTAAATCAGCGTGAAGTTGGTATGGATACACTCTCGTATGCGAATGCACTTCGTGCAGCGCTTCGTGAGGATCCGGATATCATCCTGGTTGGAGAGATGCGTGACCTTGAGACCATCTCTACAGCGATTACGGCTGCCGAGACCGGACATCTGGTATTCTCGACGCTGCATACGATTGGCGCTGCGTCTACGATCGACCGTATCATTGATGTGTTCCCAACACATCAGCAGCAGCAGACACGTATCCAGCTTGCGATGATCTTAGAGGGCGTTATCTCGCAGGCACTGATTCCGACAGCAGATGGAAACGGACGAGTGGCTGCGTTCGAGGTCATGCTTGCCAGCCCGGCGATCCGGAGTCTGATCCGTGAGCAGAAGAACCACCAGATCCAGTCAACCATCCAGACAAGCCGTGCACAGGGGATGATTACATTGGATGATTACATACTGGATCTCTACAAGAGTGGCAGAATCACAAGAGATATGGCTCTGGTATACGCGCAGGATCAGGTGGCAATGAAGAAACAGATGTAGGTTTTGTGCATGTTTCACAAAATTAAATTATTTTATTGAACTTTATTGCAAAAATCTATCAAATAGAGTAGTATCAGTATATAAATTGTTCATAAAATGTTCATTTTTTAGAAAAATAAGAGGGTCGGAGGAGTTAAGATGGCACAATATAATTACAAAGCCATGGACAAGAACGGTAAAGCGAAGAAAGGCTCTATCGAAGCAATCACCCCGGAGAAGGCGAAAGAGAAGCTGAAATCCGAGGGCTTGATCGTACAGGAGATCAAGGAACAGGGCGTTGCGAAGGCAGGCCGTGGCAAGAAGGTAAAGGACAAGGATCTTGCGGTATTCTGCAAGCAGTTTGCATCAGTGTTGAATGCCGGTGTTACAATCATCAGTGCATTGGAGATGATGTCAGAACAGTTGGAGAACAAGACATTACAGAGAGCGCTGCAGGAAGCACAGGCATACGTACAGAAGGGTGGTACACTGGCAGATGCGTTTAAACTGAACCCGAAGGTGTTCCCACCAATCATGGTGAACATGACAGCTGCCGGTGAGATGTCGGGTAATTTGGAAGTCTGCTTCGAGAGACTGACTACACACTTCGAGACAGCGAATGCATTGAAGTCGAAGGTAAAGAGCGCGGTTACATACCCTATCGTTATCTTAATTGTCGTTATTGCGGTTGTTGTTGTGTTACTGGTAGGAGTTATCCCGCAGTTTGTGGAGATGTTCGATCAGTTAGGATCGGAGCTCCCTGCAGCGACACAGATGCTTGTGAATCTGAGTAATTTCTTACAGCATAAGGGATATGTAGTGGTTATTGCGGTAGTTGTAATCGTATTCGGATTACGTGCATTCGGTAAGACAGAACCGGGATCACTGCTCTATGCGAAGATTGGTATGAAGGCACCGCTCTTCGGCAATCTGACAGTGAAGTCGGCGGCAGCTACATTCTCACGCACGATGTCTACACTGATGGCATCCGGTATCAGTCTGATCGATGCAGTAGAACAGGTGGCGAAGATGATTAATAACCGGATTATCCGGGAAGCACTCTTAGATGCAAAGGTTCAGATATCAAAAGGCGTTCCGCTTTCGAAGCCGCTTCGGGATTGCGGTATCTTCCCTCCGATGCTTCCGCAGATGACACGTATCGGTGAAGAGACAGGTAATATAGAAGACATGATGGACAAGGTTGCAGATTATTATGAGATGGAAGTAAATGATGCAACCGATGCATTGACTGCGGCGATGGAACCGATGATCATCGTAATTATGGGTGTAGTCGTAGGTGGTATCGTAATGGCTATCTACAGCCCGATGCTCAGCATGTACGATGCAGTCGACAGCTATTAAAATGGATACAAACCGGAGAAGCGAGGACTTCGGTTTTATCATAGAAAAAACTATCATAATGAATGAAAGAAAAGGAGAGAAAATTTATGAAGAAAACAAACAACAAAGGTTTCTCACTCGTAGAGCTTATTATCGTTATTGCTATCATGGCAATCCTTGCTGGTGCTATTGCTCCTGCATTGATCAAGTACATTGATAAGTCACGTAAGTCAAATGATGTAAGTTCTGCAAAGACTATTAAGACAGCAGTTGAGACAGCACTTGGTAACGAGGATTGCTACTCATACTTAACTGGTCTGGCTACATCTTCAGCAGATACTGTTATTACAATTACAACAAATTCATCTTCAGCAACAGCAGCTATTGGTGTTGCTGCGGCACCTGCTGGTTATAATGGAGACTTAGCTCAGGCAGATATTCAGAAGTTGATTTTCGAGAACATCGGTGAGAAGACACCAAAGATTAAGTTCTCTAAGGCAATTGATGGATACCTTTCAGCTAAGCCGGATCATTTCTATGTTTCAATCTCAAACAAGGGTACAGTTGCTGTATTCGTTGGTAGCGGTGCTCCTTCTGGTGCAAACCTTGCAGCTGATAAGGGTGGAGATGGTAGTACTGAAAAGACATATGTACAGTTGACACCGGAACTGTCACAGGCATATCAGTAAAATTAATGCAGATTCCGTCTGATTTCTCAGACGGAATCTATTTGAAAAATGGGACGGAAAGGTTAGGACAATGTTAGTAACAGTAGTATTTAGCATTTTTTTTGTGTTATATGGAATCGTAATTGGAAGTTTTTTGAACGTTCTGATTTTGCGACTTCCAATAAAGGAAAGTATAACCTTAAAACGGTCTCATTGCATGACATGTGGACATACCTTATCCTGGTATGAACTCATTCCATTATTTAGTTATTTATTTTTAGGTGGGAAGTGCAGGCATTGTAAGGCACATATCTCGGCACAGTATCCAATCGTAGAAGCTGCGAATGGAATTCTGTATGTGGTGATCTTCCTCGCAAAAGGCATCATGGTGGAGACGTTCCTTTATTGCCTGTGTGCTTCTGCCTTATTAGCTCTTAGCGTTATTGATTGGCGCACACAGGAAATCCCCTTGGGATTCAATATTTTTATACTAATTTTGGGACTGGTTAGACTCTTTACTGATATGAGTAATTGGAGTCAGTATGTAATCGGTTTGTTTGCTGTCAGCGTTTTTTTACTTCTCATTAATCTTGTTACAAAGGGGAGAGGCATAGGACACGGTGACATAAAGCTTATGGCGGCAACCGGCTTACTGATGGGCTGGAAACTAATTACGGTAGCATTTATCATGGCATGTATCATCGGAACGGTGGTGCATCTCATACGAATGGCTGTTAAGAAAGTCGGCAGGAAGCTGGCTTTTGGCCCATATTTATCTATGGGTATATTTATAGCAATGATATGGGGTGAACAGCTCGTGAGCTGGTACCTATAAGTATATGGACGAAAGTCCTACATATAAAATCACTGATTAGCGAGGGAGGCTATAACGAATGGCAAAAAGCAATAAAGTGTTATCTATTGATATCACAAACGAAAGTATTACAATTATTGAGTTGACTGCTTCAGCAAAAAAGCAGACGATGATTCATAATATCATTATTTTTGAAACACCAGAAGATTCTTATGAGGATGGTGTATTAAAAGAGCCAGAGAAGATTGCGGAGGCAATCACACAGCAGTTGATGGCTCGCGGTATTAATAATAAGAATGCGATCTTCGTTCTTTCGTCTACAAAGATTGTAAACAGAGAGGTTATGATACCGTTTGTTCCAGAGAAAAAGATCAGAGGAATTATCAATTCAAACTCATCCGAGTATTTCCCTGTAAATATAGAAGATTATGTTGTGTCTCACTCTGTACTTGAGACAGTGACAGATGAAGAGAACAACAAGCAGCTTCGTGTACTGGCAGTCGCAGCACCGGAGCATATGGTAAAGTCTTATTATGACTTAGGACAGATGGCTGGATTAAATGTTGTAGCACTTGATTATATCGGTAATGCAATGCTCCAGCTCATTAAGACACAGACAAATCAGAACACAACAACGATGGTTATCCAGTTAGGTAGTGAGAGTACAGTATTAAATATTGTACAGGGTGATAACCTGCTGTTACAGAGAACGGTTCCATATGGTACAAACTCTGTTGTGAATGTAGTTATGGATGACAAGGGTGTCGATGCAACAACAGCAATGACACTTCTCCAGAACGATCGTCTGATCACAGTTGATTTTGATGACAACGAAGTAACCGGTGCGTTCCGTTACCTGATCAATAACATTGGACGTGTTATGGATTTCTATGCATCAAAGAATCCGGATAAGCCGATTGAGGATGTATTCCTGACGGGTGACGGTGCACTGATCCGTGGCATAGATGGTTTGTTCAAGGTACAGTTGAATGTCAGTACACGTATCATGGATACATTATATAATATCAAATTTGATCCAAGTATTGACTTGAAAGTATACAACCCAGTATATCTGGTAACTCCAATTGGAGCAGCATTTGCACCAATGGGATTTGTTCTTATGGATACAGCCACACAGGCTACGAAAGCAGAGGGAAGTCTGGCACCGTTTATCGCATTAGTTGCGGTTGCAGCAATTGGTGCTGCAGGTATGGCGTTCTATTCTATTAATAAGAAGAACACAGTTACAGAGAAAAAACAGCAGTTAGAGGCAGATGTTGCCCGTGTCAGTGATATTGAGGATATCATTAATGCATATGATCAGGCACAGGCACAGTACACAGATATGGAGTCTATGTACTACACAACTTATCAGTTAAATGAGAATGTCAGAGAATTTATCTCTGAATTAGAGAAGAAGATTCCGGCAGAGATAACTGTATCAAACTTTAACTCTACAAATGAAGGCGTGACGATGCCTTGTGTATCAACAAGCTATGATGCCATTGCGGACTTCATTATGCAGTTAAAGACGATTGATTGCGTGGATAATGCATATGTAGCGATGATTCAGAAAGAGGACAATGAAGGTCAGATTACATATAATTTTACTGTAACTGTTAACTATGTACCAATGATGGATGATCCGGCAGTGGACACATCAGAGGATACAACGGAAGCTGCTGATACAGGCGCAGAAGAGTAAGGGGAGGTATGGAAATATGAAATTAAGTAAGAGCAATATCAAAATTTTATTATTTATTGCAGCGGTAGCCATCCTTGGTCTTACCTATTTGTATGTATTTAAGGATAACATGAGTACTGCAGACAGCATTCAGTCTGAAGTAAATACTTTGCAGACAAGATATGATGAACTGATGGCAAAACAGCAGGATCGTGAGATGTACGAGGAAAAGACAGCAGAGTATAATCAGAAGTTTGATGAGAGACTGGCATACTTCCCAGCTACGCTCGATCAGGAAATCTCAGTTATGTTCATCAAGGGCGTAGAGAAAGACCAGGGCAATCTGCAGTTTGGCGTAAATTCTGTTGGTCTTGGTGAGCCAGAGACATTTTATAGCTTAAGTGCAGCCGCATCTGCAGATGTTGCATCCGACGATGCTGGCACAACTGATACATCTAATGTGGATAATACAGAAGAAGTACTTGCAGCTGGTGGTTACCAGTGTCTGACAGCAGCATTTCCTATTACATACGAAGGATCCTATGAAGGTATCAAGGATTTTATTGATTATATCATGGCATATAAGTATCGTATGAATATTTCATCTATAAATATTGCATATGATTCTCAGAGCGAGATGTATACAGGTAGTATTGCATTGAATGCATACTGCATCAGTGGTAACGGACGTGAAGCAGATTCCGTTGATGTAGATGTTCCAGAAGGTGTATCAAATATCTTCCTTGGTGGTTCTGGCGCAGCATCTGTACAGACATCCAGCCATGATGCAGGTCAGGGCGAGGACATTGTCAGTGATCATGATATCCTGATTGGTCTGAACAATGCAAACGGTGACAGCTCAGATGGTATCATCGTAAGTGCAGGTAGTGATAAGGTAAGTTCTACTGCAAATTCAGTAGAGACAGTTGCACTTTCTATCACAGAAGAAGATGGAAAGAACATGGTGGAAGTAAAGCTTGGTGATGAGTCATATTCATTTGAACTGACAGACAGTGAGCTTACAATCTATGTGGAGTCATCAGACAGAGTAGACAGTGAGGATAAGAACGGTGTGAAGTTGAATGTAACCAATGGCACAAAGGTTCCAGTTTATGTAAAGGTTGCAGGAGATGATGCGAGTGCTCCTAGATTTGCATTAGGAAGCAAGACAGGTACTGTAAAGGTATACTAAGAAAGGGTGTAATTATGGCAAAAACAAATAATAAAGGTTTCAGTTTAATTGAAATCGTCATAGCTGTTGCCATATTGTCAATCCTTTTGACTCCAATTATTCGTCAGTTTTCGAACACCTTGAATACGAGCCGGCGTGCGAAGGCTCTTCAGGAGGCAAACGAGAAGGCAACTTATCAGATGGAAGAGTTCCAGACTGTATCCAGAGAGGAACTGGATAAGGATACCTATTACGGAAAGCCGACGGAAAAGAAGGATATTGAAGCGGAACTGTATAGTACAGAGGGTGTCTCTCTTTTAAAGACGGTAAAGTACAATACATATACATATACACTTCCGGATTGCGAGATTGGAGCAAAAAAAGATAAGTATTCAAATGTCGTTGTGCTTGATGATTTGGCAAACAAAGTGCGGGCGCAAGGGAATGCAAGCGATCCAACACATTATAAGATTGCTTATGGCTTGACAAAAACTGATTTAGAAAAGTTTGGAGATGGCTTTGTACTGACAAATGAGGGGTCAATTGTTAAATACACGGATGGAGTGGTTACAGCTGTTGCATGTACAGATACAACAGCGGATGGAAATCCGGTCAGCTATATTGCAGATCCGAATGATGTGAATCTGGGAAATATGCATGACCTGGATAAAGACAGTGTAGCGATGATCATGGGTGGAACATCAAGCTTTGATACAGAGGCGTTTTCAGCGTTGTTCTCGAAGGCAATGGATCATTTACGTGAATTGGACTATGATTCATGGGAACAGGCATTGCTGAATGTTGATAGTGAGTCTATTTTGTCTGCGGAAACACTTTCCTCTTCGGACCGTCTGATCAAAATTTACACAGATCAGAAAACGGATGCACAGGGCAAAGATTATTATGTGGTAAAGGTAGATGTATATTATAATTATTCTTATTCGATTCAGGTAAAGGATCTTGATCCGGCAAAACAGGATAAGAATCGTTTTAATGATACTGTTTCCTATACGATATTCAGCCAGAAGTTCTATACAAAGGAACCACCGGAAATTTATTTTGAATATCAGCCATATTGTATATCAGAAAAAGGCGAAGCTGTACAGTATAAGGCGGATGATTATTTCCTGTTTGATAATCATGTGGATGGTTGCAGATTGTATCTTTATAAACCATACAGAGATCAGATGAATGCAGGTGCAGATCTGTCACAGTATGATTCGAAAGGTGAATACTATACATATTATACAAACACATCCAATACGACAAAGGTAAAGATTCATTTTGCCAGCAAAACAAACAATGTACCTGTTTCTCTTGGAGCAGATGGAAAACCGGATATAACGAATACGTTGGATCGTATTTATATCTTTACAAATTTGGATATAAACGGATATACAGAGTATTCAGAGGCAACAAAAAATTTGAATATTCAGTTCTACTCAGATGATTATTTGGACAAATTTAAATATGTAAAGGGTGAGTATGAGACAAAACAAGGTACATCCGATGATGATACGAATGTGGTTTATCCAAAATATAAGCTTGGAACAGAATATACGATAAATCAGGTAGATGAGTCAGGAGTTCCGCTTCCACAGGATAGCAAAGCAGTACTTTATACTTTGAAACAGGATACAAGAAAATCTGACCGTATGTATACGGTTACAGTGACTTTGACACCATTGGATAACAATGCACTGAATACAATTCAGTTGTCTGGAGCAAGGGGGGTTAATTAGTTGAAAAAAATAAAGAAACTTTTAAGAAAACTAAAAAACAATGCTGGCTCCAGTATCATCATGGTAATTGTATCAATTGCATTTATTGGTATTGTAGTAGGTGCATTGCTTTCAGCGGCAGTTCAGTCTTATCGGTTAAAATTGGTGGATATGAACTCCAGAGAAAACTTTTATTATGTGGAACAGGCACTGAATGAGATATATACGGGTGTCGGTTCCCAGACAGTAGAGGATTTGAAAAATGCATATGTGTATACTGTCGAGAACATGGTAGAGTATGATCTTGGAAAAGGACGTTATGTGACAAAATCGGAAGAACAAACACAGAAGATGTTCACGGATGATTTCTATCGACGATTGTCTAAGAATGAGTTCTTCAAGGATGATAATGTGACTGCTCTTGCAGCAAAGCTGCGGTCATATATTACGAATGATACAGTAAAACTTGATGATAGTCGACTTGTTATAGAAAATATTAAGGATGGAAACGACAATGTTGGAAAGATCATCCGAAATGTGACGCTGACACGGACGGCTGAGTACAATCGGTCTTCAGAAAATGGTGTGTTTACCCAGACAATTACAACAGATATTGTAATTGGGAAACCGGATTTTGCAGTAAAGTTTGATGCAGTCAATGATCAGGATCCGAATATCTTCAAGTATGCATTGGTTGCAGATATGGGTGTCTATGTAGATCAGAAGACAACTCCGCTAACGGTGGCAGGTAATGTGTATGCAGCTTCAGATTATTATAACAAGAACTATAATGAGAGTACCTGGGATGATGATGTAAAAGATGCAGATAAGAAGTTCGTAGGATCTGCAGCTTATAATATTACAAACGAAGATGGTACTACAACAAATCTGTCGGATCTGTATGTACACGGCAGTGTAACTTCCAAGAGTGCAGCAGGAGAAAAGACAGCCCCAACATATACCTATTGGAATGCAGAAGATCCAGAGAATCAGCCTTTGGCAAAAGAGTATTATGATGGAGAAAATATAAAGAGTAAATACTCTGGATTTTATGTAAATGGTTCACAGGTATCTATTATGGCAGATACGATTATTGTTCCTGGAACGATGGCTGTTATGGATAAAGGTTCTTTATCTATTTATGGAAAGAATGGTACAAAGACTTCCGAATCAGAAGTCTGGACAGATGATATAGTTCTGGATGGCTATAGTACAGTTGAGACGGTCACAAATGAAGGAACCGGTGTTAAAACGAAAAAGTATAAGGGGTCAAGTGCAATCTTCAAGGCAAATATGTATGTGAAGGATGACACAGAACTGAATTCAGCTGGAGCTACGTTCCAGCTGAAAGGTAGCTATTATGGCTATGGAGACAGTACAGAAAAGGATAATCGTAAGTTTACACCAGTTGTCAATACGAAGAATTTCCAGATTACAGTGGAAGATGCAAATGGAAAGACGTCGATTGAAAACCGTGGTCACTATAACAGTAGTGCGATTATTGTAAATGGTGAGCAGTCGACTTTGAACTTTGCACAGGCAAAGAATATTTTCCTTGCAGGACGTACGTATATCGAGCTTTCAAAGGATGTAAACACGATCAGTGGTAAGACCAATGAGTCTGTGAAAGATAAGGATGGCAAAGAGACAACAGTAGAAGTAGATACTGTGACAGATGTATATACATACCATCCGGTTGATTATAATGCAGAGATGCCGGCATCTTTAAGAACGGATGATAATAAGACGACAACCATCCGTGATTATAAGATGGGAGAGAGTATTTCAATAAAGAGTAATCAGGAGGCTTATATTCCGGTCACAAGTAAGGGAGTTCCAACACTTGCGAAAAATACAGCCGGAGAATCACTTGGTTATTATGTAGCAGAACTTCCACCAGCACTGAAGGGAAGTACATTGTTTGAGCGTTATTTCCCAGAGGCAGTATTTGATGGAAAAGTTCCTTGTGTATTGCAGGAAGTATCTGGCAAAAAGTATTATTATTATGATTTTTCAACGGCATATTATAATACATTGTCATATTGGAGAGCACATAATCTGGCAGGAAATATTTCTGATCTGGATTATAATGAATGGATTAAGGCATATCCATCCCCACAGTATTATGCAGCTGGATTCATCCATGATTACAGTGCAGAGCTGGAAATGCATAGAAATTATGTAGCTGCGACAGACAAGAGAGGACTGACAGACAGTGTAATTGCAGAATATCTTGTTGATATTGGCGATTATGAGGATTTTGATGCCGGAGATATTATTCTTCCGGATAGTGAATTGAACCAGAATGTAAGCATTTATTCAAGTGGTGCAATTACAACAAAATCAGGTACACAGTTTAGTATTGTCAGAGCAGATGATATGTCAGCACTTCAGAAGTTATTGACATCCGATGGAGTAAATAACATGGCAAGTGGTGTGAAGTGGAATAAAGATGCAAATGAAGATGGTTCTGAGAAGATTTATACAGATGCTTATCAGTTATCCAATGACATGGAGCTTGAGTATGAGTATATGAAGTGGAATCTTGGCCATTATACTACAACGGGAGATGCAATTAAGGATTCAAATAATGACATTGAGAAGAAGTATATCAAGGAATTTGTGTCAGACATAAACTTTGGTGATGCAAGTTTGACACCAATCAATAAGTTCATGGATATGTCATTGATTAAGAGCGTGTCGATATCACCGAATATTTCAGGAACAGACGTTTCTGATTCTGGCAATAACCTGATTTTAGATCTGGCATCCAAGTATTCAGTATGGGTTAGTGATAAGGATGTTGTTGTGAAAGCTAGAAAGGAAGATAAAGGCAAGGTTCGAGGCATTGTAGTTACAAAGGGTAATGTGTACTTTGATAGTTCAGCTGACAATGGCGTAACAGACTTTGAGGGTGCGATTATTGCAGGTGGTAAGATTTATGTAAATGGCAAAGTCAGCACAATTGCATCAAGTTCTGAGATTTGTAGAGCTGTATTACGTGAGTGCTTGATGAATAATGATGATGCTTCGAAGCTGTTGTTATCATTGTTCCGTGGCTACAGTCCAAGCGATGATTCGGGTTCAGCAGGGGATGATACAGATACAAAATCAATTGATTCAATTGATTATACAGATGTAGTCAGCTTCTCAAACTGGATGAAGAACGTAGAATAGAGGTGGCCTATGAATAAGAGAAGATTTATGAAAAGAAATGAAGGCTACTCGTTAGTGGAAATGATAATTGTTATAGCAATCATAGCGGTGATGACAGCCGCCGCTATGGTTACGCTGACGATTATGCATAATGCAAAGGCGAAAGAGGCTGCAAGTACATTGGAAGATGCTCTTTCACAGACACAGAGTTATGCAAAAGGCAAGATGGTAGTAATTGGTGGAACCAATCAGCCGGATTATCGTTTTGCATTAGCAATCCATAAACAGGGCGATCGCTATTATGTGAAAAAAGGTTACTACAAAGGAAATGGCAGTGACATGAATCAGTATAGTAGCTATGAGTTCCCGGATTCAGAGAATGCATGCAAAGGAAAGGGCGAGTCTTTTTCCGCATATGTAACTGTCAAATATGTAGATGACGCAGGAACAGAGCATGATATCGGAGAGTTAAGCCAGAGTGGTGCTCCAGTTTATATCATTTATGACCGACAGGGTATGTGTATCAAAGGAAATGGTAAGTTTAGGTTCTACAAAAAATCTGGTGACAGTCTGATTTCTACTGTGACATTGAATAAAAATGGCAGTCACACATCAAATTAAGGGGAGGCGCGAGGATGAAAAGCAAAATCAAACAAAATAGTGGTTTCTCCCTGATAGAACTGATTATTGCGATGGCGGTGCTATCGTTCTTGATGCTGGCGGTATCTTCGTTTATGGGATCAAGTGTAATGCAGAACCGAAAGGCGAAGGTTGATATCAAGATGCAGGCAAGCGCACAGGAAACGTACGGACTAATCACAGATACGATTATGCAGGCATCGGATATTGTACTCGTTGGCTATGAAGTTGCAGATGACAGCCAGATGACGTTTTCTAATTTAGGAGATGATGGCAAAGCTGTAACGACGGCTGCAACACGTAAGTATTATGTGCGGGATAAGGCAACTGCCGACGCGTTGATTGCAAATCCAGCGTCATATGGAATTACCGGGTCAGTAAATGGTACAGATGTTGTTTTGTTTTCAGATTTAACAGTGGATAAGAAAATATATGTATCCAGCATTCGAGTGGAGAGTGCAGTTCCTTTAGATATGAATCAGGTTCCGGGTGGTAATCCAAATGTATTGTCAGATCAGAATATTATGAACAGCCTGACAAATACAGCGACGAAGGTATTATGTACGGTGAAAGGAACAGAACGGATTTACAGTATCAACGATACACTGGTTTCAACATTTTGTTTTGATGGTAACAACTTGTATTATGGAAGAAAGTATGCATATATGACGGATTTGGACGATGAACTGGATATGACAGATTCGGATTCCAAGGCGTCACATCTGTATAACAAGTATTTTTCATATCGGATAGCAAGTGCAGGAGCTGCAAATGTTAATGTATCTGGTTGTGTAGCAACCATCAATGCAGCGGATGAGACAATAGCAATTGATTTGTATTATAATCAGTCGAGCATGACTTATACAACGCTCGGCCGGATCAGTACAAGAAATACACATGTATTAAAACCAAGAAAGTAAGGGAGGGAAAGGGAACATGAAACGAAAAATGAAGATTACAATATCAGCATTAGCAGTTATGTTCGTTGCGGCGATAGCCGTAGCAATTGCTTCGTTCTCCTTTGCTGGTAATGGTAATGATGATGTATTAGAGGATGATATGTTTGTGGCAGATGCATCCGGATCTGTTAGCGAGAAGACGATTATTGATTATATAATTGAGAACTCCAATTCGCAGGATCCAGATGTGGACAGGGTATATCACATCGCAGAGATTACATCCTCATCAACACCATCTACATTGGACACGTTCGTAAGTTCCAATGGATTTAAAGATTATGTAATTGATGGTAACAAGACAATTGAGACAGCTATGGCAAATGATTGTATTGAATATGTATCATTTGATGGTTCTCTTAATAATACAAAGAACCTTTCTGCTGAGGATGCATTAAAGTATATTTCAAATGCGGACTTGATCTATGTAAGTAATGATAGTACAAATAAGTTCTCAAAGAATAATGATCTTAGTGAAGATCTTTATGCAGCATTACACGAATACGCAGTTGGAAGCTTTAAACCATTGATTATTGACAGCCCAGCGACATCAACGATTGACCAGGATGACAGTAAACAGATGAAAGAGTTGGCATCCAGTGTGTTTGGTCCAAACGAGAAGTATTACTACACATTCAAGTGGAGTGATGGCTTGTCACCGGAACAGTACTTAGGACATGCTGGTGGATCTCTTTACTTGGGTATCAATGGTAAGACACAGCAGGAAAATGGAGTATGGAATACGGTGTATGCGACACAGCCGGTTGTAGATGAGACTGGAAATGTTACAGAACCGAAGCCATCTTATTTAGCTAAAATTTTGACAATCAGTGAGGATGGAACCTCAAGTCGGACAGACTTGCTGATGCAGACAGCAGATGGCAAGAATCCGGAAGTAACGACTCCGTTATATACGGTTACGCCAGCAGAAGAGGGTGGGGTGCCTGTTACAGGTGAATATACTCCAGCGGTAAACAGTAAGATTTATACTCTGGCACCGGATTCAATTATGTATCTGAATGGTTATAATAACCGTGTACAGACACGTCCGAATTACATTGAAAAAGATGTAGTTACGATGGATGAGGCAGCTGATGTTGATTTCGATGCATATGATATGATTGTGATTGAGGATAATTGTAATGGCTTGACAATCCCATATGATATGTACCGGAAGTTTGCATCTGCAATGTATGGTAAGTTACATATTGTGTATAGCGCGAATATGGGAACCGGTACAGCTTCGACAGGCGGAAACTTAAGTGATAAAGACAAACGTGAAACAAACTATATGAAGTTGGTTCTTATGGTTGCTACTACAGATTATATTTCAAATCAGGAAAATGTAATGGTGACAACCAGAAACGATTTCAGCATGATCACAACAACCACAAGTGCGAAGACAGCAAAGGTGATTGCAGATTTGATCAATGCTTCAAAGTATCGTGGAATTGGTGGAAACAGCTCTTCAGCATCCATGTTTACAGTGTTGGAACTGCAGCCATGTTATCCGATTGATCTGCAGCTTGCACAGTCCAAAAATGGTCAGGGAAGAATCTATAGTGGAAATTATTACACGGATCCTTCCAGTATGATCGATGGAAAGACGAAGGAGCAGATTCCGGAGAATACAGAGTATTATGCATGGGAGCTTTCCAAGGCAAAACTTGCGGATGCACTTGGAATTCCTAGTGAGAAGATTAATCTGGTGCAGATGTCTACCGAGGAATTCGCAGGTGATAAGACAGAGATACTCGGAACCTACGATATGATTTATCTTGGTGGAAATACTTCCGCTTTAAAAGATAGTGCCGAGAATTTCAAGGCATTGCAGAGCCAGTACTTAAAGCATAATTGGAACAATCAGTTTGATCTGACAACAGAACTTACAAAGATGCCGTTCTATACAATGTATACACATAATGGCGATTTGGTATACGTAACGTCAGCACGAAACCAGAACTTAAGTGGTGGACAGATGACGGCACAGGCAAGCAAGAATGGTAATCTTCAGAGTACATTTACATATCTGAATGGTAATGATATTACATACAATCGTTATTTGGCTTTGAAAGATTATATTGATAAGGGAATGCCGGTTGTTGTCAGTGAGAAGCTGACGCAGGCATACCAGATGGTAACAGCAAATGGATATCGGCAGAACTCTATCGATCCGGATTCCAATATGCGTAAGGTGTTGGATGCTTGTGCTGCACAGGCGGCAAAGAATGAGTCAAATCCAACAGTTGTATTTGGATTTAAGCAGGATCAGGTTGTGGATATTTTCGATGATGGTTCTCTTGGAGATACCATGACAGGTTATGTATCTGTATTTGCATCTCAGAATGGCTCTGAGAGTGATAGTGAAGAAGCAGATCCTAAGACAATCGTAACAGGAAGCAAGGAACTTCTGGCACAGGTATATAATTGTTCAAAGAAGAAGCCTAAGCTGATCGTGAAGAGTATGCCGAAAACATACAACCGGTATGATAAGTCAACAATTCTGACAAGCAGAACTTTAACATTCAAATATGATGTAATCAATAGTAAAAACTTTACAGCGACATTGTATGTGGATGATGATGGAAACAGTAAGTTCGATCGAAGTGAGAGCGGAAAAGAGTTATTGACAACGAGCAGCACAAATACATTATCGTATGAGTGTCCTTCTTCGTTCTTCGGTCCGGTATACTGGATGCTGGAGATCGTAGATAACGATACAGGAGTTGCGGTTAATCAGACAGGATTCTCCTATATCAAGAACAGCGAAGACAAGAAGCAGGAAGTTTCTGTACTTCAGATCATGCCGGATGGCGGTGGTGGATCAATGGGTAATGATTCCCTGTACTTCTGTACAGTCTGCCAGCGTTCAACACAGATTCTGAACTACAATCCTAGCTACAATGAAGATGCGTCACGTCATCGTCATGTAGTAGAATACGAAGGTGGTTATAAGGATACGGAAGGTACCAGTGGTTATCTTACAAAGCGCGATGGTACAAAGATCTATGTTGGTAAGCATCAGCATATCTATGGTGTAAATGCTTATGATAGTAATCTGAAGCTCGAAGGTTATCAGGGTGTGGATGATTTCTATAAGAACCTGGCGGATGAGGCTAAGGATTGGTATGACTTTGATATTGATATCATTCGGAGCAGTGAGTTTGAGAAGCTTTCTCAGCAGGTACGTGACGCATATACATATGTGGTAAACAAGGATGGAACAATCTCTGATGTTGTAGTATTAGACGGCTTAAAGCGAACAGAGGTAGCACAAGGACCAAGTACAACTACATCGAAATATGAAGATTATGCAGAAATTGAAACACCAATCCTGAAAGCACAGTTGGCAAAGCATGATGCAACACAGGCAGCTGCAGATGTACAGACGATTAAAGCAAAGTTAAAAGCAGATAATCCGGATTTTACAGATGCACAGGTGAGTGATAAGTATGCGAGATTGACGGAAGCGGAGATCTTAAATATTCTGCGTACACAGCTGATCAGTGAGCTGGAGATGGATGAAATCAATACACTGTACGTAGCAAAGAAAAAGTGTGATTATGAAGAGGCTGCTAACGACTACCAGCTTTTGATTGACGGACAGGAAGGACAGGAAGGCGAGCAGGCAAAGGTTGACGAGAAGAAGAAAAAACTTGATGAAGCATTTGCAGAGCTGATTACAAACTTTAGTTCAGATATGAACAAGGCTGCGGATCAGGATACCGGTAAGGGACCTCTGGCAGGACAGATTACAAGAAAAGAACTCGAAGATATTCAGAAGACCGGATATTATTTTGACTTATATGCATTAGCAAACAGAAAGCCGATGTATGATGATATCTCATCTGCTTATCTGTCTGATGGTAAGAACATTGATACGCTGATTTCAGATTATTATCATGAAAAAGATGTGCTTCTGAAGTATCAGCAGGCATATAAGACATTCACTCGTTATGCGGGAGGTACAGACTGGATAGCAGAATGTTACAGTTCTGTTTTACTTGGTCCATCCGAGAGCTTTAATGGTAAGGATATTAAATCTGAAATAGCTTTGGATGATCTGGAGACATATGTAAGCGGAGGACATCAGGTAGTACTCTTCCATGATACATTGACACCATATGCAGATGCAGGAGCAGTGAAGCTGACAGACAGACTTCGTTCATACTTTGGTATGGATCGATACCATATGCAGACAACTGCAGAAGCTGCTGATACAAATGCAAAGACAAGCAGTTCGAATCCAAAGATTACAGATGCAGATTCCTCTTATGTGAAGTATATAAGTGAGGATGAAGACAAGTACTTTATGACGAACTTGTCATTCAAGGCAAGAACTGATGAAACCCGTTATGGAAGCTGGAATTCTGATATTAAGATCTCGACATCTGGTTATCTGACAGATGTTGCATATACAGACAGCTTTAACCTTGGTGATGACAGTGACAAGGCATTTTATGCAATGCCATACAAGTATGCACAGTTAAAGTATTCTGATCAGACGGTACATATTCAGGATGCGAAGTTTGATATTGATACATTCCACGGAAGATATGGTACAAACAAGGCAAGTCAGAACAATCAGGGATTAGTTACAACATTCCCATTCACGATTGCGTCTGAACTGTATATCGGACCAACACATGGACAGTCCTATGCGGTTGATCTCGAAGATGATAACATGACAGTATGGTATTCATTGGCAGGCGGTGATAGTGGTCCGACCGTATCATCTATGTTTGCAGCATCTCCAAGAGATGCCATGGATAATTACTTCTTATATTCATATAAGAATGTATTTTACTGTGGTGCCGGACATGGAGATATCCTTGGTATTCATAAGAATAATAATGATGAGCGTTACCTGTTCATCAACATTATGTGTAACTCTGTACGACTGAGTGTTGCACAGCCGAAGATCAGTATCTTCGACTATGATGCGACAGAGACGCAGGAGAAGAATGAGATTATCAAGAAGGATGGCAACAATGGTTATGTAATGAAGGTTGATGAAGACCAGACATATCCGGAATTTAACTTCAAGGTTAGCACAGATTCCGAGACGACGCTGTCATCTGTTAAGATTTTCTACGATCTGGATTACAAGGACGGCAATACAAGCAATGCATATACAGCGGATCCTGCAAAGCATGTACTGATTGCTGATTGGAATTCTGCTCAGGTAGCGAAGAGTCAGAATAAGCATGTATTCCGGTATGATGCAAATCTTGAAAAACTGATAGATACAACCGGTCATCAGATTGCAGAAACCTATGAAGATGAAAATGGTAATACAACCAGTGTTGCAGCTACAAAGTTGAAGTTGTTACCAGAGTACTTTGCACCATATAACAATGAATATACATATATTGTTATTGAGGCAACAGATTCTAAGGGTCAGAAAGTATACCAGAGAATCAAGATCAAGGCAAAACCACATTTGTTTAACTTAACGTAACGTAAATTAAACAATATAAACTAAAATCCATGAGTTACTTGAAAGAGTGACTCATGGATTTCCTTTTTTAGATTGGATATTAGGAGGCGTTTTAGACATGAAAGAACAACTTGCACAACTGATGGAGAAAAAGGATTTACAGGCAATTATATTGACAGATGGGTATAATATTCATCATTTATCTGGGTATCGGGGACATACAGGGATGCTTGTGGCGTTTGCAGATGCCAGGTATATTCTGACAGACAGCCGTTATACAGAACAGGTGGAGATAGAAGCACCAGCATTTTCTTGTATTGATGTTGGACGGGAAGGGTATTCAAAGACGATTGCAGGACTTCTGCAGAAGCAGAAGGCTTCTGTGTCAGCAGGTGGGTTGACATTTCGTATCGGATTTGAGAACAAGGAGATTTCGTATGCGCAGTATCAGACTTTCATTGATACATTTGCGAAGGAATTACCAGAGGTGCAGGTGGAGTTTGTGCCATTGGATGATGCGGTAAATGCATACCGGGAAGTGAAAACAGAAGATGAGATAGCGAAGCTTGCGCATGCGGAGCGGATTGGTGATGAGGCATTTGCAGAGATAGTAAAGTTTATCCGAGACAATTGGGAGAATGGACTTACCGAGCAGCGTGTCGCATTACAGTTAGAATATGAGATGCGGCTGCGTGGCGCGGAAGGGACAAGCTTCGATACGATTGCGGCAAGTGGAAAAAACGGCAGTCTGCCACATGCGATGCCACAGCCGAAGGTGCTTGCGGAAGGCGATTTCCTGACGATGGATTTTGGCTGTATGTATCAGGGGTATTGCTCGGATATGACACGGACAATCCATATTGGATCGCAGGTGGATGCAGAGCAGCAGAAGGTGTATGATACAGTGCTTCGGGCGCAGCTTGCGGCACTAGCGGCCATCAGACCGGGGATGGTTTGCTCGGATGTAGATAAGGTTGCAAGAGATATGATAGCGGAAGCAGGGTATGGAGATTATTTCGGGCATGGGCTCGGACACAGCGTCGGGCTTTTTATCCATGAGGAGCCACGTTTTTCTATGAAATGTGATGCGGTATTGAAGCCGGGTGTCGTGATCACGGTGGAGCCGGGAATCTATCTGCCGGGAAGATTCGGTGTGCGGATCGAGGATATGATCGTTGTGACGGAGGAAGGCTACCGGAATCTGGCATCGTCACCGAAGGAACTGATTTGTGTATAAAATTTAGAAAAAAGTATTGACAACTCCATACCTGCATGCTATAGTATGCAAGTATGTTGATGAAAGCAGAGTATCCACTCTCACCTTAGCGCATGGGCGACTCGGGTTACTATAGTAAGAGTATGCATCACAGGATGCGGGTCATATAGATTTCTTATTATAACAATGTGTGGATAGTTTGTCTATCCACTTTTTTAATGCCGCCGAACGGATGTGAGGGGCGATACCCGAGGGAGGTGTATATTATTAGCGATTTAATGATTAATGAGCAGATTCGTGACAAGGAAGTTCGTGTTGTGAGCGAAACTGGAGAGCAGCTTGGTATTATGTCAGCCAAGGATGCACAGAAGCTTGCCGATGAGCAGGGTGTAGACCTGATCAAGATTGCGCCGACAGCGAAGCCGCCGGTATGCAAGATTATGGATTACGGTAAGTTCCGTTATGAGCAGACTCGTCGCGAGAAGGAAGCGAAGAAGAAGCAGAGAACAATTGACGTGAAGGAAGTTCGTTTGTCACCGAATATTGATGACAATGATCTGAATACAAAGGCGAACATGGCAAGAAAATTCCTGACCAAGGGTGACAAGGTGAAGGTTACACTTCGTTTCCGTGGTAGAGAGCTTGCACATACAGATAATGGTAAAGCGATTTTGAATTCGTTTGCCGAGATGCTTTCAGATGTTGCCGTTGTAGATAAGCCGGCGAAGTTTGAAGGTAGAAGCATGATCATGTTTTTAGCTGAAAAACGTTAAATTCATATAAATAAGAATTACCATGCATATGCATGATTTTTAAGGAGGAAAAGAAATGCCAAAGTTAAAGACAAAAAGAGCAGCTGCAAAGCGTTTTAAGAAGACAGGAACAGGTGAGCTTAAGAGAAACAAGGCTTACAAGAGCCACATTCTTACTAAGAAGTCTACAAAGAGAAAGAGAAATCTTAGAAAAGCAACTATGACTGACGCTACAAACAGCAAAGTTATGAAGAAGATTTTACCATATTTATAGGATATTAGGAGGAATGAACGATGGCAAGAATTAAAGGCGGCGTTGGCGCTAAGAAGAGACATAATAGAACATTGAAGCTCGCTAAGGGATACAAGGGAGCAAGATCTAAGCAGTATAGAGTAGCAAAGCAGTCAGTTATGAGAGCTTTGACATCTTCTTATGCTGGTAGAAAGCAGAGAAAGAGACAGTTCAGACAGCTCTGGATCGCTCGTATCAATGCAGCAGCTAGAATGAATGGACTTTCATACAGCAAGCTTATGTATGGTCTGAAGCTTGCAGGTGTAGATCTTAACAGAAAGATGCTCTCAGAGATGGCTATCAGCGATCCGGAAGGCTTCGCAAAGGTAGTTGAGGTTGCTAAGAGCAAGCTTGCATAAGACGGTTAGTCTGCGAATATGTAGAATATAATATTCGCAATATTAAAAACCCGTTGTCTTTGGACAGCGGGTTTTGTTATAATGTAGACGATATATTTATTTGTATGTATATGATATATACGTATGTCTATGGGAAAAAGGAGGTTGAAGATAGATGAATCGGAGATTTGCAAGGCGGATACTGGCACTGTTATGTGCAATTATATTTGCATGGACGAGCAGCAAAACAGCGCATGCGGAAGCTGGAGTGACGGCCGCATATGCGCAGGCAGAAGATGACCGGGCGGGTGTATCGGTAACTGCAGACGATACGATAGATATTTCGGCACAGGAAGAAACGACACAGAAAGAAACAGCACAGGCAGATTCCGGCATGCAGCCGATGGAAGCATACAGGCTGGATGCAGCCGATGAAGGTCTGGATGAATCCCAGATTGCAGTCTGTGATGGCGCAGGTGGTGCGGCTGCATCTGTGGTCGCACGAGAGAACTGGGCTTCCTACGGTGATGATTACTGTTATAATAATTTAAGTAAGGCAGATCAGGCGTTATATGACCAGATGGAGCAGTTATGTATCACATATATGAATACACAGGCGGATGCAACGAAGCTTCAGGTAAATGGCCGGAACGTGTATGGAATCGGTCCGATCAGCTATGCGAATATGACCAAAGAGCAATTATCCTCTCTGATTTACATCTTTGTCTATCAGAATCCGCAGTATTATTTCCTGCAGAATTCGCTTTATTATAGTGATAAGATTGTGTATCTGGGTGTGTATGAGGCATTTGCAAAGGAGGCTACGCGTTC
>OIYT01000421.1_pt1 | contig 43641 bp, 44 predicted proteins | sample 1588201 | NCBI WGS metagenome assembly OIYT01 (sample SAMN03283260) | human gut metagenome | biome: human-associated habitat; material: feces | host: Homo sapiens | place: USA | collected 2013
TCATCATGTCCCTGGGCACCAGCCCCAACCCGCTGATCAAGTCCACCACCAAGGGCCTGGAGATCAACCGCAAGGGCGGCATCGTGGTGAACGAGGACGGCCTGACCTCCCGGGAGAATGTCTACGCCGGCGGCGACGCCGTTACCGGCGCGGCTACTGTCATTCTGGCCATGGGCGCCGGCAAGACCGCCGCCAAGGCCATTGACGAGCAGTTGAGCAAGTAAAAAGGCAGCAAACAAACCCGCTGAGGTTCCTCAGCGGGTTTGTTTGTCATAGATATCACTCCGCCTTGCGCCGCAGGCTGCGGAGGGCGCAGACGGTAAGGATGAGCAGGGCCAGCAGCAGAAAAAGGCAGGAGGTTTGGCAGAGCATGACCAGAAGGCGAAACGCGTAGAGATATCGGGCGCGGACAGGAGTGTCCCAATAAATGGGTTCCAGTATCCGTTCCACCGCATAGAGTGCCGCCAGCAGCACCCAGCCGCCAAGAAACAGGCTGCGGTTTTTGCGGCTGCTCAGGTCAAAACGGGTCCTGCGGAAGCTGTACAGTGTGCAGCCGATCATCAGGATGAATACGAAAAGACGTACAATGGCAATGGCCAGGATCATATAGTTTTCCCTCGGTGTGAAGGAGAAGGCGCGGAGAAGGACCCGCCATAAGACGGTGGTATGTGTGCGAATATACAGCTCCCCACCGAAGCAGAGCACCCAAAAGCATGCGAGGGAGGTCGGTTTTACACAGAGGAAACACAAAGCGCTGCACAGCAGAAAGGGAAGCGTGCAGGCCAAATCAAATAATAGGTTGTACATATGTGATAGCCAGACCATGACGGCGATGCCCAGAAAAATGAAACCGGCAATTCTGCGGTGAGAAACTTTTTTAGTCAGGGGGGTGGAGGTGGGCGGCGCTTGCCCCAGGGGCGCTTCGCCGGTCACCAGCTCGTCCAGGGATACGCCGAACAGGCGGCTCAGTTTTACCAGTTTGTCCAGCTCCGGCACGCTGGCGTTAGTCTCCCACTTGGAGACGGACTGACGGGAGACGTCCAGGGCTTCCGCCAGGTCTCCCTGGGACATATTGCGTTCCGTCCGCAGACGGCTGATGGTGGTTCCAAGGTCCATGATGCGCCCTCCTTTTTCTGTTCAGTATACCGGGAAAGCGGAAAAAAGTCCACCAAGCGGGCTTGCAATGTTAGCAACCAGCGGTTGCGGGGCAAGAAAAACCCGCTGTACAAAGCCTTGTACAGCGGGTTTCATTTTTACAGCTCCACCACCGTGACCTCATGCCCGGTATGGGGCAAAAATTTATGCAGCACATCGGCGGTCCGCAGCTTCAAACTGCTGGTGCAGATGCAGGGGTGGCAGCTCAGGTATTCCGCTTCGTAGACCTCCCGTTCCATCAGCAGGCGGACCTGGTGCTCCGTGTCGTTCATCAGCCCTAAGATGGTGGCGGAGCCGGGAGTGCAGCGCAGCAGCTCCCAAAGGTTTTCCTCCGGGGCGAAGGAGAGGCGGGCGGAGCCGATCTGGTGGCTCAGATCCTTGGTGTGGAAGGGTTTGTCGGGCCCCATGCACAGCAGGTAGAACTGATTTCTCTGCCGGTTGCACAGAAACAGGTTCTTGCAGATGGGCACGCCCAGGACTTCACTGACGGCGGCGCATTTCTCCATGTTATCGGCGGGCTCGCTGGATACCCGGTCGTAGTCGATACCCAGGGTCTCCAAAAGGCCGAAGGCGGCGGCCTCCTGAGGCAGCAGCTCGCCCTCGGGGCGGACGTTGTGGTACAGCGGGGAAATTTCCATATCTCTTTAGTCCTTTTCCAGAAGTTTCTCTCCGACGCGGTAGATATCCCCCGCGCCCACGGTCAAAATGAGGTCGCCGGGCTGAGCCAGACGGCGCAGCTGGTCCGCCGCCTTGTCCAGAGTGGAGCAGTAGACGGAGCCGGGGATATTGCGGCACAAATCGGCGGAGGAGATGCCCAGGGTGTTCTGCTCCCGGGCGGCGTAGATCTCCGCGACGACGGCCACGTCCGCCAGCTTCAGCTCCTCCACGAAGCGGTCAAAGAGCTTGGCGGTGCGGGTGTAGGTGTGGGGCTGGAAGGCCACCAGCAGCCGCTTGTAGCCAAGACTCCTGGCGGTGGTCAGCAGGGCGTGGAGCTCGTCGGGGTGGTGGGCGTAGTCGTCGTAGACCTCCGCGCCGTTGTAGGAGCCCTTGCGCTCGAAGCGGCGGCCCGCGCCGGTGAAGGCGGCCAGACCCTCCTCCACGGCTTTGCCGGGGATGCCCAGCACATAGGCGGCGGAGGCCGCCGCCAGGGCGTTGAGCACGTTGTGATGGCCGTAGACGTGGAGGGTCACATGGGCGTATTTCTCGCCCTTCACCAGGACGTCAAAGGACGGCGCGCCGTCCACATCCGTCAGATTGGCGGCGGTGCAGTCGGCGGGATGGTCCAGACCGAAGGTGAAGACAGGGTGTTCCAGTCCGGCCACGGAGTCCATGGCGCCCTGGTTGTCGGCGTTGGCGATGACGTATCCGGCGCCCGGGACCAGCTCCGCGAATTTGTGGAAGGAGTGCTCGATGTCGTCCAGGTCCTTGAAGAAGTCCAGGTGGTCCTCCTCCACGTTCAAAATCACCGCCACGGTGGGGAAGAAGCAGAGGAAGCTGTTGCAGTACTCGCAGGATTCCAGGATGATGGTGTCGCCGTGGCCTACCCGGTAGCCCGCGTGGAGCAGGGGAAGGGTGCCGCCGATCATGACGGTGGGGTCCGCCTGGGCGGCCATGAAAATGTGGGTGCACATGGAGGTGGTGGTGGTCTTGCCATGGGTACCGGAGACGCACAGGGCGTTGGGATAGTGCTGCATGATGGCGCCCCAGGCCTGGGCCCGCTCGTAGACGGGGATGCCCCGCGCCACGGCCCCGGCGATCTCGGGGTTGCTGTCGTGGACGGCGGCGGTGCGGACCACGAAGTCGCAGTCGCCCAGGTTCTCCGCGTTGTGACCGATGGACACGGAGATGCCCAGGGAGCGCAGGTGCTTCACCGTGTCGCTGTCCGTCATGTCGGAGCCCTGGACCGTCAGACCCATGCTCCGCAGGACCTCCGCCAGGGGGGACATGGAGACGCCGCCGATGCCCACCAGATGGGCCCGCCTGCCGGGGACCAGGTAGTCACGGATGGGATTGGGATTGTTCATCATGGAAACGGTCTTCCTTTCCAAAAAAGGCTTTCCACATTGCGGGAATGGGAAAAGCGTTGTATAATCATTCAAAGCCAGACCATTATAATGCAGGAAACCGGGAAATGCAACGGGGAAATGGGGTGAAATCGTGGCGGAAATGCCGAAATATGTGCGGGACGTGCTGTCCGCGCTGGAGGCAGCGGGCCATGAGGCGTGGTGCGTGGGCGGCTGTGTGCGGGACACGCTGCTGGGCCGCGCCCCGGAGGATTGGGACGTGACGACCTCCGCCCTTCCGGAGGAGACGATGGCGCTGTTCGGCGGCCGCGCGTTCCCCACGGGGCTGAAACACGGGACCGTCACCGTGCGCGCGGAGCACCGGAGCGTGGAGGTCACCACCTACCGCCTGGACGGGGCCTACCACGACCACCGGCGGCCCGATCAGGTCACCTTCACCCGCTCTCTGGAGGAGGACCTGCGGCGGCGGGATTTCACCGTCAACGCCATGGCTCTGGGCCTGGGGAGCGAGCTGCGGGACCCCTTCGGCGGACAGGCTGACCTGCGGGCGGGCGTCCTGCGGTGCGTGGGGGAGCCGGACCGGCGGTTCGGAGAGGACGCCCTGCGCATCCTGCGGGGGTTGCGGTTCACGGCGGTGCTGGGCTTCCGGATTGACCCCGCCACGGCGGCGGGCATCCACCGGAACCGAGAGCTGCTGCGAGACATCGCCGCCGAGCGCATCCAGGTGGAGCTTTTCAAGCTGCTGTGCGGCGAGGCCGCGGCGGAGGTCCTGCGGGAATACCCGGACGTGGTCGGCGTGTTCTGGCCGGAGGTGCTGCCCATGGTGGGCTTCGACCAGCGGAACTTCCACCACTGCTACGACGTTTGGGAACACACTCTCCACGCGGTGGCGGCGGTGCCGGGGGACCCGGTGCTGCGCTGCACCATGCTGCTCCACGACATTGGCAAGCCGGAATGTTTTACGGTCGATGAAAAGGGGCTGGGGCATTTCTACGGCCATCCGGTCATCAGCCGCGATCTGGCGGACCGCATGCTACGGCGGCTGAAATGCGGCAACGAGCTGCGGGAGACCATCGTGCGGCTGGTGGAGTGGCACGACCGGAACATCCCCCGGACGGAAAGGGCCATTCGCAGAGCCCTGCGGACCCTGGGAGAGCGGGACCTGCGGCGGCTTATTCTGGTGAAGCGGGCGGACAACCTGGCCCAGGCCCCGACATTTTGGGACCGGCAGGGAGAGATCGACAGGGCGGAGGAGATCCTGAACCGACTGCTGGCGGAGGACGCGTGCTTTTCCCTGAAGCAGCTGGCCGTCAACGGAAAGGACTTGACAGGAATGGGCCTCTCCGGCCCGGCGGTGGGCAGGGCGCTGAACGCCCTGCTGGAGCGGGTGGTGGACGGCGAGCTGCCCAATGACCGGGAGGTCCTGCTGGAAGCGGCGTGGAACCTGTAACCGTTCAGAGAGAATTGTTACCAAATTGAGGTTGACATAAAAGCAGCCCACTCTATACTGGAAGCATCCGGAGAAACAGGGTGGTCATGTTATGAAGAGATGGAGGATCTTGGCGCTGGCAGCGTGTCTGCTGCTGGCAGGCTGCGGGGCAGGGACACAGGAGAAGATCGGGGAGGAAGGCCCGCCGGTCATGGTCCTGCCTGTAGAGGAATTGGGGAAGACGCCGGAGGAAGGCGGGGAGGAGGACCTGGAGCCGGACTTCACCTACGACGAGTCCGGGCTGGCGTGCTGGCAGCGGGGCTATGCGGATTTCCTGCGGGCGCTGTGCAAAAGGGAGGCGGCGGTGCGGAATATCGACCGGCCCGACTATGACCCCAACGCGTATCCCGGTGAGATCGGGATGCTGAGCGAGGGCTACTGCCTTTACGATATCAACAAGGACGGCGTGCCGGAGCTGTTCATCCGGTGTGGGAACTGCGAGGCGGCGTACCATACTTATGTGTATGGCTGGGCGGGCGGCGCGGTGGCGGAGCTGGGGGATTTCCCCAGCGGCCACGTCAGTCTGTACACCTGGCCGGGGGAGAACGCTGTGGCCCTCAACTGGGGCCACATGGGTGGACATTTTGTGCACAGGGTCAGCATCCGGGATGGGGCGCTGGCCCAGGAGATCGTTTTTGAAGAAGACAATTTCAACAGCCCCGAAGTGGCCTATACAGCCATGGAGGATATTGTTCCCGGCAGCGCGCATCTCCGAGAGGTCCGGACCACATTGGGCCTGACGTTTGGGGCGGAGTCCAGCTCCACTGCGGACCGGCCCCTGCTCCTGCCCGTCTACGACTATGGCCGGGAGCGGGTGCGGCGGGAGATCGACCCAGGCAGGGACGCGGCGGCAAGGCGGGCCATCACATCGGTTTTGGAGAACGGCGCGGCATTTTACGGCGCTTCTTCCGATATGTTCGGCGGCGACACCGGTTGGACGACGCTGGAGCGGTACCTGGCCCCCGGCGGCGTGGACCGCTACGCGGACACGCCCCAGACGGTGGACAGGCTGGCCTGGCTGGACATGGACGGCGACGGGCGGACGGAGTGCCTGCTGTCCCTCCGGGACCCGGAGGGCTGGCCGGACCAGTATGTCGTCCTAGGCGAGCGGGAGGGGACTGTTTACGCCTACTGCGTGAATTACTGCGGCGATTACTCCGTGAACGCGGACGGCGTGTTTTATCACCCGGAGTACGGGGACCCCTTCGCGCTCTCCTTCTGGAAAAACCAGTGCTACCAATGCAATGTGCCCTGGGACGAAACGGTCCCCAGCCTGGAGTGGGAGGAGCCATGAGCGCCTTGCGGCGCCAGTGCCACCCGCTTCCCCCGGCGCAAAAAAAGCCCTGAGGCAACGAAAAAAGCCTCCGGGCTTTTCTTATTGCCGGACGCTGGTTTTTCCGCTTTACCGGATTCGCGACAGGAGGGATGGGCAAGCCGCCTCTGGCGGTGTTTTTGTATATTACCGGGAATTCCCGCATAGAAGCGAACAAAATTTTGCATGTGAAGTCAGAAAACTTGCTTTTTTTGAAAGCTGCCAGATTTTTTTCAGCAAAAATAGGATTGTCCAGAAAAATTTTGAGCCGTATTCGGAGAATCTGAAAAACAAAAAAATTTTATGTTAAGTTTGAACGGGAAAAGCAGATTATCAAAACTCAATTTGCGGAGATGCAAAAAAACGGAAGAATCAGCTGAAGCTATTGAAAACAAAGGGGGAATCAAATGTGGAAAACTTCGTGGAAAATGTGAATAACTCCTTGTAGAAGCATATTATAAAATAATTTATGTCAAGTAAAAAAGCCGGAGGAAACTGACGGAACCTGGAAAGCAAGAGTAAAATGCCACGATTTTTGCCAAAAAGCGTATCAAAAAAATCGTGGAACTTTTTAACATATTTTTTCAAAGCACCCCAGGAAGCCTGCAAACACGACAAAACGCCAAAATTTAATCTGCAGGAAAACCTGCAAATATACAAAAAGTAATATACAACCGATGACATCCAAACAAAAAAGCCGGAAGAAAAGGTTGACGTTGCCGCAAAAATGTGGTATGATTCCCCCTGTCTGAACAAGATTTGCTAGTGTAGCTCAGTCGGTAGAGCAGCTGATTCGTAATCAGCAGGTCAGGTGTTCGAGTCACCCCACTAGCTCCACAAAAAACGAACGCTTTCGATACCGTGGGCTGAATGCCTACGGTATCAAGCGTTTTGGGGAAATTACACCTCTGTAAATTCACAAAACAAACAAAAAATGACAATAAAGATTTCGGAGCAACTGCCGGGAGTTGAACTCCCGACAAGTACGTTCAAAGGCCAGCGCCCTTTTTGCGAGGACGCTGGCCTTTTGTGTTTCTGGCATGCGCCCCTCAAAGAACAGACAGGAAAAAAGAACCCGGCGCCCTTTTTCAAACAGAGTGATTCAAAAAGGGCGCCAGCCTTGACAGAAAGGAAACCGACTATGGAAGGATCAATGAAAACCGGGTATTTCTCAGAACTGGCGATCTGTTTCCGGCAAGCTGGTTTTACCGTGCTGCCCGAAGAAGACGGCATTCTGCCTATTGTGTGGAATGGTAAGCCTTTATGCCGGATCACCGAAAGCGGCGGCATTCGCTACCGGCAGGAAGATATGGTGGATCGGGACACAGAGCAGGCCCTTGATCGGGCAGCAGGCGTGGCCTCCGTAACGAAGGAATACATGGCATTGATGGCCGAGGCCCCTGACTTAAAGGCGGATGGCTTAGGCGAAAACTATAAATTGCTGGCAGACTTCAATGGCGCCGTACTCGCAGGGCATCCCACCGGGTACGGCGTCCAGTTTGTCACCTGGGAGTGGAGTTATGGGCGAACCGGCCTGTGGCAAGGCCACTACTATAATAATGACTACAAGGCGGCAAAGCAGGACTTCGCGATCCGCGCCGGTCTGATCTAGAGAAACCGGCTTTTCTCCGACGAGCAGCTTGCGGAGATCTACCGATGCGTCCATGAAACGCTGGAGAGCGTCTATCCCATCACCACAGAAAGACAAAGACTGCTGGAAAATGTGGCGGCGCAGATCGAATCCGGCGTTCCCCAGCTTGATGAGTTGGTCAACCAGTCTAACCTGAAGGAAATGGAGGCGGCAGATGAAGCAGATCATCAGGGCATGACACAGCAAATGTAAATCAAAACAGGACGTGGCCGTGATCCCGCAGGGATACGGCCTTTTTTTGCGCCCTTTTTCGGGATGACGGTTTCGCCCGGAAAGGACAGCAATGACAAGATATTTTCTGAAAGGCACCCCTCTGGCGGGACTGGAGCGCGAGATGATGACGCCGCCCAACTTTTCCCCTCGCGGAGGCGGTCAAATGATCCTGTGCCGGTTTCGGTACAAGCCGGAGGATGTAGCCTGCAAACACTGCACCAAATACCGGAGAGGCGGATGTGCTGTGCCGGTATGCCCCTGGCTGGCCGAACGTGCGGAAGCTGGGGTGGTCACCTACTCCTCCCTGGCGGACGAGTTCTATCGAAAGTGGCAGGGCAGCGCCTTGGGAGTCCGGATCGCGGAACTGCTCTCAGGCAAGAAGTCGGTCTCCTACCTGGACGCCTCCCATACCGCCCGTCTGACGGCCTATGCCGCATACCTGGCCCATCACCATAAGGATGGCGATGGCAACCGCAGACTGGCGGCGCTGTATCTGCTGACCGCGACGGAAACGCTCCGCCTCTGTGCCATCCCCCGCACATTCGGCCTCTGGAGCATCGATATAGGGAGCTGGGGCGCCATGCGGACGCTCAGCGCGCAGGAATATGTGCTGCTTCAGGCGGCAAAGGGGATCTGGCTGGGCAGAAATACCGTCACGGTCTCCGAGTTGTGTGACCGGGAACTGGTGGAGGACAGGACGCTGAGCCTGATCCTGGACGCACTTCTGATCGCCCACTATGGAAAGGCGGTCATCGCTGCGAATGAGGGGGCAGACGTATGAGCTATGTAATCAAAGCTGTGCTAAGCAATGCCAGGCATCCGGAATATGGCCAGGCCACTATCCCATTCCCTGTTCCGGATGAAGAATATGACGGCACGATAGCGTTGTTGTCATCGCTGGGCATCGGAGATGCAGTGTGTCAGGATTGCCAGATAAATGACCTGGACAGTTTCTATACAGTCCTGAACCAAATGCTGGGAACCTCAGTCACATTCGATGAACTGGACTATCTGGCCAAGCGTCTGGACAGCTTCGATGATGGCGAGGCCGCCCGGTTCCAGGGGATGGCCCATAAGCTGGGACTTTCAAATATCAAGGATCTCATCAATTTGACCTTCTGCTGTCAGCAGGCCACCGTGATCACTGATTTTTCCGATCTTGGGAAAATCGGTCAGGAGCACTATATGGATTTGTACGGCGGATGTGCCAGCGTACAGGAGTTGGAAAATCTGGACGGAGTTGAAACAGCCCTCCTGCTGATCGACAGTGGTGCGGGGATCGTCACCCCCTATGGTGTGGTCTACGACAACGGTATGAAGCTGGAGCAGCTCTATGATGGCAGGCATTTCCCCGGTTATCACTATGACGTGGATATGCTGGCGGCGGGGATCACTTCACGGGATGAGCCGGAGAACACGTCCAAGATAACATGGCTGTATCTGCCCTGCCCCCGGCTCCAGATAGAGCGTGGGATGCAGCGGAGCGGCATCGCCGATCCAGAGGATATGCGCTTCTGGTATGAGGAGAGCGCGCTGCCAAAAGAAGTGGAAAATGTACTGGAGTTTCATCAGGAAAGCATCTACAGCTTGAACGAGCTTGCCGCCGCAGTGAAAAAGCTCTCCATGGAAGACCGCAAAAAATTGGGGGCCGCGACAGTTATGGCTAAGCCGGAGTACGCATTTCAAATCCGCCGTCTGGCTGAAAATCTGGATCAGTTTGAATTTGCCCCAAATGTCCACGCCCCGGCCGAGTATGGCAGATACATGATCCGGGAATCCGGCCGCTTTGACTATGATCCCAATTTGGATGAGTTCTACGACTACGAGAAATACGGTTGTCAGCGCATGGAGCAGCAGTCCGGTATGTTTACTGACGGTGGATATATCGCTTACCATGGCGCGCTGAGTCTGGAGGAACTGATGATGGAAGGCCCCGCGGAGGAATATCAGCAGGCGCAGGGGCAACAGATGGGAGGTCTCACATGACTACACTGATACTGGCCCGCGGGAATAACTGTGAAACCGTCTCCCTTTGCTTGAAAGGAAATATCATGAGACGATTAGTGAATATGCTGGCCGCCATGGTTCTCATGGCGGCCATTTCTTTTACCCTCGCCGTCCCGGCGTCTGCGGCATCGTCCTTTGCGGATATCGCCCCGGCCTCGCCCTATCAGGAATGCCTGGAATATCTGCATGCGCGGAAAATCATCATCGGCACCGGCGGAAACCAGTTTTCCCCGGATGCGCCGGTCACTGTCCGCCAGTGGGCCATGATGCTCTGCCGGGCCTATGGCCTGGAGGATCACGGCGCGGAAGCCGGGGAGATTGGGCTGGGCTGCGTGGAACAGTGCCTGAAAAACGGATGGCTGGGTATGACGGCCTATGAAGATCCGGGCACCCGTCTCTGCTGGGCCGCGCTTCTGGAAAGCGCGTTCAGTGTCATAAATCTCCACGTATACAACTATGAGCTCTACCCAGGCGGCGCGGAGCTTTCCTCCCAGGAAAACCTGCTCCGTATCGGCAGGGAGCTGGAGCTTTGCGGGCAGGATACTACTGCCCTTCAAACCGTGACCCGCGGGGAGGCCGCGCGGCTGCTGTACCAGATTCTGACAGAGTCCTTTGAGATCGTTCCGCCGCCGTCCCCCATCGCCGTCCAGAATCCCGCGGGCCTTTCCCTGAACAAATACCAGCTGGAGCTGAACCGGGTGCCCCAGCCGATCCTCCAGGCGTTTCAGTCCCTCGGTTGGTCTTATTCCGTGGATTTTGACTATGTAGCGCAATACAGCAGGGAGATCGGGATGTCCTGCGTCGGCCTCGCCGACTACGGGAAGAAGCGGATCATCGTCTCTGACTCCGCGGCAACGCTCCATGAAATGGGGCACTTCCTCCACTGCGTTCTCGACTTTCCCAAAGAGGTCGATAGATTGTATCGGGAGGAATCCCCGGAGGCGGCAAAACTCCTGCGGCAGTATGCGCTGACGGACTCCCACGAATACTTTGCCGACTGTTTTGCCTACTGGGTATCCTATTGGGAAGATGATTCCCGCATGGAGCGGTTCCGGGAGATCCTGCCGGAGACATATCAGTTCTTTTCCGCACTGGAAGCGAACGGCTGGGGCTGTGAACCTCTGCTGCGGAGGGTATGAGGCAAATTAGGAATAGACTTCCGGGAAAGTATGTGGTATTGTTCCCGTTACCAAAAATGAAGGAGAAGTATCATGGGAATCCATACGAAAGCAAATCGCAAACAAATAATCGCCATCCGGCCCGCTTCACCCGAGGAAGCGGGCCTTTTCTATGCCCTGCCGTCTGAGCAGGACAAGGCGCTGGGCGCCGTCGGCCATGTCCGCATGGACTTTGGGCGGAGCGGCACGGAGTTCTGGCACACCTGGCATCCCAGAGGGCCGGAGGAACTGAATTCCCCGGAGTTCAAAGCAGAGCTTCAGGAGGTGGTGGATGAGCTGCGAAAGAGCGTCCTGAAGAACTTTTCTGCCATGACCGGCTACTGCCGGGGCCACGGCGGAGAGATCAGCGGGGGCTGGGTACAGAACTACGGATACATCGTGGAGACGGAGAATTACCGCTACTGCCTGCGCTGCAATCCTGTGGCAGGTGACTATCAAGCCTATCTGACCGCCTTCGATCTCCGCATCCAGCGGCAGAACATGGCCCAGGAGGAAAAGCCGGTGGTCGGCGGAGTCACCTTTGCCAATGGAGAGCGGCTGGAATATACGGACGCGGAGAAATACCTCCAATGCATCCGGGAGGAACTGCCCTATCACAGCACCACAGGTTTCCGCTATGAAACGCTGACAGATGATCCTTCTGTCCGTAAGCAGGTAGACGATATCCTGTACGACCTCTACGGCGAGGAAAACCCCCGACCGCTGGAGGACTACGAAACAAAACCTGAGAGCGGCATGACGATGGGAGGAATGTGATATGAACACGCCGCCGAAAGAGTGGCTGGAATTTCTGCGGGAGCAGTATCCCGCGGGCAGCCGAATCAAGCTCAGAGAGATGAAAGACGACCCTGCTCCTGTCCCTCCTGGTACGATGGGTACTCTGGAGGGCATCGATGACGCCGGATACTTTCTCATGAAGTGGGACAATGGGAGGATCCTGAGCCTGGTCATCGGGCAGGACAGCTTCTCTGTGCTGCCGCCTGAACCGACGCTTCTGAAGCTGTACATGCCGCTGACTGCCGATCTCTATGAGCGGAACGGGTATGGGGGTCTGGAGGATAACAGCGCAGGGCTGGACGGCCGGGAGCTTCGCTCCTACGAGGGCGCAATCCTCAAGGCGCTGATCAGCAACCGTGTGCCGGAGGAGAGCGAACGCGGCATCATGCACTGGTATGGCGGGGACGATACGGTCAACGACAAAGTGCGCTCCGTGGTATTTACCGCGGAGGAACGCAACGGTCAGCTCTGGGGTGTTGCGGAGTGCCAGGTGGTGGGTACCCTCTCACCGGAGGAGCTGGATACGCTTAAGAAGTACATCAGCGGACAGGCAGCGGATGCATGGGGCGAGGGCTTTGAACAGCGGGAGATCAAAATAGGTGATAGCGAACTGTATGTCCATCTCTGGAACAGCGATGATTGGAGCATCCAGACCGAGGAGGAACGGTTCGCGCCCAAAATTGCAGAAGGTCTTCCCGACCTGTGCTGGTCTATTCTCCCCGGCGAGGGCAGGTTGATCTGCATCAAGCGGGGCGAGAGCGGCTACTATCCCAGCGACTGGGAAACCGGAGATCCGGAGCAGAACCGCCAGATTGCGGATTACAGCAATCAAAAGCGCGGCATTACCAAAGCCCAGGAGGAGGCCATGCTCTGCGGCTCCATGATCGGCTGGGACGTCCCCGGCGCCGATCCGAAAGCCTATGAGCAGAAAACGCCCCAGATGGGAGGAATGACGCTTGGATAGGGTGTTTACCGTGGAGCTGGCCGGAAAGAGCGACCTGTACTGTGAGCTTGATCTTCCCGCGGCTCCATACCAACTGCTGGACGCGCTGGACAAGCTCCAGATGGCCCCCAGCGATAATCCGAGCTGGGAGATATGTGAGTTCCATGACTTCGAATATCTGGCGTCGCTTCTGGATGGATCGGGCAGCCTTTATGAGCTGAACGCGCTGTCGAACAGGCTGGCCGAACTGGATGATCGGGCAAGTGTCGCCTTTCAGGGGCTGCTGCAGATGGAGATCAATAAGAGAGATGGCGACATCCAGATCCCGCGCCTCATCGATCTGGCCTACAGCACGGACTGCTGCCATGTGGTGGGTGAGGCGCTAAACGACTCCCAGCTTGGCCGGTTTTATGCCGAAAACGGATTCATCCCGGAAGTGAAAGCAGTGCCCGATGAGATCTTCGAGCTGCTGGACTTTGAGATGCTGGGCAGAAAAGCCCGCATGGGAGAGCATGGCGTATTCACGCTTCATGGTTATGTGACCCAGCACGACGATTTGAAGGAGATCTTCGCTACCCTTGACCTATCGCTCAAAGACCCAACCTACATCTTCCGCTGCGTTCTCAATAATTATCTCTACGACGATGAAGATTGGGTATGGCTCAACATGCCGCTGGATCTGCCAGCCACGGAGGAGGTACTGGACGCAGTCCTGGAAAAGCTGGGCACGCCTGATTGGGATTCGGTGATTTTAGGTGTGGTGGACAGCGCCGTCCCCGGCATTCTGGAAGACACGGAGCTGTCGATAGACAGCATGGTGGAGATCAACAGGCTGGCTCAGGCCATCCAATACCGCAAGGAACGGGATGAGCTTCCCAAGCTCAAGGCAGTCCTCCATACCGTGGACTGCAGCGACGTCAGCACCATCATCTCCATCGTGGAGGATCTGGATGACTACCTCTACGAGCCGACAGCGCGCGATTTCGTGGACGTCGCCAAAGAGGAACTGCGCCTCAGCGTGGATGAGAAGACGCTGTCTATTTTACAGAAGCATGTGAACCTTTATGACTACGGCAGGGATCTCATTGCCGCCAATCACGCGGCAATAACGCCCTATGGTCTGGTGGAACGCCGGGACGGCCAGCCCATCCAGGCCCCGGCAGAGCAGCCCCGGCAGGGCGGAATGGAGATGGCATGATGCATGAATTTGAAGAATTGACCTGTCTGCCCGGTACCGACCGGGAACGGAGATGGCTGGAGGAGCGGATGACAACGCTGAGCGAAAAGGAAAAAGAAATTACCGGAGCTATCAGCATCAGCTGTCAGCCCACAACGATGGCGGAGGCCATTAACCACCTGCTCTCCATGGAGGAATACCAGATTTGCTTCCCCGCGGGCAGCTACGCGCAGCTGGGGGAGTTCTATCTGCGCCACGAGTCATCCGTGCCGGACACAGCGATCCCCTATGCGGATTTAGACAAGTTGGGAACGATGTATGAGGACAGGCACCCTGGCCTGTTTGTTGGGAACTGCTTCGTCGTGTATCCAACCGCTCCTCTCATTCCGCACTATACAGGGCAGGAAGCCATCATCCCTGAAGACACAGGCTGGAGCGTCAAGGTAAAGCTGGCTTCACCCGCTGTGCCGGATGGCGTGTGGCTGCGGCTGCCGGACTATTCCCGTGCGAATGATGGGAAACCAGATGAAGTGGCGTTGGCGTTACAGGCACTGAAGGTTCGGAGCCTGGACGCCTGTACCCTGCTGGACGCGCAATGCATTCTGCTGGAAGCCGGGAATCTCATGGAGCAGTACGATAACGCGGTAGACCTGGTCAACGACGGGAATGATCTGGGTTATGTACTGGATGAGCAGGGCCAGGGAATGCCGCACTTTATGGAGCGGTTTGCCGCCGCGCTGGAATACGAGGACTGCCGCGATCTCCGCCACGCCCTGGATATCTCACAGAACCTCCACTGCTATGAGTGGGTCGCCTGTGGAGGGTTGCTGGATTTTGGCAAGAAAACGCTGCGGGAGCAAGGCGTCCCTGAGGAACTCCTCGACTCCGGCTGTATCGACCTGGAGAGCTACGCCTCCGGGCTGTTGGAGGAAGCCGGGTATGTCCTGACCGGGGATGAATCCGCCTATATCGCCCGGAACAGCCGGAAATTCATCTATGAGCGAAGCACCCCGAGGGAGGCGGGGATGACGATGCAGCAATAGTTATCACAACGATAGGGGCCGTTTTTCCGAAAGGGACAACGGCCCCTTCTTTTTTTGCGCCCTTTTTCGGAAAAGCAGCCCCGGAAAGGAGCGGAAATTGCGTGAAGAAAAGTTATTGGCCTACCTGAAAGGCGCCTGTTCAGGCAGACGGTATACCATCAAAAGCGCCGAATTAGAACAGGTGCTTGGCATCGGCGGGACGGACCTGCGAAAGCTGGTGAACCGGCTTCGCAGGAAGGGAGTCCCCATCGGGAGCAGCAGGGACGGGTACTTCTACGCCCGGACCGCCGGTGAGGTGTACGGCACGATCCGCCAGCTTCAGGTCATGGTTTCCGGGCTGGAGGCCGCGATCCAAGGATTGGAGCGGGCGCTGGAGGATTTCGGCCCGGTGGAGCCGGGAGGGGGGCCTCCTTGAACAGCTACATGAGCTGGGTGGGCGGCAAAAAGGCGCTGCGGGAGGAAGTGGTCAGGCGGTTTCCCCTGTACTACGAGCGGTACATCGAGGTCTTCGGCGGAGGCGGCTGGGTGCTGTTCCACAAGAACCCTGGCAACGACTTCGAGGTCTACAACGACTATAACGGACTCCTTGCCAATCTGTACCGCTGTGTGCGGGAAAAGCCGGATCTGCTCATCAACTCCCTGAAGTATGTACTCAACTCCCGTGAGGATTTCGAGCGGGTGCGGCTGGCCCTGGACACCCGGCGGCGAACCACGGATGTGCAGCGGGCATCCTGGTTCTATCAGATCATCCGCTACAGCTACGCCTCGGCCCTGACCAGCTTCGGCAGCCAGCCCCATGACATGTGGGCCAACTTCCCGCTGATCGAGCAGGCCCACCGGCGTCTTGCCAAAGTGGTGGTGGAGAACAAGGACTTCGAGAAGCTCATCCGGCAGTACGACCGCCCCACGAGCCTGTTCTACTGCGACCCGCCCTACCACGCCACGGAGGGGTACTACCAGAACATTGGCGAAGGCGGCTTTACGGAGAAAGACCATATCCGCCTGCGGGACGCGCTGCTGTCCATGGACGGCAAATTTCTGCTGTCTTATAACGACGACGCCTTTGTCCGGGAGCTGTACAACGCCCCCAATATCCAGATCGAGCCGGTGACCCGGCTGAACAACATCCGGCAGCGGTATGACCCCAACTGCCAGTTTGCCGAGCTGCTCATCGCCAATTACGACATGTCCGAGCGCGGGCGGAGCATGGCGCAGCTCAATCTATTTGACTTTTAACAGGAGGACACGACTATGAAATTTTTGAAAGAGGTTACCGACAAGGGCCTCCAACTCCCCCTTGCCTCCCTGAAGCTGTGCGGCTTTGAGGACGGTGAAAAAGCGGAATTCCACACGTCGGGATCCGTGCTGGTGGTGCTGAAGCAGCGCATGACCGCCATGGAGTTGATCCGGGCCGCCCGGCAGCTTCAGGAGCTTTCTGTTGAACTGACCACCCATCTGGCCAAGGTCTGCGGCCCCTGTGACGGCTGCGACGGCGACTGCCCCCTCGGAGACTGGAAGGATAGCGGGATCGACCTCCCGGCCGATCTGCGGGCGGAGGCCGGCATCCCCCAGGATGCCAAGCTGTGCGCCTATGTGGATGAGGACGAGGGCACGGTGACCATCGCCGAGGCCGACTACGATTACGACCTGCGGGATGTGCCGCCTGAGATCATGGAGATGCTGACCTCCGCCAACGTGTGCATCGGGGAGCTGGAGGAGCGGCTCATGCTGGGGGACACCGTCTATGGCGGCTGAGTTTCCCCGCCTTTACCCTTACTCATTCAGTAAGGCAGAGGAATTGGAAGAACGCCCTCAGTATGAGGAGAGCTTTTATATCAATGTGGAATGCGCCGGCGCCATTGAGCAAGCGATCCGTGACCATTCCTCCGGCGATGGACTCCGGGAGAATTGCGCGAAATCTGTGTTGGAGCGTTATGGCTTTAAGCGGGTGAACTTCGTTCTTGCCAATTCCGTGAAACAGCATAAAAATCCTGAGCTGATCAGCGAGGACGCCCGCCGGTGGTGCGGCAAAACCTGTGTTCCTCTTGACAGGTTTGTCCGTTATTTCAAAGTAAACGCCGACGCACCGCTGCTGGAGGCGTTTATCCTTCAGACCCGGCAGGCATACCAGGCGCTGGGGCTGTTTGATGCGGGGCATTGCGCTGGTGACCGGCATGAGCAGGATTACGAGGACAAGGTGCTGGTACTCAGCCCCGAGGCGCTCCGCGAGAGCTGTTGGACTCCCCAAAATCAGCTCTGGTACGCCCACGATGGCTTTGGGTGCCGCCCCAGTGCCATTGGCCGCTCCATTCGGGCCACCTGCCTGGGCGATGGGGAGATGGCCCGCTGGAACCGCTCCGACTTCATCGGTGCGCTGGACGGGCAGTATCTGCCGGACTGGGCGGAGGAAAAACTTGCGGAGCTGCACGGCCCGGAGCAGAAACAACCTGACGGCCCCACGATGGGCCGCATGACAATGGAAGGAGGCGTGCTGTGAAAGTATCATTCTATACCATCGACGATCTGCGGCTGGGGTATGACCCCAAGGGCGTGACCGGCTGGCGGCTGTCCCGGTTCCTGTCCCTGGCGGACGCGCTGGAGCATTACCGTTCCCTTTCTGGCCTCGGCGCCAAGTCCATTGGCCCGAGCGACGGTATTCATGTGCTGGAACTGATCCGCCACCTTCCGCCGTTCCCCGACGCGTCGGAGGGCTTGGACACACTGGCCGCTGACTACCGGGTATTTCCGCTTTGGAGAGAGTGCGGAGAGGCAGCGGACGCCACTGAGGTCTGTACCTCCGCCCTGCGTATCAGACATCGCCTGATCAATGGCCGGCCCATCCCCATGTCCGCAAAGAGGAATACTTGCGTATGCATACAAAGACGCCCAATCAGTTGAACGGCCATGGCCGGATCGTTGGCGAATTTACCGCTGCCTCTACCGGGGATGAACTTGTGCTTTGCGTTTGCTTTGCAGACGGAACCATTGAAAAAGCCTATGAGCGCAGAGCTGTTTCGGAGGACAGCGTGGAAGTCATCCAGCACATGAACCGGGATCGAAATGGCAGTTATTATACGACAAGGCGCGTTTACCGTTCGCCGGACAGCGCGGTTGTAAATCCGGCTGAACCGCCGCTGACAGATGAGGAACGCACCCGGATGCACTTGGAATCGCTCCGGCGGTCCGCGATCCGGCATATCCGCGAGTCCACGGGCAAATCCATGCCGGTAAAGCACAACCTGCTGTCCACAATGAGACATTGGCTGGATGTACAGGCCCCAAACAGTCATACGCGGGAATATGAAGCACTTTCAGAAATCGCTGCAGCGTTTGAAAATGAATTGAAAATGGAGGAGGAACTGACAATGAGCAAAGCAAAAACACCTGTGGAGACCCCCGCCAGGACAACTGGCCAGCAGTATCCGCCCATGCAGGTGGAGGTGAAGATCCACGCCCTGCACACCAGCGGCCCCGTCCTTGCCAACGCCTCGGTCGATCTGAACGGCTGCTTCGCCATCCGCGGCGTGAAAGTCGTGGATAGCGAAAGCGGGCCGTTCATCTCCATGCCCCGGTACAAAGCGGGCGGCGAGTATAAGGACGTCTGTTTTCCCTGCACCGCGTCGTCGCAAGCTCCATATCCTTCGCTTCCGGGCAAAACCCGAAAGCTCACTCATTCCGCTGCTCCTCCTTTTCATGGCAGACCCGCTGCGCTGGGTTCTGCCATGATGTTCCATCAGGCGGTGCTGGACGCCTACCAGCAGGCGCTGGAGCAGATCCCCCAGCGGCAGCAGGGAGAAGCGCCGAATCCCGGCATGGGCATGAGTATGTAAGAGGAGGAACAACCATGAAAAAGACATTTTCACTTTGCGTTATGGCCTTGACGCTGGCCATGGCGCTGTCCGTCAGCGCCTTCGCCGCGGACACCGCCGCGGCACGCTACCCCACTTCCGTCAACCGCAGCGAGGACGGGACGGAGATCAGGAAGATCTATGACCTGTCTCCCGCGGAAGACCCCGTCGGCATCCCCCGCTCGGACTTTGAGCAGGACGGCTTCCGCTACACCCTGACCGACCTCTTAAAGCAGGAACTGCCTGAATATGAGGAGCGGCAGCATACGGAGACGGTGTCTCTTACGAGCAAAAACAAGGATATGGCCTCGGTGCTGGCTCTGCTGCCCCAGGAGCGGGAGTTCGTCACAGACGACGGCCTGACCGGGACGCTGACCCTCCAGCTGGACACCGTCCAGGTGGAGGCGGCGGGATATGGCAGTTCCACGAAAGAAGTTTCCGCCACCCGCAGCTATCCCAATCTGGCAGGCCAGGATACCCAGTACATCCCCAAGACCATTGAGGACAATGGCCGCACCCTGACTCTCCAGAACATCGACTGGCAGACGGACAACACCGCCGCCACGGACGGTTACGCCCTGGGCGACCGCTTTACCGCAGTCGCCACCTATACCGGCAGCGCCACCAGCAGCTACGTCAAAGGCTACACCGTTACCGCCGACTACACCGGCACAGTCAGTCGGATTGCCCTCAATAAAACCCGCTATGTGGCGATCTTTGAGGGTGAAGCCATTGCGCCCGTCGTGGAAGTGCCGGATATTGGCGTCGCTGCCGCGCGGTTCAACTGGGCCTATGTGCTGGTGCCGCTGGGGATCGTCGCCGCCGCTGGCGGCGGCATCGGCATTGCGGTATTCCTGAAGCACCGGCGTGAGTCTGATGAAAGTGAGGGTGATCCCGAATGAAGAAACTGAGTATGCTGCTTTCGGCCCTTTGTCTGGTCGCTTCCCTGACCGTGAGCGCCAGCGCCGCGGGGCCGCTGACGTACACCGTTGACGCGCCGGATGGCCCGGATTACGGCAAGCCCACCTCCATTGAGGGGGTGCATACCGCCGACGGCGGCGCCATGAAGAATGAGGACGTCAGCAAAAACGCCGCCCTCATCCCGCCCGCATTCGGCAGTCCCAGCGCCGACACACTGAACACCGGCACGCCGCTGACGCCCAATCTGGCCCCCGGCTATATGGCTGCCGCAGGCGCCGTGATCAATGGAACAGGTTCTGCCGTGGCAGTTCCCGGCAGCTCTATCCCCATCTCCTCCAGCAGCTCGGTCACTGCTTCCACCGGCTACACGGAGGTGACCAGCGATCTCTACTACTCCGCGGGCCACTTGGGAACGCTGAAGATCCCCGCCATTGATCTGACGGTAAAGATCTACGAGGGTACAGACAGCGCGGCACTGAAGAAAGGCGCCGGGCACTTTGAGGAGACCTCCATCTGGGATGGAAACGTGGCTCTGGCCGCCCACAACAGGGGGACAAACAGCTATTTCGGCAAGATCCACACACTGGAAATGGGTGACAAGATCACCCTGACCACCAAGCTGGGCACCCGCACCTACAAGGTGGCCTCGGTAGCAAAGGTCAATGAAACAGACCGAAGCGCCCTTGCGGCCACCACGGAGAATACGCTCACGCTGTACACCTGCGTCCGGGATCAGCGGGACTACCGCTGGTGCGTCCGGGCGGTGGAAGCCAAGTGATGCTATGAACGGAAAAACTGTGCTGTGGAGAGGAGGTGAAAGCGTGGAGCAGAAAACCGCTTTGGAAAAGCTGGAGCATACCATGAGCAATGAATTTGCCGCCCTTGTCCGCGGATGGGACGCGAGTCCGCTGGGTGAAAAGCTGAGAAATCTGGAGCATATTCTGGCGGCGCGGCAAGTTGTGTCGAGACTGCCGGACATCCTTTCGGAAGACGCCGCCGCGTCTCTTCTGACGCTGGAGAAACCGCTGGAAACCGTGGCGGATCAGTGGCTGGAAGAATGCGGCCTGGATCGCGGACAGGACGACGCCCTGACCCGCTGTGTGGATGTTCTGTGCGGCCGTGACGCGCCGGAAGTGCGGCCGGAACCCCTCGACGGCCCCGGCGCTGGAATGACGATGTGCTGATTTGTCCATTCCGCTTCGTTTTCGGCGTCGCTTTTCTCCGCTCTTCCCACTCGACTTTCACAATTCCTTTTGGTATTGTGTTGCTTACCAAAAGCCCACAATAGTTTGGAAATGGAGGAAACCAGTATGAGCAGAGAGAAAAACACGCTGCGGCAAGCCGCGGGCGTGCTTGCCGGTATGGTGATGGGCGCCGCTATGACCGGCGGGGCGTTCGCGTCGTCCAGGATCATGGCCGAGCCAACCTGGCAGCCCATCTACGTGGACGGGCAGCAGGTGCGGATGACGGCGTACAACATTGCGGGCAATAACTACGTCAAGCTCCGGGATATCGGCCAGCAGGTCGGCTTCAACGTGTACTGGGACAATGGCGTCCAGGTGGACAGCGGTTCTCCCTATACCGGAGAACCGCCCGCGGCCGCTTCCCAGACTGCCGCCGTATCCCAGGCCGATACTGAAGCGGTGCGTCAAGAGATCGTGGATCTGACCAACGCCCTCCGGCAAGGACAGCGGCTCCAGCCGCTGAAAGTCAATGCGCTGCTGACCCAGGCCGCCCAAGTCCGGGCGGAGGAACTGGCGGCCTCGACCACCTACGCCCACACCCGCCCAAATGGTGAAGCCTACTATACTGTTACGGACTGCCCGTACCTGGCGGAAAATCTGCACCGGGTCGCGGATCTCTACCTCGGCCAGCAGAAGCTGGAACTGGCGTCCTATGTGGTGGACTCCTGGGCTGGCTCCGACACCCACCGTACAAACCTGCTGAACAGCCAACTCTCAGATGTCGGCGTCGGGCTGGCGCGGGGCGTCAATGCCAGCGGGCAGGACTGCTGGTACTGCGTCCAGCTGTTCCTGTATGACGGCTGCGCGGTCACATGGGTGGACGCGCCCGCCATAAAGTAACATTCCGTTCCCTCGAAGATCCCAAAAATTCTGTCTGAAAGCTGTCCCATGAAAATGGGACAGCTTTTTTATTTTCAACCATGAGCCGTAAGGAGGTGTATGCTCCCGGCTCATGGCCTCCTTGCGCTCAAATTCAAGGAGGTACTATGAGACATTTGAAAAAGCGGATCACGCTGATGCTTCTGGTGCTGCTGACCCTGCTGACGGTTTTACCCACCTCGGCATTCGCGGCGGTCAGCACCGGCACCGGCATCACCCCCACGCCTGACTCCAACCGCTGGACCACCCGCCTGACAACCAGCGGCCAGTCCTACTCCTACCGCCCGCCCATGGCGGCGGGCAAGTACCTGTACTGCATGGATCTGGGCTATTCGTATCGGTACGGCACAGCGTCTTTCCTGAACAGCTACGGTTACGAGTCTGCCACCGGCGCTGACGCCGACGCCCTGTGGGAAAAGGCGGTCGCCAAGACCGGCCTGGGTGAGATGGACGCCGTCACCAAGGAAAACGTCAAGTGGATGATGTCCTATATCGCGGACTACACCGGCGAGATCCCCGGCAGTTTGCACATGGCCTTGCAGACCTACATCTGGGATAACCAGAGCGACAAGTCCGCCGGTGGCGACACCTCCGGCGATATCGACGCGGGCGGTTTTGCCAACGCCGATACCTACGAGCAGTATGTCGCCTATTACGAGTGGATGCTGGGCCAGAAAACCAACGAGGACGCCAAGCTGCAGGCCCAGGTGGAGCAGTATACTGCCGAGGGCAAGCAGGCGTCCATCGTAGAGGATGAATCCAGCAAGTGGGCTGTCCTTGCCATCTCTGGGGTGTCCGGCCGTCAGAGCTTCTTCGCCTATCACAGTGCGCGGAAAGTCGTTGTGGGCGATAAACCGGAGGGCGGCGACAACCCGCCTCCCCCCGTGGCCGGCGACGGCGACATCACATTCAAAAAGGTGATCGCCGGCACAGACCGCGGGCTGGACGGCGCGGTCTACAACATCTACCGGGACGGGCAGATCGTCGGCAGCGACGTGACCTCGGGCGGCGGCATTATCCAGGTCAACGACGTCACCGAGGGCCTGTGGACCTTTGTGGAACGGGAGGCCCCGGAGGGGTACGCCCTGGACCCCACGCCCCACAGCGTGTATGTGGACGTGACCGACGGCGACAAGCAGTACACGGTCTCCGCCGCCAACAGCCCCCTGCCCAGCCTGAAGATCACAAAATCCGACGCGCAGACTTACGCGGACGTCACGGCGACCTTCCTGGTAGAGTCCCTGACGGGCAGCTACTCCACCACCGTCACGGTGGCCGGAGAAAAGACCCTCCATGACCTCCAGCCGGGCGTTTACCGGATCACAGAGCAGTCTGTCGAGGAGCCTTACATTAAGACCGGCACCCATCAGGACATTGCCCTGCTGGCCGGGACTGGAACGGTGGAGGCCAGCTTTACCAACTACCAGAAGCCGGGCCTTGAGATCCTGAAGAAGAATATCGCGGACGGGTCTCCCATCGCGCATGTCACCTATCTGATTGAGCAGATCGACGGCAGTTTCAGCACAACGGCCACCACGGACGGCAAGGGCCGCATCTTTCTGGAATTTGTCCCCGTGGGCAGCTTCAAAATCACGGAAACCAATGTGCCCTCCAATGTGATCCTCTGCGATATCCCCCAGACCATCGCCCTTGGCCCCGGCGAGACCAGAACGGTGACGTTCTTCAACGCGGTGAAGCCCTCGCTGACGATTTTGAAGCGGTGTGAAATCACGAAAGACCCGATCCCCAACACCCGCTTCCATATCTGGTGGGGTTCCGACCATACCACCACCGGCGCTCTGGATGACCTTGGCACATTCTATACGGACGAGAACGGCGAGATCATCCTGACAGGAGACGCTCTCAACAGCGGGTGGTACAAAGTGACGGAGGAGGCCCCGGCCTCTGGTTTCGCTCCCGCTGATGAACCAACTCAGGAGTTCTATCTCGCGGGCGGCGAGAGCGCGGTCAAGATTTGGGAGAACCGTCCCCTCAGTGCCATTGTCGTTTATAAGTACGATGAAAAGACCGGAGCTGCCCTCCAGGGGGCGCAGTTCCAGGTGAGATATCTTGGGGGCAGCTCCGGAACCTCCGGCACGATCATCGGAAACTTCGAGACCTCGGAAAATGGCGCCTTTGTGGTGACGGGCCTGAAAGCGGGCACCTATATTGTCGAGGAGACCAAGGCCAGTCCCTTTTACTCCATTGACACAGCGCCCCAGACCGTCCTCCTGACCGGTAAGGATCAGGACGTTGTGACATTGCGCTTTGGCAACCAGCCTTATGGCTCCGTCATCATCAAAAAGCTGGCGGACGACGCCAACAAGACGCCGCTGGAGGACGCTGTGTTCCTTGTTACCGATGACAAGGGCTCTTTTATCGGCAATGACAACGGCGAATTCACCACCGGGAAGGACGGCAGCATCCAGCTCCCCAAGCTGCCCGCGGGAACCACCGTGGTGGCAAAAGAGCTGCGGGCCCCGGCAGGGTTTGCCCTGGACAGCACGCCCCAGGCCATCACTGTGCGGGCGGGTGAAAGCTCCGCTTTGACCTTCTATGACAAGCCCCTCTGCAATTTGGAGATCCTGAAGCGGGACGCTGTCACGAAAAAGCCGCTGGCAAAAGCGGAATTTATTGTCCGGGACAGCGAGGGCACCCTGATCGGCCCCAACAATGGCCGGTATATCACCGGGCTCGATGGAACCGCGACGGTCACTGGTCTCATTCCAAATTCAACCATTATCGTATCTGAGGACAAGGCCCCCACTGGCTACATCAAGGACGAAACGCCCCGGGCCATTGTTGTCAAGAGCGGCGTCCCCAACTCCATCATTGTGGACAATGAGCCTGCCTGCACCCTTATCATCCATAAGTACATTGATGGAACGGACAATGAGCCGCTGGCGGGCGTTGCCTTCAAGGTGACGGATGGCAGCGGCGCCGCCGTTGGCCCCGACGACGGTGTGTATTACACTGATCGGGCGGGAGAGATCGTCCTTACTGGTTTGGAACCCGGTATGACCGTCAAAGCGCGGGAGATCAAGACAGTGGACGGTTTCGTGCTGGACGGCACGCCCCAGGATATTCTCATCAAGGCGGGCCAGGTGCAGAATCTGACCTTCTGGAACAAGCGGCAGGGCGCCCTGGTCGTCAACAAGCTCAGTTCCAAGGATCGCAAGACCCCGCTGGAGGGCGTGACCTTCCGCGTCACCACAGCTGCCGGGGAGTTCGTTCCTGATGAGGACGGTAAGATCAGCAGCAACGGCCTGTATTATACGGATGAAAACGGGCAGATCATCATTCACGCGACAGGCACCCTGGTGGTGACCGAGGAGGCCAGTATTCCGGGCTACACCATTGATGAAGCCACCAGGACGCAGACCGTGGTGGTCAACCCGGATGATGTCCAGAGCCTCTATTTCTTCAACGATCCCATCGGCGGTGTGGAGATCATCAAAACCAATGAAGCTGACAAGAATGAACGGATCCCCAACACCACCTTCGAGATCCGCAGGGTCAGCGACGATGCCCTGGTGGATACTGTGACCACTGGCGCCGCGGGTACGGTATTCCTGCCTTTGGAAAGTGGAAATTACTATGCGGTGGAAACCGAAAGCGGCAAGGGCTTCAAGCTGGACTCCACGCCCCATTATTTCACGGTCAAAGATGGGGAAACGACGAAGCTCCCCATCACCAACCGGGCGTTCAGCGGCATCCTCATCCACAAGATCTCGACTGCCGACGGCGAAGGGATCTACGGTGTGACGTTTCTCCTGTATGATTCCAGCAAGAACCCCATCGGCCAGTACACCAGCGATCAGGACGGATATGTCTATATCGACGACCTCCCCGGCTCCGGCCGCTTCTACCTGCGGGAGCTGGAGAATGAGGGTTATGTCCCGGACACCCAGCTCAAGACCGTCTATGTGACCGCGGGAACCACGACGGAGATCGAGTGGGAGAACACGCCCATCACCGGCCAGATCCAGGTGACCAAGACCTCCGCCGACTACAACTCCATGAACGGCTGGCCCGCCGGCACCCCGATCCCCAACGCCGTCTTCGAGATCTACAACTACAAGACGGGTGATCTGGTGGATACCATCAAGACAGACAAAAATGGAGTCGCGGTCTCCAAGCCTTTGCCCTTGGCCCGCTACCAGGTAATTGAATCCCAGGCGGCGGACTTTTATAGTCTGGACAAGACGCCCATTGACGTGGAGATTGAGTTTGCTGGCCAGATCGTCAAAACCGCCATGGTCAACAAGAGCCTGTACACCAATGTCAGCATCAAGAAGACCGGCTACACCGAGATCATGCCCGGCCAGTCCATCCGCTATGACTTCACCGGCATCGCAAACAACTCCACCACGGCCCTGACCTCTTTCTACTGGAGAGATACGCTGCCCACATTCACGACTTTGGACAAAATCGTGACCGGCACCTATAACGTGCAGGGCAACTACAAGATCGTCTACCTGACCAACCTCAGCGGCGGCACTTATCGGACGCTGGCGGACAACCTGAACACCATGCAGAACTATGTGCTGGATGCATCGCCCGCCGCGCTGGGCCTCGCCTCCAATGAGCGGGTGACAGAGTTCATGGTGGTGTTCGGCGTCGTCCCCGGCAGCTTCCGCCAGGTGGAAGCGCCTCGTGTGTATGTCACCGCCAGCAAGTGGCTGACAGGCGGCAGCCAGATCGTCAACCAGGCGGATGTGGGCGGCGTTTATAACGGCCAGTGGATCATGGCAACTTCCCGCTGGGTGACCAAGGTCTACAAGCCGTCCCAGCCCCTGCCCCGTACCGGCTATTGAGCCTCCGGCAGGCTTCTGCAAGGAGGGCCGTCCTATCTGGACGGCCCTCTTTCAGTTTGTGAGAATTCACATTACGGAGGAAAAGGAAAATGCCATATAGGCGCATATCAGAAATACCGAAAGAAGTCTACCACTATACTCGACGGGAGAACCTGGACAGCATCCTGCGGGATGGGCGGATACGCCGGTTCAGAGATACGGAAACATGGTTCTGCAAATCTCTGGAAGATACGCTCACCCTGATGCGGGCCACGGTCATGATGGAGGGAAAGCCCTACTACAAGGTGGGCGGCTCACTGGGTTTTTATCCGCCGTTCCATCCTGATGAGTATGTCATCCTGAAGCTGACGCCCCGCTGGCAGAATGGTGAGTGGGTCCACTGGATGGAGCAAATGCCTCCTGGCACTCCTCCAGCCTTGGTACAGGCAGCTGAACGGTTCAGCCTTTTGAAAATGGGCTTCCGGGGCGATTTGAAATTCCAGCCCGATCCGGAGATCATCGAGGTCGCTCCACTGCTGGCGGCCCCTGCGCGGGATGAACTGGAGGAGCATACGCCTGCCGGCAACGAAACGCCGGAGCAGGCACAGGATGGCTGGCAGCAGACATTCACCATGTAATCACATTAAATCAGAAAAAGAGACAGGCCGTAGGGACTCGGCTCCCCACAGCCTGTTTGATGATAGAGCCATTCCAACCCTGCGGCCTTTCCTTTTTCGCAAAAGGAAAGGTGCTGTTTTATGAGAAAACGCAAGAAATTGTTTTGCATCCTTGCCATGGCCCTGCTGGCCTGCCTGCTCAGCACAACAGCCTTCGCCGCGGGCGATGTGGCCTCCGCTGTGGAGAGTACCTGGAAGGATGCCGCGGCCCAGATCAAGACCGTGGTGGACAACGTGGTCTTTCCGGCGCTGGATATGGTTCTCGTCATCGCGTTCTTCACCAAATTGGGCATGGCGTACTTCGATTACCGCAAGCACGGCCAGTTTGAATGGACCGGCCCGGTGATCCTGTTCGCGTGCCTGATCCTGACACTGACCGCCCCGCTCTACATCTGGGGCATTATTGGGATTTGAAGTGCATGATGAACTTTTTTGAAGCGGAACTGCGAAAGATCGTTGGCTCTGTCTATCCTGACGCCACTTATGTTGGCCGGGCCTGTTATGTACGGTTGAGCGCGATGAACCGCGCCAAGCTGGAATTTGTCACTTGTGGTATGGCAGGCCATTATGAGGCACTTCAAATGACCATTCTGAACTGTGTGGACGGAAAGGTGGACGCCCTGCGTCTCCGTTTCTCAGATTTGTGGGGCAGGGGCCAGAAGGACAACCGACACAACCGTCAGTACAGCTTTTATGCCTGGACAGATAATGGGCAAACAGATTGGTACAGCTTTGAGCCGGGCATTGCGGACTATGAGAAGTTGACCAAGGTGGTCTCAGAGTATCTGGAAGTATTCCAAGAACAGACGCAGACCGCCGCCCAGCAGTGGCAGCAAACTATGTGATGCCAAAAATTCAGTTGCTTAATATCCAGCGGCAGGATATAGTAAAGGGCAAGGTGGTGTGGACAATGACGAGTAAAGCAAATGAAGATCTTTCCCGCATCTGCCAGATCATCCATCAAACAGTGGATGTGGAAAAGATATACCTGTTTGGATCATACGCCTATGGCACACCGAACCAGGAGAGCGATTATGACCTGTGCGTCCTGATCCCGGATCACTCGCTGCGTCCCGCGGACGCGGTCAAACGGATTCGCCGTGCGCTTTTCCCTGTCCAGGGCACACCGCTGGATGTGATCGTTTACCGTACAGAGGTATTCAAGCAGCGGCAGGCACAGCCTTCTTTGGAGCGAAAAATCGCAAGAGAGGGGATAATCCTGTATGAGCAGCAAGGAGAAATGGAGCAGCGAATGGTTTGATTCAGCGGAGATGGATCGAGAGTCCGGGCAAAGTATGCTATCATCTATCATTTAACCAGGGCATTGAAGACGCGGGCACTGAAACGGTGTCCGTTTTCTTTTTGCCGCAACGAAAATAAGAGGGCCGTACCGTCTGTGCGGCCCTCTTTCCCATCCCGCCGCAGATGGTGCGCCCCATTCGCAAAGGGGTGATCTTCCATTGTTTATCTGGGACTTCGTGGCCGCCACCGTCATGGACAACCTGATCGACTGGTTCTACGGACAGGTGGTTGGGTTTCTGGGAAACTTCTTCGCGGCCATGGGCAACATGGGCGTGGAGCTGTTCGAGCTGGAATGGGTACAGGCCATCGTGCTGTTTTTCTCCCAGTTGGGCTGGGCGCTGTACGGCGTCAGCATCGTGGTATGCGCCTTTGAGTTCGGTATTGAATACTCCACTGGACGGGGGAACCTCCAGCACACCGCCCTCAACGCCCTCAAGGGCTTTCTGGCGGTGAGCCTGTTTACCACGGTGCCTGTCCGGCTGTACGCGTTGTCCGTTTCCCTGCAAGGGACGCTGAGTGCGGGCATCACAGGCGCTGGAACCAGCATTGGGGATGTGGGCACGCAGATCGTCGCGGATCTGAGCAGCGTGGACAGCATCGCGGATATGACGGCAGTGACTCTGGATTTTGGACTGGGCGTGATCACCAGCCCCATCATGCTCCTGTTCTGCATCATCCTCATGGCCTATGCCGTGATCAAGGTCTTCTTCGCCAACCTGAAGCGGGGCGGCATCCTGCTCATCCAGATCGCCGTGGGATCGCTGTATATGTTCAGCATCCCCAGGGGCTATATCGACGGCTTCACCCAGTGGATGAAGCAGGTCATCGGCCTGTGCCTGACCGCCTTCCTGCAATCCACCATTTTGGTGGCGGGACTCATGGTATTCAAGGATCACGCCCTGCTGGGGCTGGGCCTCATGCTCTCCGCGGGAGAGGTCCCCAGGATCGCGGGCACCTTCGGGCTGGACACCACCACGCGGGCCAATATCATGAGCGCGGTCTACACCGCCCAGGCCGCCGTCAACACCACACGCACTGTTGTGGGGGCGGTGACAAAATGAGCGGCACAGCGTTTGCGATGACGATGGGCAGTCTCTTTGACGGCATCGGAGGATTTCCTCTTGCCGCGGAGCGGTATGGCATCAAGACCCTTTGGGCCAGCGAGATCGAGCCGTTTCCCATGGAGGTCACGCAGCAGCGGTTCCCCAGCATGGCCCACAAGGGAGACATCACCAAGCTGAATGGCAGGCTTCTGTTCCCTGTGGATATCATCTGCGGAGGCAGCCCGTGTCAGGATCTGAGCGTGGCCGGGGCGCGTGCCGGACTGTCCGGCGCCCGCTCCGGCCTTTTCATGGAGCAGATCCGTATTGTGCGAGAGATGCGGGCAGCGGAGTGGGAGCGGGGCCGGGCAGGCACCGGTATCCGCCCCCGCTGGTTGTGTTGGGAGAATGTACCTGGCGCTTTCAGCAGCGGATCGCCCAAGGGCGAGGACTTCCGCATCGTACTGGAGGAGATTCTCCGTATCCATGACGGCGGCGCGGAAGTGCCCCATCCCTGGCCCTGCTCCTGGCCGGACGCGGGAGAGGTCGTAATAGACACCGGTTTCTCCCTGGCGTGGCGCTGCCTGGATGCGCAGTTCTGGGGCGTTGCGCAGCGGCGGAAGCGCATTTTCCTTGTGGCGGACTTCGCCGGCCCCTTCGCCCCGCTGTTTCTGTTTGATATTTTAAGTGAGACCCAGGAGGTACGCACATGAAAAGCTGTGAGATCGACGGCCAGCTGATGCTGTTTGTCCTGGAACCCTCCGGCAAAACGACCGTGAAGCCGCCGAAGCAAAAAGCATCCACATCCGCGCTGGTCTCCATCCCGTATTTCCACCTGGATCTATCCAAAGACCATGTGGACATATTTGGCTGCCATTATTGGGAGCTTCGGTCTCCATGGCGGGAAGACGGCCCACCCCTCAACACCGGGGTGGCTCCACGAAATCCGGTCAGATGTTCCCTATCTGAGATCCTGGAACCTGCCCCGCACCGAAAGTATTATCTAAGCAAAGACGCCTGCCTGGGAATCCTGCGGCGGGCACGGGAACGCGGCAAAGAGCTTCCGCCGCAGCTCAGGGAGGCATTGATGGCACAGGCCGGTTTGAAAACGTGGACTTCCCATCAGCTTGCCGATCCCGTCGCTTTCGCCGCCAATCAGCGGGATGAGGTGCGGGATCTGCATGATGTGGCAGGAGCGTTGGGCGCCCAGCCGGGGATGAAACAGCAGACCTTTATTGCGGAAAACTGTCTCAATCCCTGGGATACCCAGCAGGCCCGTGTATTTACTACAGAGGGAAAAGCCCCCACCCTCGCTGGCGCGGATGGGGGCGGCGGGCGGAATCCCGCCGGGCTGCTGTTTGCCGCCGGTTTCTGCGCGGGGGCCAGCCCTGCCGCCGGAAATATCGGTTATCAGGAGGAAATATCGCCAACGCTGCGCGGCTCCCCCAGTGGGAACATGATGCCCTCTGTCCTCTGTCTCAACGACCAGGGCGGCAGCGTTATGGACTGCACCGAGAATATCACAGGCACCCTGCGGGCGCAGGAGCATGGGCATCAACCGCTGGTGTTTGAAAACCATGGCATTGACGCCCGCTATACCGGCCCACACCCAGTATCTCCCACACTGTCCGCCCGCGCCGGGACTGGCGGAAATAATCTCCCATTGGCGCTTCAGGCGGATGAGGTATTCTGCATCACCGGCAACGCCATAGACCGCAAGCCTCAGAATGGCGGCAACGGCATCGGATATCAGACGGACATCGCTTATACACTGACCGCCACGGATCATCACGCGGTATTCAGCCGCCAGCGGGTGGATGTGTTCAAGGACAATGAAGTAGTGTCCACCGAAAGTGCCAGGCAGTACAAGGACGCCACCGATCTTGTCTACCAGGAAACGGTGGGCACCCTCACCAGCAGCGACCGCAAAGGCCCCAACAGCCAGTATGTGGGACAGGATAAGCTGATCGTGGACGGCCCGCTGCTCATCCGCCGCCTGACGCCGCTGGAGTGTGAACGGCTCCAGGGTTTTCCGGACGGCTGGACAGACCTGCCGGGAGCGTCGGACTCCGCCCGGTACAAGGCCCTGGGCAACAGCGTGGCTATTCCCTGTGTGGAGTTCATCATGCGTGGGATCGCCATGGCCATAGCATGCACATAAACCTGGTACTTGTGCTTCGTTTCCAAATGATTCTTCGTTGCCTTTAGTGAATAGCTTTCGTCCCCGGCTTAGGATATACTTGCCCTACAAAAACAGAAAGGAAGGTTGCTGCAATGGGCAAAATGACATTCAACCTGTGTGAAGAACTTCATCAAAGGATACGGGACGACGTGGCTGCGGACGAAACCCTGACCACCGGCAGCCTCATGGAGCGGATCATCCGGGGACATTACGAGAACCCCAACGCCGGGAGGGCATCGTCGAGGACACTGGCCTTCCAGGCGCCGGAGGAATTGTTCCAGCGGGTCAAGCGTTATCTTGCCGCCCATGGAACCCTGACACAGAAGAAGTTCGTTGTGGAGCTGATCGACCAGGCCGTCACCCGGTGGGAGCGGGGCGAGACCATCCGTGTGGCGCCGGCAGCCAAGTCCGATGGCCCCACCCGGACGCTGGCCTTTGAAGTATCCGAGGAACTGTTCCAGCGTGTCGGTCAATGCATCGCCGCCCACAAGCTGACGAAAAAGGCGTTTGTCCTGGGACTGATCCAGCATACCGTCGACCAGTGGGAGGCCAGTGAAGCGGAGGCCCCTGTGCCGGCATAATAAGATCACAAAGCATTGGCCCCTGGGGACTCCCCATGGGCCATTTTCCTTTTTGGAGGCGATTTATGTATATCTACCCCGAAAACCTGAAGGCCAAGGCTATGCTGTGGCTGTGGACGCTGCGGGATGTGGCCATCATCGGCATTGGGCTCATCCTCTCTGTCCTGGCGCTGGCCTATGGCGGGTTTCTGCCGCCGCTGGTAGCCACGGTCCTCTTCGCGTTCCTGAGCATCCGTGTGGAGGATGCCAGCATTCTGGACTTCCTGCGTTACGCCGTCTGCTTCCTGTTTTTGAAGCAGCAGTATTATGAATGGAGGATGACGATTGAATAGAAAGCAGAAACAAGGGCTGCGGCAGCGGCAGACCGCCCGGCAGCTCATGGGGATCGACCAGCTCACCGATCACGGCCTCAAGACCGCCGACGGAGAGCTGGTCTTTTTTCTTATCAAGCCGGACAACCTGTCCGTCCTCTCCTCCGAAGGGATTCGCGGACGGGTGCTGGCCCTGACCAATCTCCTGTGCGGCACCCCGGAAGTCCGTCTGCTGGCGCTGGACTCCCGCGAGTCCTTCCAGCAAAACAAGGACTGGTACCGTCAGCGGCTGGAGCAGGAAGAGCTTCCCGCCCTGCGGGAATTGCTGCGCCAGGATGCCGCCCATCTGGACGAGATCCAGACCACCACGGCGTCGGCGCGGGAGTTCGCCCTGGTCTACCGCGTGGAGCAGCGGGACGGAGAACCGCCCCAGAGCCGCCTCCGCCAAATGGAGAAAAGCATCCGGGAGGCGGGCTTCCATGTCCGTCTGGCCGGGGAACAGGACATCAAGCGCCTGCTGGCCGTCTACTACCAACAGGATGTGACCACTGAGCATTTTGACAGCGTGGACGGCGAGAGGTGGGTGACAGCGGATGCCTAAGAAAACACGGAAAAAGAAGAAAGTGAAAAGCCCCGCGAAGGCGGCCACTGCCCTTCGCCCCAAGGACTTCCTCGACCTGATCGCCCCCACCGCCGTCAAATTCAACACGGATAGCTATATCTGCGGCGGAACCTGCCGCTGCGTCATGGCCCTGCGGGGTTATCCTACCAGCACGGAGGCGCTGGCCCTGCTGCGGCACCTGGGAGAAAAGAGCGGTGTGGCACTGAGCATCTACGCCCGTCAGGTCACGGCGGCGGAGGAGGATGACATCCTCCACAACGCCCAGAACAAGAACCGGATGGATCGGAGCAACACCAACAACATGAAGCAGAGCGTGACCGCCGAGGCCAACCTCCAGGATGTGGAGGCGCTGATCACCACCATGCAGAGGAACAAGGAACCGCTGATCCACTGCGCCGTGTTCATGGAGCTGTCCGCCAGAGATCCCGAAAGTCTGCGCGCCCTGCGGGACGAGGTCACCTCGGAGCTGGTGCGGAGCAAGCTCAGTTCCGACCGCATTTTCCTGCGCCAGCGGGAGGGTTTTCTCGCCTCCAACCCGGCGGGCCGCAATGTGTTCGGCTCCCAGTTTGAACGGGTGCTGCCCGCCAGCTCCGTGGCCAACCTGCATCCCTTCAACTACTCCGGCAAGACCGATCCCAATGGGTTCTACATTGGTCGGGATCGCTACGGTTCCAATATCATCGTGGATCTGGACCGCCGCGCGGATGATAAGACCACCGCCAACGTCCTGATCCTGGGCAACAGCGGCCAGGGCAAGAGCTACCTGCTCAAACTCCTGCTGTGCAACATCCTGGAGTCCGGCAAGTCCGCCACCTGCCTCGATCCGGAGCATGAGCTCATCGACCTCTGCTCCAAACTGGACGGCTGCTTTATCGATCTCATGAGCGGCCAGTACCGCATCAACCCGCTGGAACCGAAGATCTGGGATGTCGGCGGCGAGGACGATCCAGACGCGCCGGAGGCGTTCCGGCAGAAGACCAGGCTCAGCCAGCACATCTCCTTCCTCAAGGACTTCTTCCGCAGCTATAAGGACTTCTCTGACCGCCACATCGACACCATTGAGCTGATGCTGGAGCGTCTGTACGCCAAGTGGGGCATGGACGACGATACGGACTTCCAGTCCCTGTCTCCAACGGACTATCCCATCCTCTCCGACCTCTATGACGTCATTGAGGAGGCATACCGGAACTATGAAAGCGAGGAGTATCCGCTGTACCCCAGAGAACTGCTGCAGGAAGTCCTGCTGGGCCTCCACTCCATGTGCCGGGGCGCTGAGAGCAAGTTCTTCAACGGCCATACCAACATCACCTCCAACCGCTTTCTCGTCTTCGGCGTCAAGGGGCTGCTCCAGGCCAGCCGCAATGTGAAAAACGCCATGCTGTTCAATGTGCTGTCCTATCTCAGCGACAAGCTGTTGACAGAGGGTAACAGCGCGGCCACGCTGGACGAGCTGTATATCTGGCTGAGCAATATGACTGCCATTGAATACATCCGCAATTCCCTCAAGCGGGTGCGGAAGAAAGAGTCCTCCATGATCCTGGCAAGCCAGAACCTGGAGGACTTTGACGTGGACGGCATCCGGGAGCTGACCCGGCCCCTCTTCGCTATCCCCACCCACCAGTTCCTGTTCAACGCAGGCAGCGTGGATAAGAGGTTCTACATGGACAATCTCCAGCTGGAGCCTTCGGAATTTGAGCTGATCCGCTACCCCCAGCGGGGCATCTGCCTCTACAAGTGCGGCAATGAGCGGTATCTGCTGGAAGTCCACGCGCCGCCCTACAAGGAGAAGCTGTTCGGAAAGGCGGGCGGCAGATGAATGCAGCGGCCTATGGAGGCGGACAACAATCAGGTAGCCATGTGCCGGATGTTTTCTGAAAACGATCTGCCCTGCGGCTGCTATGACGGAGAATAATCAGGCAGAAAAGGAGTATGGAACGAATGAAAATCATCGAACTGGAAAACTGGGCGCCATCCCAGGAAAGGCCCCGGCAATTAGAATATGTGGGGCAGCCTGTCGCTCAAGAGGTCTTTGAAGAATTGAAGCACCGTCTGGATTCCATGGGTTATCTTCCGGAGGAGTATTTTCTCATGGACAGAGAGTGGGAAAATGGCCGGGAGATCCCGAAGGGTGCGGATGTTTTCTGCACCACCGACTACGGTGAAAGCGAAGGGATCTATTTAGATGTGTACCTGAAATGGTATGAAAACGGGACTCCCATCACCAAAACCTTTATTACCGGCAAGACGCTGGGCGAGAGCGGCGCCGATCTGGACCGGATGTTTTTGATCTCCTCCGCCATCACCAAAGCGTTCCATGGAGATCATGGGACTTATGCCCGGTATATGAAGTTGGGAGAACAGCCGGAGCCGGAAGACATGGTCATCCACCTGAATCCCACGGAACAGCGCGCCATCATCCAGGCGCTGGTGGAGCAGCGGGAGCGGCAGGAAACCGCCATGAGCCAGACGGAGCAGATCCTGCGGCGCATGACCGGGAGCATCACCGCCTATATGAGTGAAACGGGCCGGCGCCCCCTGCACCTCAGCGACTATGACAAGACGGTTCTTGCGATCCGGGACGGGGAATTTGAGGCGTTCAGTACGCTCTATCCCAAAGTGCTGGATCGGACGGACGATCTGCTGATCGAAGTGTCGGGGCGTCCCGGAAGGGTAGGTGGAAACATGGTGCTGATGCTCCTATCTGCTGTGGAGCGGTTCTCACCGGAGACGTATCTCACCGCCTGCAAACGGGCGGTGGAAACGGGGGACAGTCAGCGGGTACAGGTTCTGGTGGAGCAGGCGAAAAGCCATCTGCCGGTTCCCTGCCCCTCTCTCCCCGGTGAGGTCATCCTGCACGCCTATGGGCATGACCACCAGAATATTGCCAAAGACCTTATCCGGCAATGCACGCCGGAGCAGATCGCCGCCGCACCTCAAGAACTGCTCACTTTACCGGCCAGAAACCTGGACTTCCAAACAATGGTCGACCTGGTGGACAAGGGCGTACAGCCGGGGGACTATGCGGCGGACGTCCTGCATTGTCTTACCTACAGCCATCAGGAGTGGATGGTGGAAGATCTGCTGGAACACGGGATGCCGGTGGCGCTGGATAACTATGCCGCCCTTTATGTCTGTATCAAAAACAAGGCGCCTGAAATCGCCAAGCAGCTGTTAGACCGGGGGATCGATCTTGGCAAGTACTGGGTCTGGGCGGAAAAGCAGCCCAAGAACGAGGGATACGCTGAGACGATGGAGGAATTGTCCGAATACTGGTCTGAACTGAAAAGCAGTCCCCAGCAGGGCGGCCCGGCCATGGGCTGTATGAGCCTGTGAACGCCACCGTCACGGCCATCAAAGCGGCCATCGCCGCGCTCTCGGACGATAACGTACGGAAGAAGCTGGGCTGGGTGCTGGCGGCCATCCTCTCCCCGGTGATCCTGCTCATCGCCTTTTTGTGTTCTCTGGGTTCGGGCGCAGCCAGCCACAATCTCTCCGCCGTGGAGCTGTGCTTTTATGACATGGAGATCCCAGCGGATATCCCGGATGAGTACCGTGCCTGCATCGAGGAGATGCGCGCCAGCTTTTCCCTGCTGGACAGTGCTATCGCCTCGATCAGCGAACAGACAGAGGATGGGAATGGCCTTGACGATATCCGCGTCAAGGCTATTTTTTATACTCTGTACTTCGGCGCGGAGCATCCCGGCCAGAAGGACTGCCAGCAGTTTGCGGACTGCTTTGTCATCTATGAGGAGCGTACACGAACCGTCACCACAGAGAATGAGGACGGCACCACCGCGGAGACTGAGGAGACCTATACCGTGGCCGTACCCATCAAAGATCTGGCGCAGGTGTACCAGAACATCAGCTCCGCCATGGGGGTAGAGATCACCACCGAGCAGCAGGGCAACGCGGACAGCGTCTACAGCCTGATCCGCTATGGCTACACAGACGGCAGCGGTTTTGCCGGGGCCGATGTTCCCTTTATCGGCGCGGATGGTTTCTGCTCCCCCATCGGTGAGAACTGGCGGAGCGTGGTCACCTCGGAGTTCGGCTACCGCAGCGATCCTTTCACCGGCAAGCCGAAAGGGCACAGCGGCATGGATCTGGCGGTGCCCACCGGCACGCCCGTCCGGGCAGCCCTGCCGGGGACGGTGACGGTGTCCGCTTACAATCAGGGCGGATACGGTTACTACATCATGATCGACCACGGGGATGGCCTCTCCACGCTGTACGGCCACTGCTCCCAGCTGCTGGCGTCAGTGGGCCGGACGGTGGAGGCCGGCGACGTGATCGCCCTCTCCGGCTCCACCGGGCGCTCCACGGGGCCGCACCTCCACTTCGAGGTGCGCGTCAATGGCCAGCGGACGAATCCCCGTGGTTATTTGCCGTAAGGCAGGAGAGGAGACAGTCATGGAAAAACGTGAGATCATAGTGACCTTTGACAATGTGCGGCTGGACGCTCTGGAATTTTATCTGAAGAAGGAAAACACCAGCATCCAGAAGCGGATGGACGAGGCCCTGCGGCAGCTCTATGAAAGCACGGTGCCGGAGGCTGTGCGGGAGTATCTGGACAGCAGGGCAGCGCCGCCGGCCAAGTCCAAGCGTCCCTCACGGCCTCCTTCTCCGGGAAAAATCCCGGCCAAAGCGGCCGGCCAAGCTGCTGATGCGGCAAAGGAGGAGGTCACTGAATGAGAAGCAGAGAAATCTCCCTGTGGGTGGATGAGCGGTGGTACGACGCACTGAGCCTCCGCCTGAAGGGTGAAACGGTAGAGTATAAGCTCAACAGTTATCTGGACCGGCTCATCAACGAACTGGGTCCCGATCAGGAATACAACCGGATCAGTCAGGAGATCTGGCAGGAGGATCAGCGGGCAAGGCAAGAGCTGGAGGATGTGAAACGCATCTCCGTCTTTCATGTCAAAGAGTCCGGGCAAGATCGTTGCTTCCAGGTGGAGCGTCCTCTGGACTTCCTGGATGCCGCCCGCCTCCTGCGCTCCTACCTGTGGGGAGAACGCGGGGCGTCCTCCTTTGAGCAGATGCTGTATCAGGCGGAGGAGGTCTCCGCCGAAGATTTTGAAAATGCGGTGCGGCTGCGCATGGAGAACACCGGAAAGGTCACCGGCGCGTTTGAACTGGACTTTGACAAGCGGGAGGTTTCTGCCGTTCACATCATGGACGGCTGGCAGACCTTTGCTATGGATGACATCTCTGCTGCCGCTTATCAGGCATACCGAAAGGATAGACTTCGTGATGAACAACGATGGTCACGATTTCTGGAACGGCTGGACGGCAGACAGATCGCCTCACCGGGCCATCTCTCCGCAAGGGAGATCAAGCTGGCGGATGAGATCTGCGAGGTGGACAACCTGCTGAATTTTTATGTGGAAACCGGGTTCGATGTAGACACGGTGTTCGGGACACATATCTGCACCGCGGAAAACGACGACTGGCTGAATGTGTATGCCAACTACGATATGGCATCCGGCCAGGTCTGCGACGAGCTGGAGATCGCGCTTCATCGCGGCGACGGCGGCGAGGAGTCGCTGACCTACCAGCTCAACGCCGCTGAGAAGGAAGTGCTGCTGCGGAAGATGGATGCATACTGCCAGGAGCGGACGGGCATGAGCCTCGCGGACTACAGCACCCAACTCATGACGGAGGACATGGCGCCGCCCAGCGGCCCGGTGCTGGAGATGTGATTTTACATCCTGGTAAAACCGGCGAACCATTCCTCGTTGGTTTTGGTGAATAGCTTTTCCTGCGGAGGTATGCCATTGTGTTGGCAGCCGCATACAGCGGGAAAATAAATGATTGGAGGAATCATCAATATGAACGCGGAAAGAGCGATGGAATTGCAGCAGCGGATCGCCAGGGAGGCGCTTGCTATGCTGGCCATCCATGGCAGCGCGGCGGATAGCGCCGACTATGCGCGGGCGGTCATCCTAATCGGCGCGGCATGGGGGCTTGATCCCAAGAGCGCCGCGGAACAGCTGGAGCTGATCGCACGGGAAAGGGAGACGGCACTTGATACGGAATCCCCCGGAGAGGCCAGACACGTCCTGCCCGAGAGCGACCTGCCCATGAACGCCAGCGGCATGGAAACGCTGGATAACATCTGGGATCTGTTTGAAACCGCCGTCCGGCTGGAGAATCGGGAACAGCGTGAAATCCTGTTCCGCCTTGCCACCGAACTGGCGGAAACGCAGAATCTGCTGGACTGGATCGAAAAGACGCCTGCTGAACAGGAGCTGCCTGAGATCATTGTGAGCTGAACAGGCGGAGCATAGAGCCAGCCATCCGGTGATGACCAGAGCCGTCCTGCCGCAAGCGGGGCGGCTCCCTCATTCTCCCTCACCGCTGCCCCTGTCCCGCCCCGTGTGCCCTTTTCCCGCAAGGGGTGGCATCCACGCCCCTGCACGGAGGACAAGCGCCGTGTTGCGGCTTTTTGGCGCAGCCCCATAAAACACGCCTGAGCACCGAAAAACGCAGGTGAACCGAGGTGGCGATTTTTTTGCGGGATAAAAGGGTGGCTCCACCGCTTCTCACACCGTCCCACAACGCGGGCCGGGGATGCGGATTTGCGGGAGTTTTTAACGGTTTTGCTTCTGTTTTACGGAGTGCGCTTGGCTCCGCTTTTTTGAAGCTGGTTCCTGATTTGGCTCCACGCACACTGAAACCGCCTGATTTTTCGCCAAATCCGCTGGTTCGGATTTGGCTCCACCCAAAACTTATCATTTGGAGGTACGACTATGGCAGAAGAAAAAACACGCATCCACACCCGCATCGCGCCGGAGACGGAACGAAAAATCGCCGCGGCAATGCCGCTGTCCAACTGCCGGACGCAAAACGAATTTGTAGAAAGCGCCATACGCCTCTACTGCGACTACCTGGCCTCCCGGGACTGCTTCTCTGTCCTGCCGCCCATGCTGGTCTCCGCGATCCGCTCCACGGTACAGCTCAGTGAGAACCGCATCTGCCGGCTGCTCTTCAAGCTGGCGGTGGAGATGGACATGATGATGAACATTCTGGCGGCGGGCATGGATATCCCGGAAGAACAGCTGCGGGAACTGCGGGGCCGCTGTGTCCAGGAGGTAAAGAAGACCCGCGGCATGATCTCCCTGGATGATGCTGTGGAGTATCAGAATGGCGGTGACTGAAATGAAGTGGACTCAAATTCATGATGAGTTGTTCAAAAGGATCAATCGGGAGATGGACAACTACGCCAGCGGGATGTGGAAGCGTCCCGGCAACGAGGTCTACGACCAGGCTGTTGAGATTTCCGCCATGCGGTTCTGCTACAACCAGCTGATTGGGAGCCTCAGTAAATACCAGGCGGAAGACCTGAAACCGCTCCTGCAATATGAGAAACCGTTGGAGGTGGTGTGCCGCCGCTGGCTGAGTGAGCAAAGCGTCGATCTCAGTGAGGAGTTTGCCCATGTCCTCTTCAACCCGGACTATCTGGATGAGGCCATTGACACCCAGTCTGACATGGATATCCCCTCCATGATCTGAGGCAAGGCGGTGATGCTTCATGCCCCGCGTAATCTTCAAGTGCCCGTACATCAGGGGCGGCACGTCCAAAGCGGCCTCGCACCTGAACCACTACGTCCGGTACGCAGCCACCCGCGAGGGCGCCCAGCGTATCGTCCCCAGCAGCGCCCAGCTCCCTGCCACGGAAAAGCAGCGGGACATGGTGGAGCGTCTCCTCCGGGACTTCCCATTGAGCCGGGGAATGTTTGAGTACGAGGACTATCTGGCGTCGCCCACCCGCGGCAACGCCTCGGAGTTCATCACCCGCTCGCTGGAGGATAATTATGACCAAATCGCCAAGAAAGGAAACTACGTCAGCTACATCGCCAGCCGGCCCCGCGCCCAGCGTGCCGGGGATCACGCGCTGTTCACCGCCTCGGATGATCCACTGGTTCTATCCCAAATCGCGGACGAGGTAGCGCACCACCCCGGAAATGTGTGGCTGCCCATCATCTCCCTGCGCCGGGAGGATGCGGCGCGCCTTGGGTATGACGACGCCAGACAGTGGAGAGAACTGCTCACCGGATATGCCATGGAGATGGCCGAGGCCATGAAGATCCCCTGGGAGCAGTTCCGCTGGTACGCCGCGTTCCACGACGAGGCCCATCACCCCCATGTGCATATGGTCTGCTACAGTGTGGATGGAATGTCCGGTTTTCTCACCAAGGATGGGATTGCCCAGATCAAAGCAGGCTTGGCAAAAGAGATCTTCCAGCAGGAACTTCATGAAATCTATGTGCGGCAGACCCAGCGGCGGGACACGCTCACTCAGGAAGCAGGGGCGGTCATGGCGGAGCTGATCTGGCAGATGCAGACCGGCTCCCTGGACGATCCCCGCATTGAGCGGCTCATGGCGAACCTGGCCGGACGGCTCCGGGATCTTCCCGGTAAAAAGCAGTACGGTTATTTGAAAGCGCCGCTGAAAGCTGTGGTGGATGAGATCGTGGACGAGCTGGCAAAGGACTCCCGCGTTGCTGCCGCCTATGACCTTTGGTATGAACTCCGGGAGGAAGTACTGAGGACGTACAGGGATGACCTGCCTGAGCGTCTCCCCCTCTCCCAACAGAAGGAGTTCAAGCGGATCAAGAATCTGGTGATCGAAGAAGCACTCCAACTGGCCGGTCAAACCGCTATATTTGATCCTGCCGATTTTGATGATGTGCCGGACTCATTGGATAGGTCGGGGGAACGATCTGAAGGGACAGACCAAGGTCAGGCCGAAAGCGCCGCCGGGCCAGACGATCCCCACGCACAGTATACACTGGGCAAAACCTATCGGGATGGCCGGGGCGTTGAGAAAGACGCCCTGCAAGCGGCGGCGTGGTTCCACAAATCCGCTGAACAGGGCCATGGTTTTGCCTCCTATGCCTTGGGTACGCTGCTTCTGGATGGCGGCGACGGACTCTCCAGAGATATCCCGGCAGCTGTGAAATGGCTGCGCTGCTCGGCGGAGGCCGGCAATCCCTTTGCCCAATACCGGCTGGGCAAACTCCTGCTTCAAGGCGGGGATGTTCCCAGGGATGCGGCGGAGGCGGTCAGGCTGCTCACATCATCGGCGGAGCAGGGAAACCAATATGCCCAGTACGCCCTCGGAAAACTGTACCTGCCGGGAAAAGAAGTCCCCGAGGATCATGACGCCGCCGTCCGCTGGTTCACGCTGTCCGCAGCCCAGGGCAACGAGTCTGCACAGCACTTCCTGGATCACATCAATGACTTTCACGGCCCATCCGTTTTCACCTGTGCCACCCGCCTCCTGCGCCATATGGGCAGGATATTTCAGGAACAGGCCCCCAGGGCGCCCGTCAAGGCGCTTTCTTTCACTGACAAAAAACTGCGCCGGCGGATTCAGGAAAAGAAAATGGCCATAGGCCATAAGGCCGATGACCATGAGGACGTGGGGATCAACATGCAATGAGTGTAGCCTCGGCGCAATAAAATACCCGGATATATGTGCAGACATACATCCGGGTATCTTTACGGTCATACCAGATCGGCATACTGGCGGAAGCACTCAAAAACGGAGTTCCGCGATCAGTTCATCCAGGGAAATTTGGCCGATCAGAGGTTCATCATCGATTTGCTCCTCTGCGGTTTTCTTCTGTTCGTCCATTCAACATCACCGATGTCGTATTCTACCGCCAAACAGAGAGAATGTCAAACTACATGAATCAGCAAGCAGTAATGGGATCAGTTCAAATCGCTGCACAGCGTGTAGCGATTTGGCAAACAGCAGTAGAACTGGCGCATACTGTGGAGATTTTTTTCACTTTATTTTACATGAATTCTGAAAGACCTGCTAACAAAAGTCAAGTAGAAATTTCAGCTTTTGGGAGCAGTGAAAAAGACAACACAAAATCAAGCCGCTGTGCATTTCAAAATTAAAACGGCGGCCAGCCAGATGGTATAAAACAGGAAAATTAGTCGTGTTCTAGGGAATCTAAATAGGCTTTCACAGAGGCGTAGTAGATGCGCAGGAACTTGTTAGCTGAGGCCATCATGTAGACACGGTAGGGCTTTCCCTCAGAGCGTTTCTTATTCATGAACTGGTAGACCGGTTCATCTATTGGAGCGCATTGCAGGATGACACCCATCACCAGAAAGAGCGTCCTGCGCAGCGAGGCAGATCCCCGCTTGGAAATGCTACGGCTACGGACATCCAATTGGCCGGATTGGTAGGGTGGGGCGTCAATGCCCGCAAAGGCCACCAGCGCTTTCTTGGAATGAAAACGGCGCACATCG
>OIYT01000422.1_pt1 | contig 43530 bp, 37 predicted proteins | sample 1588201 | NCBI WGS metagenome assembly OIYT01 (sample SAMN03283260) | human gut metagenome | biome: human-associated habitat; material: feces | host: Homo sapiens | place: USA | collected 2013
CACAGATTCCGGATGTAATGGAAGCAATATTTGATGCAGCATATTTGATTTTTGATTTGACCGCAGCAATTTTATTTTTTATATTTTCCCAGGGAAATATGTTATTTATCCTTTATCCTAGATTCTCGGCCTAACATGACGAGGTTGGTGCCTCTATTCCAAGCACTTCATATATCTCTGCCTGTTTGTTAAGCATTTCACCGATCCGCAGTGAATGATTTGAGTCCTCGAAGCATTCCAAAATATCAAGTGGAAAGTGGTAAAAAATCAGTAAAAGGCAGGCTCACATAAGGATACTTTCAAAAAGTGACCGATTGAGAGCAGCACAACGCCACAGAGTTTTAAAACTCTGTGGCGTTGTGCTTTTTTATAGCTAACAGGAAAATGAGTCCGTACTAAGCAATATTCAGCCCTTCAATTCCGAAAAGATTTTCTATTGCATGTCGGTTCAAATCCTTGTTTTCTCGCTTTTCTCAGTCTACCCGCAGCATACGGTAACCGACGCCGATATGCGTCTGAATGTATTGCGGACAGTCCCTTTGCGGCTCCAGCTTTTTGCGCAGTGTCGCCATAAACACCCGCAGAGAAGCAATATCGTTTTCCCAGCTGCTGCCCCAAATCTGCTGCGTGATATAGGTGTGCGTCAGCACCTTTCCGACATTATGAGAGAGCAGACACAAAAGCTTGTATTCAATCGGGGTCAGGTGCAATTCCTCCCCATTTAGATAAGCGCAGCCGGCGGCATAATCGATTTTAAGCTTGCCGTTTTGGAAAACGGGTGAGTCGGCGTCGCCGCTTGCCTGAAGCAGCAGCAGCCGTCTTTGCGTGACCCGAAGGCGTGCCAAAAGCTCCTCTATGGAAAAGGGCTTTGTCAGATAGTCGTCCGCCCCGGCATCCAGCGCCGTGATTTTGTCTTTATCCTCGCTGCGCGCACTGATCACAATAATGGGCATATTTGACCATGAGCGGATGCTTTCGATCACCTGTGTGCCGTCGATATCCGGCAGCCCCAGATCCAGCAGAACGATATCCGGGTTATGGGAGGTCGCTTCTATAATAGCGCTGTGTCCGTTCTCCGCGGTCAGGTAGCGGTAATCGTGAGCCTTTAGCGTTGTTACGATCAGATTGCGGATGGGGCGGTCGTCCTCCACGACGAGTACAAGGGGTTTATTCATTCAGAGTCACCTCGCTAAGCGGTAAAGTAAAGGTAAATATGCAGCCGTGCGGTACGTTATCCGTAAGCGTCAGCGTTCCGCCGTGCAGCTCTACGATAGATTTACACAGGGTAAGCCCGATCCCGAAGCTTCTGCGGCTGTCTGCGACGGTATTTTTTCCGGTGTAAAACATCTCAAAAATATGCGGTTTCATATCGTCTGCAATTCCGTTTCCGTTATCGGCGACTCGGATCACGGCATCCCCGCCCTGTTTTTCGGCACTTACGCAGATCTCGGAGCCTTGTTCGGTATATTTCAAAGCATTATCAATAAGATTGACAATGACCTGCACGATAAGCTGTGCGTCCATACGGGCAAGGATCAGATCGTCGCACCTTACCGTCACCTTGTGTCCGACGGATTTTTTCTTCAAATGCGAAACGGCTTCGTTGACCACTTCGTCCACAAGCTGGTCGGTAAGCTCCAACTTCAGGCGTCCGTCATTCAGCCGTGTAACATACAGCAGATTTTCCACCACGCCGATCAGCCATTCGGAATCGTCATAAATATCTTTATAGATCTGCTGCTTGGTTGCTTCGTCCAGGCAGTTTCCGTTATGCAAAAGCGTGTCCGCATTACCCGAAACGGAGCAAAGCGGCGTGCGCAGATCGTGTGAGATCGACCGCAAAAGGTCGGCGCGCAGCTGCTCGCTTTTTGCAAGATCTGCCGCCCGTTCCTTTTCGGCGGCGTTGTGAGCATTATCCATTGCCAACGCACATTCGTTCACAACCGACAGTACGATGCTGCTCTCAAATGAATCGGGCTTTTCGGGTTTCATCGGTATCCCAATTACACCGTAGACTCTGCCGCCTGCACGGATCGCAAGATAAAGACATTCGGATTTTCCAAACTGTGCTGTCGCTGCTCCTGCACGGCAACCGTTTTGAAGCACCCATTCTGCGGTCTGCCGCTCTGCATCGCTTAGCAGCTTTTCAGCGTGTGTATCCTTTTTTTCGGCATACAGCCGCCCGGACAACATTCCGTTTTCGCCTTTCGTATAGGCAACAATACTGCGGTCAAGCAGCCGCGAGAGCTGCATACAGGTCACGCTTAAAACATCATCGTTGCTTTTTGCTTTTTGCAGCAGACGGTCAGTGTCAAACAGCACCTGCACACGGAACGCGGAGCGAGCCGAGAGCCTTGCATGATCTTTCAGCTTCGAGGCAAGCGTGCCGGTGAGAACGGAAGACGCCAGCATGACTGCAAAGGTAACGGGATAGCCTACGGCATAGGTCTGAAAGGACAACCTGGGTTCGGTAAGGAAAAATCCGAACAATACAACACTTAGAAGTGAGCCTGCCATACTGCAAAGGTATCCTTTGGTCAAAACGGAGATCATCAGCACACCTAGGATGTATACCGTAACGATATTGGTATCGGGAAAGTCGAGATGGTCGAACAGAAACCCGATCGCCGTACATACGGCAAGCGCCAGGACGGTCACGGCAATATCCCGCAGCGACGGTATCTCTGCACCAAAGAACAGACGGCGTCTGTGCGGCTTTGTGTAGTTCAGTGCATCGGGAATAATATGAATGTCAACATCGGGGGCGGAGGAGATCAGCTTTTCGGTGAGAGTCGGTCTTCCGAACAGTCCTCTGCGTCTGGCACTGCTTTGCCCGATCACGATTTTTGTGACATCGGAAAGCCTGACATATTCCGAGATCTGCAGCGGTACATCCTCGCCGTGCGTCATAACGATCTCGGCGCCGAGCCTTTGCGCGAGCTGTATGTTCTGCGAAAGTCGGGACTGATCCTCATCATTTATGACCGTATCCGTCTGCACATAGATGGCGGTAAATCTTGCATGAAGGACCTTAGCCATCTTTGCGGCGGTGTGTATGATCCTTGCATTGGACGGCGAAGAGGATAGGCAGACAAGGATATGCTCGTCTGTATCGAATTTTGACTGTTCGTTTTGTACTTTCATCGGTTTCACCGCCATTTTTATTTTATTATTATACAGTAAAACTGTAAAAAAATCTACCGCAACCTAAAAATCATTCTTCTGCCCATCGGAAAGAATAATATCGACATTTCCGTGCGTTTCACGAAAACGGCGGATCTCACATAATATTTCACTTTCGGACAGTCCATGCGGCAGCAGGACTTTGGAAGGCTCGCAGGATTCGTTTTCCTTTAACAGTGCCTTTCTGTTTTCTTCAAGAAATCGATCCAGCCTGCTCATAAGATAAAATCCGAAAGCAAATATGCCAAGCAGGCTGACGATCAGCAATAGTTCAGCCATCCTCACTCACCTCTGTTAAATGCGAAAACACTTTTGCAGTTCTTTGTAAGCACCGAGAACCAAAAGAGTGATCTTGTCCGTAAGAACGGTTTCCGGTGAAACTGCCATATTGATTTTTCCGTTCTCCTTGGTCGCCATGATATTGATGCTGTATTTTCTGCGGATATCCAGCTCTCCGACGGTTTTTCCGATCCACCCCTCCGGAACCTCTACCTCAAAAATGGCATGAGCCTCATCGACCTCGATGTAATCCCGTATGTGATCGGCGGTGTACCGAATAGCAGCCCAATTTGCTACCTGTTTTTCTGGGTAAACGACCTCGTCCGCTCCGTTACGCAGAAGAAATTTCTCCTGCACATCACGCTCGGCACGGGATACAACTAATTTTGCGCCGAGTTCTTTCAGCAAAGAAGTGGTTTCCAGCGAATTTTGAAAATTTCCTCCTATGGTGACTATGCACACATCAAAGTTTCCGATGCCGAGCGACCTTAAAAACTCCGTGTTTGTGCTGTCGCCGATCTGTGCATTGGTGACAATCGTCAGACTTTCATTGACTCTTTCTTCGTTGATGTCTACCGCCATCACCTCGTGTCCGAGCTTATTCAGCTGCAAAGCAATATGCCTACCGAATCTGCCGAGACCTATTAACAATATGTTTTTCATAATATAGTAACTCCTTTATCCGACTGTGATTTTTTCGAGTGGCAGCTTTGCTCCGCTATGATTTTTGTTGGAAACCGCCGCGTAAATCAGGGTAAGTCCGCCGACTCTGCCGAGATACATCAAGACGATCAAAATAAGCTGAGAAAGAACACCGAGCTGCGGTGTGATTCCAAGGGTAAGCCCGACCGTTCCGACAGCGGACGCCGTTTCGTAAAGGCAGGTGCTAAGCGGCAGACCTTCTGCCGTGCTGATAACAATGCCGCCGACAAAAAACAGCAGGAAATACATTACGGCAACGGCTGCGGCGTTTTTCACTGCCGAACCGTCAATGCGCCTGCCGCAGACTTCGGCATCGTCCTTTTTGCGACAGACGGAGAATGCACTCAGAATCAGAACGGCAAGCGTGGTCGTTTTCATACCGCCTGCCGTGGAGCCGGGCGAGCCGCCGACGAGCATGAGCATGGTCATAATTGCCTTGGAAGAACCGGTCATAGCGGGAAGATCAGCAGTATTGAAACCGGCGGTTCTCGGTGTGACAGACTGAAAAAGCGACGCAAGAATCCTTTCGGCGAGCGGCAGCCCCGTAAAATCACAGAAGAAAAAGAATACTGCGGGAGCGATAATGAGGATTGCCGTTGTTACCAATATGACCTTACTCTGCATACGGTATTTTTTGAAATGCCACTTGTTTGTGTAAATATCATCCCAGGTCAAAAATCCAATACCGCCCACAATAATTAAAAGCATAATTGCAATGTTTATTGTAGGCTCTCCGATGTATCCCGTAAGAGACGGGTATTTGTTTTCTGCGGTGCCGAGTATGTCAAAGCCGGCGTTGCAAAAGGCGGAAATCGAATGAAATGCCGCCATCCAAATTCCCTTGATACCGAAGTTTCCGCAAAATGTCGGCAGCATGACGATCATTCCGATAAGCTCGATCAAAAAAGTTCCCCGTACAATAAAGCGGGTCAGGCGGACGATCCCGCCGACCTTCGGGGCAGAGATGGCGTCCTGCATGGTACTGCGCTGCATCAGCGATATTTTTCTGCCGGACAGCATGGCGAAAAATGCCGCAACTGTCACAACACCGAGCCCGCCTATCTGGATCATCAGCAGTATTACCGTCTGCCCGAAAGCGGACCAATAACTGCCCGTATCCTGCACGACCAGCCCCGTAACGCAAACGGCCGAGGTCGATGTGAACAGCGCCTCGTGAAACGGCGTAACAACTCCGGCAGTCGATGAAAACGGCAGCATCAATATCAGTGCTCCGAGCAGAATAACCCCGGCAAAGCCCAAAACGATCAGCTTAAAGGATGACAGTCGCTTTTTTCTATGTGTAATTTCAGACATATATACTTCTCCTGTTTTTGTTTGTTTACAAAGAGTATATTATGAAATATAAAAAAACGGTGTAATGATCCGGTGTACTGTATTAAGATTGCATTAAGGCGCTCATTCTTTGAAAAAACAGCGCAGAGTATAGCAAACGCCGAAGGAGCCATATCAATTCTGACAGAACTCGGCATCATATCATGATCAGACATTCGAATAAAATATCCCCATATAATTTCTGGGAATAAATAATTTCAGAATTATATGGGGCATTTTATGTCTGTTCTATATTTCTACTAATAAATTATTCACATAAACATATCTATCATAGATAATCATACTCTTTACAAAAGTCCCTTAACGTCCTCCGCGATCATCTCCGCATCAAGGCGATTATCCTTAAGAACCTCTTCGACATCGTACCTGTCAAGGAATTCCTTCTTAAGACCATAATTCAGCACCTTCATATCCGAATCACCGTAGAATCTTGCAATCTTCTCGCCAAATCCGCCGTCCAGTATACCATCCTCGATGGTGACGACAACCGAGTGATCTGCCTTGAGGCTTTCGAGAAGCTCCTCGTCAAGCCCTGTGATATAGTAAGGATTGATGACAGTGGCATCTATTCCAAGCTCACTCTTCATCTCGTCTGCAACGGCATTTGCCAGACTGTAGAAGGTTCCAAGGCCGAGTAGGGCAACCTTGCTTCCCTTCTGTGTCACCTCATATTTATTCAGATCTCCAAAGTTCTTCGTAACAGGTCTTCCACTTACCATCGCACCACCTGGAAGCTTGATGGCCACCGGATGCTCATTCTGCTCTATGCTCCAGTCAAGCATGGCAATATACTCTTCCTTTGTTGTCGGAGCAAGATATACAAGATTCGGGATATTTGAAAGCATCGGGATATCCTGAAAGCCCAGATGTGTCACATCGTTCATTCCATATACAGACCCTGCAAATGTCACTATAGTGGCTGCATTGTTGTTGATACAGAGATCCTGGGATATCTGGTCAAATGTTCTCTGCACAAATGAGCTGTACACACCGAACACTGGCTTTCCGCCGCCTGCTGCAATTCCCGACGCAAGTGCCACCGCTGTCTCCTCTGCGATTCCCACGTCGACAAACTGCTTTCCGGCCTCACGTCTCTTATCCTCTGTAAATCCTATAACTGTCGGTGTTCCCGCTGTGATGGCAACGACCTTTGGATCCTTCTTCATCTTGTCAAGCAGGTAATCACAGGACACGCTTGAGTAGTCCTCCTCGTCACCTTCAAATAACGATCTTCCTGTCTCTATGTCAAATGGTCCGTTGTAGTGCCACTGCTCCTTGTGCTTCTCGGCTGGTGCATAACCCTTTCCCTTGAGGGTTCTGATGTGGACCACAACAGGCTTCTTTGAATCTTTTACCTTCTGGAATGTGTCTATGAGGGCTGCCACATCATTGCCTTCATGCACGTAATAATAATCAAGTCCCATGGCGCGGAACAGATTGCACTCTGCTGTTCCCTTAGTGTCTCTGAGTAATCTGAGATTTGTATAGAGTCCTCCGTGGTTCTCGGCTATGGACATATCGTTGTCATTTACAACTATGATGAGGTTGCCATCCAGCTCTTTAGCGTAATCAAGTCCTTCAAGGGCCTCTCCTCCTGACAGGGAACCATCACCTATCACCGCTATCACATTTCCCTCTGCGCCCTGAAGGTCCCTTGCCTTTGCAAGGCCTGCAGCCAGACTGATGGATGTTGAGGTATGTCCAACCGTGAAGAAATCGTGCTCGCTCTCATGCGGGTTGCTGTAACCAGTCACATCATCATAGTGCTCCTCATAGAGATATGCATCCTTTCTTCCAGTAAGCATCTTATGAGGATAGCTCTGGTGTGACACATCATACACAATCTTATCCTTAGGTGACTCAAATACATAGTGAAGTGCTATGGTTGCCTCCACCATACCAAAGTTTGGTCCAAAATGTCCGCCGTGTTTGCTGGCTCTGATGAGAAGTGCATGTCTCATCTCGTCTGCAAGTGTTCCCATCTCGTCTACTGTCAGTTTCTTTACATCCTGTGGTCCGTTGATATTTTCAATATACATTTTTTCTTTATCCTCCTGTTTTTACATAGTGCATTCGCCATCGGTAATTTACCTGTCCCATACAAGCTTGCCGGTCTTCACGGCCTCCTCATATTTGGATATCTTGTAATGTAATCTATCCATGGTGGCTTCAATCTGTTTTCTCTGCTCCTCAAGTTTCTCATACTGCTCCTTAAGGAGATCCAGCCTCGCGCCAAATGTAGCATCTCCCATCTGGAACAGTTTTACATATTCAATAAGCGCCTCTATCGGAACACCAGCATTTCTCATGCATACAGTGTGTTCAACCCAATCGACATCCTTTTCCTGATAATCTCTGTTGCCACTGGCATTTCTCGCTACAGGAGGGATAAGCCCAACCCTCTCGTAATACCTGAGCGTATCAGCGGTGATATCAAACTTTTCACTTACTTCTTTGATAGTCATATTGCCACCTCTTTCCTAATTTCAAGAAAACCTTTCTATTTATAGCTATATGCACTCACACAATACCTATATGTTACATTGAATATATCACTTGGAGCTCACTCCAAGTCAACCCCCAATTTTCTCCCCCCTGGGGACGGAGGTACCTGCCCCATACAGTGTCCCCCTGGGGACGGAGGTGCCTGACCCCATACAGGATATAAAAGAGGCGGGCAACGTAGTTACCGCTGTCCGCCTTTATATACATGAATATGTAAATTTTTATGCTACGCACTGATTCCAACTGTCGAGCAGATGTTTACTGCAATGATATCATCCACTGTTACACCAAAGATGGCGGCCAGAATGATCAGGTTATCTACGGTTGGCATAGCCATACCCTTCTGCCACTTGTATATCGCATTTGGAGTGGCAAATCCAAATATATCCTGCAGATCCTTTACAGAAAAACCTGCATTCTGTCTAAGCTTCACAATATTTCTGCCTGTTCCTGTCATGTCAATTGTTGGTACATTACACATAATACTTCCCTCCCAAAATTCTCATCTCATCTGCATTGCTACAATTGTGACAGATTTCTTCTTCACAAAGACGAGTTCAAAAACACGCAAAAAACGCCCATCCACATGAATACTTCTATAATACTCACATGGATGGACGCTTTTTCGTACATCATGATTCCAATCTATAAATGCTGATAGATCTGGCTGATCTCAGTCTATCGAAACCTATCTGATCTGTTATGTATTTGCTCAGATCATTCAGGTCAGCATATTTGTATGATCATGTTCCGTACGCTCTCGCCCTGTACCATATGAGTACATATGTTCACGCAGCTTATCATCTGTATATAAAGTATTCCCTGCCACATCACTATTAAACTCTCGGGTTATGTATTTAGCGAAAACTATACTTAACATGATTCTTTCCTTTCCTGACTACCCTTCCGGGTTCCTTTTCCTAAGTCATTTTTTATTGGTGTGTCCTGATTTTCTTCTTTTATTTGACCACCTAAACTGTACTCTACCACAAATATATTTATTTGTCATTACACCGCTGGTATAAAATTATTTTATCCCCGGACCGACCTTTATCCCCGGCTGCTTCTAGCTCCCTCTCTATCCAGGTCATGATGACATCCACCAGATACTCCTGCTGTCTTGGACCAAGCTCCACTCCCGGGGCAAATGTATGCCACTTACGTATACATTCTCGGCAGCATGTAGCCGTGGCATGCTGTGCCACAAATACCGGATGTCCCCGCATGGGAGTCTGCTTTCCATCATTTGGTATGAATGCCGGAGCTTCCCTCTGCGCTATGAAATCCCGTGCATGCTGTCTTATGGTATCCAGCCCCTTTTCATGTATATAGTCGATATCTTTCTGTGTCAAATGAAATCCACTGCGAAATTTCGACCTTCCCAGACGCTCAAAAAGCCGGGCGTACCATTCTTCCTTTGTCAACCCTATCATCTCCATTTATAAGTGCCATCGTATTGCCTCCGTATGAAAACTGGTTATAAAAGCCGATTAAGCCTCTGTGTCTAATATATATCTAATCCGTACATTTTCCAAGTTCATTGTTCACTGCCTCACGAATCTTATATAAAAAATTTTTTAAAGACCATAAAAAAACTCTTGATACTCGTATATATATTGAGAGTTAATGATATACCAGTTACAATAAATCATCGGGACGATACGATGGGCTTTACAATAAGGAGGTTTCAACTATGAAAAAACGAATGACAGCTTTACTACTCAGCGCCTGTATGTGTGCAGGTCTTGCCGGCTGCGGCACAAATACACCGGGGAATAATCCCGGTCACACCAAAACTGATTCGTCGGTCACTTCCCTCACTGACAACATCACTGTGACTTCGGTCAAAACGGATATAACATCATTTGACCAGCTAAAGAACGGAATCAATGAATTCTCTATGAATATGTATTCTGTACTTCCAGCTGACAAGAACATATTTTACTCGCCTTACAGCATTGCAAGTGCACTGTCCATGCTGGATGTAGGTGCCGGCGGTACAACAAAAAATGAGCTAGAAAACGCTCTCGGCATAACAGACCTTGATAAGTGGAACGATGAGATGAAGGCATATCTGTCAAAAGACTGGTCTCAGAATACATTTGTCAACACAGCAAATTCAGTATGGATGAACAAGGGAACGACTTGGGCGGCCAATATAAATTCCGACTTTCTTACACCTGCCAAGGATTATTACTCCGGTGAAATCTACGAGGCCGACTTCGATGGTCAGGCAGACAAGGTTGTTCAAAATGTCAACAACTGGGTGAGTGACAACACCAACAAGATGATCCCTGAAATCTTAAAGGAGATTCCTGGTGGAACCGTGATGATGCTCATAAACGCAGTTTATTTCGAAGGAAAATGGGATACTCCTTTTACCGAGGATAAAACTTTTCAGAGCAGTTTCTACGGAACCGATAAGGAAAGCGTTGTTGATATGATGCATCTCTACGGTGAGCACTTCGCATACATGGACAACGGCGAGATCAAGGGAATCACACTTCCATACGACGGCGACAATGTTGTCATGAAGGTGTTCATGCCAACCGCCGATGACGGAGACATAAATGAACTCTTTGACAAACTAAGCAACGAAGAAAAACAGAAACTCATCGACTCTCTGGATGATGCCAGCAACGTAGAGATCGATACCCTCCAGCTCCCAAAATTCACAGATGAGCAGAGTATCGACGGTCTTGACGACATTCTGAAAAACATGGGAATCCAGTCGGCATATTCGGAGAGTGCTGACTTCTCCAAGATCGCCGATGGCATAGCCGTTTCATCAGTCAACCACAAAGCAAAGGTGATCGTGGACGAGAACGGAACCAAGGCCGCAGCAGAGACAGACATCATGATCAAGGAAACAGCAATGATGCCAAGTGAGGAAACATATAACTTTATTGTGGACAAGCCATTTGTGTATGTGATTGAAGATCAGAGCACTGGCATGATCCTGTTCATGGGCAGGGTGAATTCGCTGTAATTTTTGATTATCGACACATACCAGGACTTGCTTCAGCAGCTTTTACTCGCAAAGGAATGGAACATTTTCACTTTTCTTTGCGAATATCAAAAAAGCACACAAGATCTCAAAATCTTGTGTGCTTTTTTCTATAGGCCCACTATTCCGACTTTCTCTCTGAATTCTCATTGGATTCTGTCGTGTCACCTGTTTCTCTGAGATTCTTCTCCCGTATATACTGGATTGCCTCTTTTATAGCTGCTTCCTCCTCATCCTTTGCTATCTTTCTTGCATAGGATACAGTCTTTACGAGGTTGGCTATGAGTATAATGGCAAGCGGAACAAGAATTATGGGTACAAATATAAGTGGGTTGGACACAAGCCTCACTATCTTGCCAAGTATGAGTGATGACCACACCACCTTGCCAAGCAGATCTCTTGAGTCCACATCATAACGATCCACCACATTATTGGCGTCGCCCTTTGTAATATACCTGTAATTATTACCATCCGTCTCTATCGAGACAACTCTATGTGTATTTACCGCACCAGAAAGAGCCGGATCCGATGAATAAAATGATATGACATCATTCTCCTTTATGGCTGATGGATCTGTCTGCTTAACAATTGCCTAGTCTCCCCCATTTTTCAAATAATACAATATTGTATATCATAATGACGTATTATTATATGGGAAAATGTCAAGTATTCATGTATTAGTAATCTGTTTTTGTGCATATTGCAATATTGCATATGTGCACTATGTTCTACATTCTATCGTCTTGTGAAAATATCGGACCTACTGAGCGGTTGTCACACGGCACCAGTCAAGTACAGCCGAGTAAGAAGCCATCACACTCTCATGCATCTTGCAGATCATATCCACATCAAGTTCTTTAACCGCATTCTCCAGCTCCTGCGCCTCATCGCCCAGCTCCATGGCTCCGATCGTTCTGGATGTGCTTTTTACCGTATGTATCAATATCCTGTAGCCGTCCCAATCTTTTTCATCATAAGCCTTCTGTATCTCTGCGCGCTTGTCGTCAGCTGCATACATTGATATGATTTCTTTCAAAAAGTCTTCACTGCCCCCGCAGTATGTAAGACCTTTCTCGTGGTCAATGTGAACTTCTTTACAAGATATGTCTGAATCCTGTTTTGAAAACCCATCTCGAGTCATATTTTCACATTTTTCTACCGCGCAAGTCTCTTCCGTAGCTTTATTCTGTTTTCCCATAACATCTGTTTTTTCGTCTACGGTTCCGGCACCCATTGTTGGGCTTTCCCGATCTTCATCACATACCGTCGGATCCACCAGCTTATCCTCAGGTATATATCTCATCAGGATATCTTCCAGCACCTCCGGCTGCACCGGCTTGCTGATATAATCCTTAAATCCTTCCGCCAGATACATCTCTCTTGCACCCATGACAGCATTTGCAGTCATGACTATATATGTACTCCTGCCACACAGGCTGTCGCGCATGAGCATAGCACGGTGAAATGTCTCCATGCCATCCATCTCAGGCATCATGTGATCCATAAGGATGATATCATACCTGTACTTTTTTATAAGCTCCAGACACTCGGCACCGCTGGCACAGGTCGAAACCTTCATACGTGTAGGCTTAAGCATCATCTTGATAACTTTCAGATTCATGACATTGTCATCCACAACAAGAACACTGACATCCGGGGCACACAATTTGCTCTTATACGTCTTTCTCTCCTTCATATACTGTCTGTGCCTGTCCTTAAAATCACCTATTCTCTCATCGGACAAACGTTCCTGGCTGATTTTTACCACAAATGTAGTTCCATGTCCATACTTACTGTGGCAGGTTATACTTCCACCCATCATTTCCACAAGGTGATATGTGATGGCCAGCCCGAGTCCTGTCCCCTCTATAGATCGGTTATTCGACAGATCAAGCCGCTCAAAATCTTTAAAAAGTCTCTCCTGATCTTCCTCTTTTATTCCGATTCCAGTATCACGAACAGCAATGACCAGTTCCACATTATGGGGATCTGCACCATGATCCTCCATATGGACGGTCACTCTGATCGAACCTTTCTTCGTATACTTCACAGCATTTCCAATAAGATTTATCAGGATCCGGCATATTCTGGCGGAATCGCCTTTCAGATCATTGTACAAAATCTCCTGAACCTCGGCATCAAGCTCCAGATTCTTCTGTCTTGCTCTGGACTCCATAACAGACAACACATTGCTGAGCAGCTGGCTGAAATGATATTCCTCATTGACTATCTCCATCCTGCCCGATTCTATCTTGGAGAAATCCAGCACATCCCTCACCAGATCTACCAGGATATCACTTGAGCTCTGTATATCCCTGGCACATTTCATGGTTTGTTCCTCGTGTGTCTCTCTCATTATTATCTCATTCATCCCCACTATGGTATTTAGCGGAGTCCTGATCTCATGGGACATATGCGCAAGGAACTCGGATTTGGCATGGTTCGCCACATCAGCATCATCCTTCGCTCTGGTAAGCTCCTCATTTATTTGCTCTATCTCCTCTAGTTTACACTTGTATACGGCATTCTGGAATCTCACTATGGATCCGATAACTATGCCGAATATTATAAGACTCTGAAGCATGTCCACATACACACTTCTCTCATTTGCCAATGGGATCACCAGCTCTGGGTATTTATACGAGACTATGTAGCATGCAAGCACCATTATGATCTGCACGATCAGCATGACATAGCAAAACATGCCATCTATCAGAAGGAATGAGAATATCATGCCTAAGCCAAACCAGAAACCCATACCGCTGTACGCTCCGCCCGAGGTGAAGAACATCATCGGAAATGCCATCAAAGTTATAACAAAAACGATCACTATAGCACTCTGTCTCACCATCTTTTTTGCATTTGCAAGGTAAATGCATATGCCGAGCACAGCCAACGCGGTCAATATGGCAACATCTTGTATAAGTGGAGTTTTGATGATCAGGCTCGCTATAAAGCTGATGATCCCGCCAACGGCGCCTCCACCTGTAATTATATTAAATAGAAGCAGCTGCATGTCCGTATCATTGTTGAGCATCTTCTTCCAAGGTACAGCCTTTGAACTTTTTTTATCTGATTTCTCATTTACTATCTTCCCCAAAGTGTCCCCCCATCTGTATTTAACCGATAACTCCGTACAAGGTCTCAAGGAAAACTATTGGAAGGAACGGCTTCGTAATATAATCCTCAACCCCCATCTGTCTCGCTCTCTCTATCAGCTTATAATCCTTATAAGCTGTTACGAATATGACCGGTACGTCTGTGATCTTTCGTATCTCTTCCAGCGTCTGGAATCCATCCATGTCTGGCATCTCGATATCGAGCAATACCAGGTCTATCTGCTGATTTCCCACTATGTCTATGGCCTGCTTTCCGCTCTCAGCCGCAATTACCTTGTAGAGAGGCTCGTTTTTGCAGATATTCTCTATAAGTCTGATATTTATTTTCTCGTCATCTACAACAAGGATATTGCTGACCATCTTCTCGACCTGTCTCATGTGGTAGTCTTCATCCTCATCAATCATACTGAGCATGACTTCTGCAATGTCCGGATCAAACTGACTGCCCTTGCCCTTCTCCATCTCATCGCGCACTATCTTCTGTGGCAGGGCGTATCTGTAGCTTCGGTTGGATGTCATGGCATCATAGCTGTCCGCCACCGCTATGATCCTTGCACACCTCGGTATATTTTCTCCCTTCAGCCCACTTGGATATCCTGTTCCATCGTACCTCTCGTGGTGATACTTTGCGCCCACCGCCAGTTCCGGAAACGCATTTATATTCTTGAGAATATGGTATCCATTTACACAGTGAAGCTTTATCATGGAGAACTCTTCATCCGTAAGTCTTCCCGGCTTGTTGATTATATTGTCAGGAATACGTATCTTGCCCATATCATGAAGCAGTGCTATCTGATATATCTCGTCCTGCTCCCTGATCGTTCCGCCCATCCGCTTCACCAGCTCACGACTGTATCTGGCAACACGCACGGAGTGGCCTTTTGTGTATTTGTCCTTTGCATCTATCGTCTTGGCAAACGCCTGCATGACCATATTATTCAGGTCTGTGAGTTCGTTATTTGTCTCATCGAGCTGGCTCATGGTCGCATCCGTACTATTCTTGGATCTGGTACAGAAGAACACTATAATTATGTATAAAACTATTCCAACGCCTATATCGTAGCTTATCAGGTTTCTTATTCCGTGGTACAGCTTCTCATTTGTGATGACCATAACCACATACCATTCATCAACTATGGAACAGCTGAAAACCGTCACCTTGTTGTCATTAACAACCGCTTGAAATGGTTCGCCGTCATTGTCCGTTATTCCCTTCATGAGTGCGGACATTTCACCCTGAGTGTAGTACTGTCCTACATCTTTCTTATCTGAATGGGTTATCACCAGTCCGGACTTGTCGCAGACGAATGCATATCCCTGACCATTTAATTTGATTTTTTCCGTCTCAGACTGTATAGGATCCAGAGTTACATCCAGAGATATTACGCTCTCGCCATCGTAGAGTAACTGGCTGACTGACACCAGAATATCACCTGTCTGCGCATCGATGTACGGCTGGCCCAGGGTTGGCTGGCCGTCTGCTACCACTGCTGCCTTGTACCATGCCCGCTCCTGAGGAACATAATCATCGTCGGGAACCCAGCCTATGCCATCCAGGTATTCGCCGTTTATAAAGCCATATACGCCTGTGAATGCAGCATCTATGTCCTGGAGATAATACTCTGATTCATTCGTGAGAAAGTCCAGTATATCCTGCTCCGGCCTGCCTTCTCTCATCATATGCTCCACAGTGATCTTCGTAACTTCCACCGCATCCACGGCTCGATTCAGATACGAATTCATATATTCCTGCTCCTGCTTAACAGTCTCTGCCGCCAAAGCCAGAGTATCATTCACCGATTTTCTATAAAATGTCATGATCGTACACAACGACAGTACCACGATCGCCGCAAAACTCACTATCAGCGTCAGTATATACTGCCTCTTGCTTGCATTCTTCATACCGAATCCCCCCATCTCACGTACATTATTCCGGTCCCAGATCAGCTCATGTTTATAATTACATATAAGTATAATTGTAACACACTACCAACATTAATCAAATATTTAATGGGGACGGAGGTGCCCGCCACCTCCGTCCCCAGAGATAAATGGCACCCGTTAGAGCGCGCCCATGGCGCGCAAACAAAAACAACCTCCTGGCGGTTTCCCACCAGAAGGTCGTCAATCCCTACCCCGAAGAGGCAGGCCATTGCATACATATTGTCAAATGTCGGAAGGCATTCGCCTCTCTGCCATTTGTAGATCGATACAGGTTCATTGAACCCGAGAAATGCCTGCAATGCTTTTACGGTGATTCCTTTCTGCTCTCTCACTTCTTTGATCCTCTTGCCTGTTGCGCAAAGGTCGATCATTGGAAAATTGTTCTGTGTCATAAATGATACCTCCCATTGTAAATGCTATAAACTATCTGACTACCAATATCTCCAATAGTCTTATAACTGGGTCAATATCCCGAACACTAATAATAAAATATGTCAGAAGGAATCTACAGATACTATAACACAAATAAACCACAGGTTAAAAGTAAACCTGTGGTTTAAAATTTTTTATTCAGTTTTCCCGTTCTGCTTCGCAAGCTTGTACTGGGTCATCTTCCTCTTGGAAGCTATGCGCTTATGCTTCTTTGCCTCAGCCCGCTCCGCAGACCGGTCAGGAAGAATGCCACAGGCCTCAAGGGCTCTCGGCCATGGCCCAAGGTAGGATTTTATCCAGCCAACCTGCTCCGGTGTAAAGTCTGACTTTTTCGGATATCTTCCAAGTGAAATATATGCGTCCAGAAGCATCTGACAACACTCTTCACGTGTATAGCCAGCTCTCTTGTTCTCCATACCTCTTTCCTCCGGATCATCTCTGCGTTTCTATGGTCTGAGAATTATTTTACTTTGACAGACTTCACTGAGCTGCCAAGTCCCATGTATCTCTTGCCATTTATTGTCTTGTAAGCTCTTACTCTCACATAGTATCTCTTGTTCTTTGCTAGATTCTTGATAGTTGCACTGCCATACTTTGCGCTCACATACTTTGTCTTTGCAGACTTAAAGTTCTTGTTTGTAGCACATGTTATCTGATATCCGGTAGCACCGCTTACCTTCTTGTAGGTCACCTTAAGACTTCTGCTGCTGTTTGATGCAAGCTTTGTTATTGATGACTTTGCAGGGGTAACTATCAGAGTTACGATTCCGCTTGCCTTGTTGTAATTGCTGTTGCCTGAGACAGTGATCTTTATCTGTACTCTGCCCGGCTTCTTGGTTCTCACAAGACCTGACTTGCTGTTTACTATCGCAATATTCTTGTTTGTTGATGAGTAAGTTACAGTTCCCTTACCAGCAGCCTTAACGGTTATATATCTGTTGTATACATATAATGTGTTGCCTGTCACTGTCTGGTCTGCCTTATTGATCTTGAAGGTCTGCTCAACACTGCCTGTATAATCGTTCTTACCTGTTATAGTTACCTTGGCTGTTCCGGCGTTCACGTTATTTGCATACGATGCTGTATAATCAGCCGCCTCAAGTTTCTTACCGTCAACTGTTACTGTAACCTCAGGCTTCTGTGCCTTGCCTGTATATGTCACATCTGCAACTTCTATAACTGTGTTGTCCTTTGTGAGTGTAACCTTTGTATCCGGCTCCTCTGGCTCTACAGGAACATCCTTGACTGTTATCTTGATAACGATCTGTCCAGCCTCGTAGTTCTCTGTTCCCTCAGATGAAACTGTGATCTCAGTCTCACCGACAGCCTTGACTGTCACACGTCCTGTCTCAGGATCTACCTCTGCCACCTCTGGTGCAGATGATGCAAATGTAAGTGTACCCTGTCCTGTAACATCGAGATCAAATGGCTCTGCATTTTCAAGAACCTCGATCTCAGTCTTTTCTGTAGTTATCGTCTTTGTAGACTTCTTTATCTCGAACTCGCCCTGAATTGTACCAGAGAACTTACCAGTTCCCTTTACTGTACAAGTACCCTTTCCGGCATTTACGTTATCACTGTATGTAACCTCATAGCTGCTTGGATCTAGCTTCTTGTCATTTACATATACGGTAACTTCCGGTGTGAGCTCCTCTCCAGTGTACTCTGCGTCTGCTATCTCAAGCTTTGTATTGTCCTCAGTGAGTGCTGTCACTGCCATGATCTTGTACCATGCAGTTCTTCCACCTCTTGATGTGATCCTGCACACAACATCATTTGTCAGGTTGATCTTGGCTGAAAGTCCGTCAACCACAACATAATGGCCATCCGCAGTTGTCTTGTATGTCATGTCAAGCTTTACAAGATCTGCGCTCTCCGGCAATACAACACCGACCTCAAATGGATCAGCCTTTGTTCCTGTTCCATTCAGAACCTCTCCATTTGCCTTGTATGTGTAGATAGAATTCCTATTCTCATCGGATTCTGTCTCTGTGGTAAATGTTATCTCTGTTCCATCTATTGTCATGGACTCAAATGTAGGAAGTCCTGAGAATGATGCTGCTACATCTGCTCCTGTGAGCTCATAGTGAAGCTCGATAGTGTCGTTATCCTTTGCATCCAGTGAACCAAGCCCACCGTTGTCAAAGTCGTCTCCGTTGTATGACAGCATCCATCCTGACATTGAGTAGTCAGCAACTGATGCAAGTCCGTTTACAGATACGATATATGGGCCATAAGCTGACTCCTGAATATCGTAGGCTATTCCGGCATTATCCAGTGCACGCTTTACAGCGTCAACCGCGGAAGCTGCCTCAACCTTTGTGTTCTCAAGGATAACTCCATCCTTTGATGCACCATTTATTCCGGCTGCACTTGCTGTGTAGTCATATACACCTATGTTGAAGATAGTAACTCCGTCAATTACAGTTCTTACCTTCTTGTATGTCTCTACAAATTCTCCATCTTCTGCTGTCAGAGGAACATTTGCCATGATCTCTGCTGCAGGTGCCACGTTCAAGATGGCCTCTCCGTCATTGATCTTGGTAACTGTGTCAACTGTGAGCTTCTTGACTGCCTCTATATTAGCAGCCGATACATATGAAGCCTGATCCTCTGTGATGCTCTCATCTGCTGCGGCTGTGCATGAATATGCAGATCCTGATATTGTCAGATCCTCTGAATAGCCTGCAAATACGCCTGTTGTGGCTGTGTCGCTGCCATTTACAGTTCCTGCGCTGTAGCAGTCTGTGATCTCCACGCCTGCGTCATTTGACGTATTACCCTTGAAAACACCTGCAATACCGCCTGTATTTGTCTGTCCTGTGATCGTTCCTGCATTGTAGCATGAAATGATCTTGCATCCAGGATCCTGTGGATAGTATTCATTGTGGCTTCCGAGTATTCCACCAACATTTGTCTTGGCTGTGATGTCACCATAGTTTGTCGAATTCTGTACGCAGATATTTCGGCTGCTCATAGATCCTATGATTCCGCCGACGGTACCACCGTTTTCTGCCTTAATAGTTCCATGATTTACACAGTTCTCAATCACTGTGTTGCTTATTTTGTTCGTGTTACAGTATCCTACCAGACCACCTATCGAAGCCGATGTATTTGTGCCTGTGTAAGTGATATTTACTTTAGATGTACAACCTGCTACTCTTGCCGGTGCATCTGTGGTTCCCTGATACAGGTATCCCACAACCGCTCCTGCTGCAGTCTTGGTGCTCATGATGATAGTTCCCTCTACTGTGAGGCCGCTGATCCTTGCACCCGCCTGTCCAAATATTCCTGAGTAGCCTATATCATTCTGATACAGATTGCTGATAGTATGTCCCTGGCCGTCAAATGAACCCATGTATATGGCACCCGATGTACCTATTGGTGTCCAGCTATATCCTGCAAGGTTGATATCCGCTGTGAGCACTGCATTTATGTCGACCTTCTTATTGACATTTACCTCATTTTCAAACCAGTACAGCTCTGCACCTGTGCTGATCTGGTATACTCCGTCAACCTGTTCAGGCTCGGTCTTGCTCTCGCCATCCCAAGCAGTTGCACTTGACGCTGTGAGGCTGATGGTCTGTGACATCTCGCCGGAAGTATCCTCCGGGATCTCAAATGTTCCCTCGGCATACATGTATCCGGCACACTTCATAGTGTAATTGTACTGTCTGCCTGCAAGACCATTGAAGCTGCCGTCATTTACTGTTACGGCATTTCCTTCAGTATCCTTTATGTTTACCTTATATCCTTCTACTGCTTCGTTTGTAGCACCATCCACTACATCAAGCTTTACCTGGACAAAGTCTGTCTTTGCCAGCTTAAATGACATATCCGGGAGACTTCCAAGGTATGCCACACGTACGCTTGCTGCCATCTGTACAGGCTTTCCTGTTGCATGGCGGACCTCTCTGTGTGAACCGTATGGCGAACCAAATCCGCCCTCATACAGAACTCCGCTCAGCGTGTACTCGTCACCTGCAAAATACTGAGGTATCTTGACTGTAACTGTCTGGGCAGCAGGATATGATGCAAATGCATACTGGTTGCTTGCTCCTGAGAATTCATTTCCCTCACCATCTGACAGTTTTATAGTTCCGGCCATGTTGTAAATTCCTGCAAGCTTGTTGGCCGGAATATACAGACCGTCGTATGCCTTCTTGCCATCCTCTGTACGCTTACCATATGAAACTTCTATGGTATCACCGGCTCTGAGTTCATCTGCTGAGATCTCGTCACCATCAGCGTTCTTATATGTGTATGATACCGGGACTTCCTTTGCACGTACTACCTGATATGTGCTAACTCCGTCCTTTGTCACCTTTATTATGTTTGATCCCTCTGTGAGACCGCTCACAGTGTAGCTTCCATCATCATTCTTCTTGACATCTGCTGTTGTAAATCCACTGTATGTAAGCTTGTTTCCCGTGATCTGTGGATGAAGAACTGATACTGCCACTCCATCCTCCGGTGTAAATGTGTACTCTGCACCGGCTGCCCCCTCAAGATAATACAGAACATCGATCTGTGCATCCAGATTGTCTACAGCAGTCTTAGCAGTCTCTGTGTTGCGTCCTGCATTTAATGTCATATTTGTCTGAATGTCTGAGCCGTCATTTCCTACAGTGAATACGACTACACCTGTGTTTTCAGGCCAGATCGCACTGAAGAATGAACCGCCCATACCAGGCTTGTTGATCTCGGCGTCATAGGTTACAAGCAGGATCGCTGTACCCTCTGATTTCGCCTGGATCTCAGCAACCTCTGAGTGCTCTCCCGGAACTACGCTGATGACATCATCAGATACGTTTCCATTCTCATCAATGACTGTATAGTGGTAATCAGGCTCTGCTGACTTGGCATTCATGATTCCCTCTATAGCCTGCCAGTTACGGAAGCACTCAAGGCTGTATGTCTCACCCTTCTGCATTGACACATAGCCCTTCTCATTGGATGTCATATAGATATCTGCGACATCTGAGCTGCTGGCTGACATGTCATGTATAACTGTGCCAGGGCCATATGTGCTGTCGCCGATGTACATATCCTCGGCTGTTACCTTGTACTCAGCATCTGTGGTTGTGGAGAACCAGTTCCAGTATGTCACTCCCTCTCCGCCGGTTACACGGTAGTAATATGTGATACCACTTCCAAGCTTATACTTGTATGTGTCATATCCGGCATCCTTGCTGTCTATCTTGATGCCAGCCTCATCCTTATATATATAGTATGTTGAAAGTGTACCAACTCTGAGCTCAGTTCCCTCTGGAACTGTGAACTCTACTGTCTTTGCCGCTGCAAGAGCTACTGAATAACCGTAGCTTCTGTTGGATGTAAGTGTGTTTGACACAGTCTTAGAGATATAGTCATTTGCTCTATCTCCAACCGGATCATATGTCACTGACACCATATCAGCATAGTAGAACAGTCCTGCATACTTTGCCCAGGAGTCATCTGACCCCTCCCTGGTCTTTACAAACTCTGCATGTCTGTCCACATTGTCAGGAGACATAACCTTACCTGTGACGGTATAGTCAACGTCTTCCTTCCAATATTTTTTGTTGCCATCTACAGTGTCATAACCTGTACATGCTATATCTGTGATGCTGTATATGCTGTATGACTGCTGTGGATCGTCTGTGACTACGAGATCTATCGATCCCATATCTGTCTTCTCGTCACCGCTCTTCTGATATGCTGACAGACGGTATGTACCCGGCTCAAGCTCAAGGGTATACTTGCTGCCATCAGGCTCTCCAACTTCAATCTCATTGCCCTCTGAATCAGCCAGAGTCATGTAAGGAGCAGAATAATTCATGGTTACAGATACTGTATTTCTCTTGTCGCCCCTGATCTTCTTCTCAACTGCCTGAACCTCATCTGCAGTTGCAGTGAGATCTGTCATGACCGCCTGAACCTCTTCACGTAGAGCCTCGTCCTTAGCTATCTCATCTGCATGCTCTGCATAGAGCACATAGAGCTCTGTCTTGTCCTGAGTCTCATAGTATGCATACTCAGAGTCAAATGTATTCTTATCCGGATTGTAGCCATATCCCAGATCTGCGCCATAATCTGCGAGTGTGAACTGCCAACGGATAACGTGTGTATTGTCTACTCCGGCTGCAGAATCTACCTGATATTCTCCTGCGCCGACATTTCCCATTATATTGTCAACTGTGTTCATCCAGCCAGACATGCTGAAATAGTCAAACTGGCCAAGATCTTTTCCAGTCTTGTCCTTAAGCTCAAGTGCCTTTCCATTCTTCTTCTGATAAGCATCCTTAAGCTCCTGTGGAACATTTGCAGCTCCCTTATCAATGCCCTTTACGTTGGCAAGATAATAACCGGAACTGTTGTATTTGTCTGTTCCTGAAGGTTCTGTTTCAAGTCCCTCTTTCTTGAAAAACGCGTAAGTTGCCTGTGATACGGTAAGCTTAGACAGGTCGATGTCTATGCCTTCCTCTTTCCAGACTTCACCGATCTCTTTGTAGGACATTCTCTCTGGCTCGATATAGAATCCCTGGCCAAGAGTAAATCCCTCAAGAGACAGCACAACGTACTCAGTGCTGTAATCAACTTCGCCATCACTCTCTGCGGCGGCAGCCTGAACATAGCCCCAGCTTGCATTTGAAGCAAATGGTGCCACTAAAACTGCGCATGCCAATAAGAATGAAAGCATCAATGTCCTGATTCGTTTCATCTCCTATTTTCCTTTCTTTATTTAATTGTAGGTTATAAAGCAGGAAATATGTATTCTGCTTTTCCCACGCCCAAAAGCTAACAGATGAACTGTCGTGTCATCCGCATCCGGGTACTCCGCATATCCCGGCTGTCTGTGTCTGTCAGACGCCGTCACGCGGCCGGAAATCTCATAAAATCTGCGGGCATTCTGACTGAAAGACACAAGTCTTAACACAGTAATGGCGGTTGCACCGGATTCTCACCGAATTTCCCCCTGATCGGATGCTTTTTCAGGACGGCATCCGAGCAGATTTTCACTATGAAATCACAGGGTTTATAGTAATTGTGAATCGGGGAATTGTCAACTCCAAGCCATGATAACATCAAAAAAAGATTATCAGGGAGGATGAACTTCGACTCTACAGGATCATAGATATATCACTGAACCGTACACTCGGTCAGAGAATGTTCGGTCTCGGAACTATCAAATGCTGCTCAGCAGACAAGACTCTCGGAGATTTTGAGATCAAAAACATCAAGAAATCGAAGGATGTCAAAGAGATGCTATCAGAGATGGTTGAGGAAGAGAGAAACCGTAAGAAAGTTACAAGCCGGGTATCCCTATTTTATAGAGATATCCGGCTTTTCTTCTAACTTTTATTCTGATTACTTTTTAGTTACGGAAGCCAGCTTATTCTGACCTCTTTGAGCTGTCCTGTTGTATCGTCAAACTCAAATGTATAGCCGCTGCTTCCCATATAAACCTCAGAATCTACACTGTACTTGACTATCTTGCCATCTACTTCTGCATTCTCGCTGCACTTTTCAAGCAACTGGTCTTTAGTGATAGTTGTAGGGAATGAGAAGTTCACCTGCTTTGCACCGTCAAGCATCATCTCACTGATCTCTGCATTCATGCTGGCATCATAATCCGGGTTTGGCACAAAAAGGTGTGAATACCTTACATATGAGAGAACGCAATCCTCTGCCTTCTGCTCACTGTCAGTAAAGTTGCCAAACATAAACTGCATCGTTACATAGTCATTGATTTCAGCTGTATATCTGTCAGTTTCGTAATTCTTATTTACATTGTTACCACTGTTATTGAGAGAATTCTGCTCAAATGGTATTCCACCGTCTATAAGATCCTTCAAGGTGGACTCACCTAAAGTGAATTTCTTTCCATTATATACAAATGACCTATTGTCAAGATCTGCGTAATTCTCGCTGAGTCCCGATGCCAATGTGAAATCCTCATATACAGGCATCGTAAATTCTGTGGATTCCTCACTGTCATCACTGTAATCGGTTTCATCTGCATATGAATCATCAGATTCAGTATCACCTGTATCCTCAGCCTCAGATTCCTCCTCCGTTGCCATTTCCGTTTCGGTTACCTGCTCTGTTGACTCCGTCTCTCTGGCGGATTTGCCATCATTTCCACATCCAACTATAGAAATTCCCATCACCACCGTGATAAGTCCTGCAATCAGCATTTTCTTGTTCCTCATATAATAATCCTCCTTAAAACCTAGTGGCTTTATTATTGAGAATGTCACTATATTTTATCAAGCCGTAATCGGTTGCAACCAGGCAACTATGGGTAGCAAACCGGAATCATAGGGATTTTCGTCACTTTTTTGCAATCTATAGTGCTTATTTCTCCGTAATGTTCATGAAACTATAATAAGTGTCTCTGTCCATTGCATCCGGATTATCATCGGCAAATCCGCTGACTGTATATATATTCCCATCCTTCAGATCAGCATATGCATTAAAATAGTATGTGATATTTCTCTTGCCGTCCTTTATATACAAGGTCGAATATGTATAGTAATAAAAGATCACACCATTTACCTCACACTGACCTTCATCTGTTGCCTTTGATATTCCGGCTCCGGTCTTCCTGTCCGCCATGTCAGATGCTGTCATCCAGCTATACGGTACGATCGAAGTCACGACCGTGATCTTATCACCGTCTGAATAATATGTCTTACCTGACAAATCCTCATTCTGAAAGTTGTACTTTTCAGGGATTTCATATGACACGGTAGTATCCCCATTCACGACGCTGTCCACTACTCCCGTCTCCACAGCTTCATCCTCCTGCCAGTATGAGCCTGTCATGTCATTTGTCTCATCTGTGGGAACGGCCCCCGCAACAATGGCCACAGCTTCATCGGCAGCCTTCTCATATACCTCAGCTCTCTCCGACCCGCTCAGCACATCTATATCTATCTCATCAAATCTTATCGAAGTAAAAAAACGCTGCCCTTCCCCGGCATCACATATAAGCTGATAAAAATATGATCTGTCGAACTTCGCACCTCGTTCATTTGCAAGACTCGCTATGTATCTGATATATTCCTTCCCCTGTATCTCGAACTTCTCAGGCTCCAGCTCCATCACATAACCTGCATCCTCAATATTTTTCTTGCGCTGCTCTCTGTTGTCCCAGAAATCCGCCATCGTCTTATCCTCCACATCGATCTGTATCAGATAATCATCACAGCTTCTTATATTAAGGCAGCCACTCTCATGTATGATTGCCAGTCCTACCGGCTTCACAGAGAAGGCATATCCCTTGAACACTATATGCCAAGGCTCTGTCTCATCGTCAGCTATTTTATTTCCATCCTGTTCAGTTTCACTTTTTTCTTCCGTCTTCCGCGCACTGTTCAGATCAATAACGCCCATAAACTCAAGAGCGACAAATGCAGCTCCCGCCAGTATGCATGCTATTACGATCGCGCAGACAATTTTTCTACATTTTTTCATCGGCTGTCTTATCCTCAAGTATGATCTGAAGTGTATCTTCTTTCTTCATCCTTCTTATCTCAAGCCCAATGAGGATCAGAAGAATAATAAACACCAGCATGACAAATGCTGCGGCAACTATGGTTGATGTCTTGTAATTCAGAAACAGACCATCACCGTCCACCCCTGTGTACAACTGTATGTAATCTCCATCCCGTACCCCCGGTACATCAAGCCACACAGTATCCATGATCTTTCGGCCATTGTCATCCAAATATGCCAGATCAGCTTTTGTATACTGCTGATACACCTTCTCCACGCGCACATTTCCGTTCTTATCTGAATGGCTGGTCCACTCGTTCCTCACAAACAGCACCGCCACCACAATTACACAAAAAACGCATATGGCTGCCATCACGCAAAATAATATTTTCAATCTGGCAAGCCTGCCTTTTCCCCTGAGATTCTTCAGATGGACAGCATTATTCGCTGAAGTCCCATCCCCGGACACCTCTTCCGGCGCCTCCGGCTCATCACCCTTTCCATATATAAGTTCTCCAACCTGTACATCCAGAATCTCACATATACACACAAGCCTGTCCAGATCAGGATACGCCTTATCCCTCTCCCACTTGGACACAGCCTGTCTGCTGACTCCCATCTTTTCCGCAAATTCCTCCTGATTCAGCCCGGCTTTCTTCCGGTACTCCTGAATCCTGGATCCTATAAGCAGCATTTGTTTTCCTCCTTTTCCCGAATATTAGGATTGACATTCATATTGTTAATAAGTTCTTTTAGAGAATTGGCAATTGGCTTATCTTCCACTTCTCCATCTACATCCATATTTTTCTTCAAATACAGACAAATCTGTTTCATCTTTCCTCTTAACAAGAAATACACCCTTATCAATTTCCTTTTTAATATCATCACAAATACTACTAAAATCTTCATTTGAGTAATAATTAGGATATTGCTTGTTTTTTCAAAATAATTTTGAATAGTTTCTCTCATGTCTACATACCTCAATTTAATAAATCTTGTATTCATGTCACAGTAAAAGGTGTCAATTGCAGATGAACGTGAAATTATTACAGGTCCGCCATGAGAAGCCATTTCCAGATTGGTATGACCTCTATATCTATACCGTCATATTCAAGATTTGTCTCTTCACTGTTGGTGATAAGGATGCATTTGGAACCGGGAATAAAATTGTTTAATTTTGCAAATGCACGAGTTTCGCGTTCTTTTGTGTCTATATCGTCTAAAACTTGCAGGCTTACCTGTATGGCAAGGCGTTCAGAAGGTATATAGAAGTCTATTTCTACATTATTTTCAAAGAAAAAAACATTTTCTATGCCATAGCGCCTAATAAGTTCAATCGCAACAAGGTTCTCCAATTGGGCTGATTTTGAATCCAGCAGCATAAGGCCAAGAAGGCCGGTATCCATAAAATAGTATTTTGGCGATGTCTCTTTATCAACAAGCTTGGCTGCATAATTTTGCAGGGTAAAGAGAAGATACGAGTCGGTCATGTAGCCAACGTAGTTTATGACTGTCTGCTTTCCTATGGCCACGCCGGTGCTCTTTAATATGTTGGTCAATCTACTGAAAGACAGAGGCTTGGTAACTGATTCGGCTATTTTTTTGAGTATCAATTTTACGGCAAAGTCATTTGATATCTTATTTCTCGTTATTATGTCCCCAAGGTAAATAGTTTGATAAATGCTGCTAAGAAATGCGCGTTTATTCTTTATATCAACCAATTCAGGAAAAGCACCAAAGGTGACATATTCGTTGTACAGACTTAATACATCGGCTCTATCCTGGGTGCTGATCACATCAAGATAGTTTTTTTCTCTGTGATTGGCGGTAAGATATTCTGTAAATGAATATGGATAAACATTCATGATGATAAATCTTCCGCCGAGAGTAGAAGCAATTTCGCTGCTGAGCATTTTGCTGTTGCTTCCTGTGATGTTGATTCGGTATTTCATATCAGCTATCCGACGCACAAATTTTTCCCAACCGCTTATGTTTTGGATTTCATCAAGAAACAAATACGGCTTGTTAGTTGATCCAGACATTTCAAGACCTATTTCTAAGATAGTATTTAGATCTGTAACCTTAGTTTCTAAAAGACGCTCATCTTCAAAATTTACATATACTATCTGTGAAAGGGAAACACCTTTTGATTCAAGTTGTTTTATCTGTTGGTACATCAAATATGATTTACCAGTTCTTCTGATCCCAACAAAGCAATAATTAACATTTTCTTCCAAAGTGTATTGTCTGGTTATAATGGTATTGTTAAGATATGTCTCTTTCTGATCTATCATTATCTGTTTTAAGGTGTCTCTATTCATGGCACAACCCTCCCTTATCTAGAACAATCGTATAACATTTTTGTCTTATGTGCAAGACAAAAATACGGTAAAATTGTTTCCTATTAAAGATAGTATATACTGTTGAGAGGGAAATATTATAAAAAGCATACCCACAATGTTAAACCTTACCGATAATGTCAAAATTCTCATTCACAATCAGCTCGCTTCAATGTTATAGCTATCATCTTATGATCTGTAGGCTGCATACAATACTTATCAAGAACCTCTGCCTCAACAGATATTCCTGCATTCTCAAATCCATCCGAAATGTATACGTGGTCTGATTGCTTGTCTTCATATGTCGATTCGGATATCATCAAATCCCTAAATACAAATTCACCATAAAGATCTTGGCAATAGCAATCTTCGTCATCAGCTGAACCATTGAAATCACCGGCAGATATAGAGCAATCTGACATATGCTCATTCTGATATTCAATTTCGGCTCCAAGCATATTTTCCTTACGTTCAATCTGCCGTGATAGCTGAGATCGTGTATCATCTACGCTGGGTATATGCGACGTACGATAGAATATGCTATGATTCCCAAACTCAAATTTGCCGCAAACATATCTAAGCACTGTATCGAATCCGAAAGATCCTGCTATCTGGGAAAATGCGATACTGTTTTTCACATACAAAACGGACAGGCATGTGTATCTCCATTTTGCTGTGACGGATCTCCATGTGGGATCGATATACATATTATAACCCATTTTCAAAAGTGTAGGCTCAAGATGCTTTAGCGCACGATAAGAAATACCCCTCACGGAGACAAGATCATAAGCTGTTTTTCTAAGAACTACTTGTAGTGCAGCTAGACTTCTTTGATCATGATCACCTCTAAAGCTGTATTCTAAGATCTTTATCTCTATCTCATCCATTTATGTTTCCCTCCTTCAAATCTAAAGCAGATGATTTTCGACGAATACATTTATTAGCCCTGTTCTTATTTTTAACACATTGGGTGAAAGTGTTTCTTCTGTAAGAAGTTTAAAAGCAAAATCCAGCATCGCCTTCGCTAAATCACTGTTTGATATTTTCCTAACAATTTCCTCTGTTCCATATTCTGTAGTATTCGCCGCGCATATAAGAAGAATATCTAGCACTTGTGCAGGGAACATGGATCTGCCTGTTTCTTTATCGAGAATCCTCTTTAGCTCTTCCAGTTTTTCATTGGCCTCAGTTGTGATATTTAGATTAACTGCAATGCCTCCACCTTCCTCTTTTACATCTGATTCCGCAATGGCCTTTCTCAATATATCAGGGTCTCTAATGTAGGATTGAAATGTCATCAACAATTCTGATACAACATATCCCTTTGTAACCCTCATTCCTGGATATTTCAGTTCACCTCGTTTGTTCAGATTATCATGTGCTCGTGGCTGTAATTTTGTTCGTAAATACATATTATTTTTCCTTTCCGCGCTATTGCGCTTTATATGCACTTTGTTCTTTCGAATACAAGCATAACGCATTTAAAAAAAGATTGCAACACTTTTTCGCAATTTTTTTGCAATTTGCACTTTAATATTTTCTTTATTCTCGCATAAACAAAGGATGTATTTGCCATAGTATCGCCTCCTTTTCTTTTTGACTCTGTCATGTTGTATTATTTTTTAAATAATATTTATAAAATTAAGTAACATATACTATGTGTACAAAAAATCTGGCAGGCGAACTACTTGTTCACCTGCCGGATTTTTGATGTTATACTATATTCATTGTTTTATTAATCTGTCATATCAGAATAATAACAATCTCCAAGGCCTAAAACACCTAAAAAAATCGGGTTTATCACCAGGAAACCTATCAGGAACATCAAACCATAGCCAAAGCTCTGGCACAGTTTGAAGTATAAATACAAAGTAAATATAGTTCCAACTATCGGAATAAATGTAAGAACACACATCCATCCTTTGTGTGCCCCGATCAAATATTCACACATTAAGTAAACATCGTACACGGGAATAAATGCCTTCCAGCCTTCTATTCCCATTTTTTCAAAGATCTTATACCAGCATATACAACTGAAAATTATAAGTATGATTGATAAAGATATGATGATAAAACCTGAACTGTCCCCGTACGCCATAATAAAATTCCCCCTATGTACTTATTTAGTCTTTCTCCCTTAGACGTATAAACACAGTTTATGCGACGTCAATATAAAAGTCAATAAGTTATCATTGAAACACTATATGCTATGCAGATAAGCTATTGTATCTTTCGATGAAATAAACTCATCAATAAAATCCTTTTCCATTCTAGACCTCCAAATAATACTGTCAACTGGCAAATCCTATTCTTTTGACTGCTCTTTTTCTTGCAGCTATATCTGGAATATCACACACTTCGATAGTCGTAATAAGTTCTTTTGTTATCTCATACTCCTTATACTGCAATACCCTTTCGGCAAGATTCATCTCAGCTTCCTCCAATGTCTTGCGTACAAAACGACCATTTCCATAATCAGCTTCTCCTCTAACAATATCAAAATTTTCTCTCAGTTTATCCATAGCAGCATCCGTGATTGTCATCTGTTTCTTGGAAGCCATCAGTTTTGCAATATCACACAATTCATCTGTGGTATAATCCTCAAATTCAATCTGGAAAGCAATTCTTGAAAGCATCCCCGGATTTCTATCAAGGAACTGCTGCATGGGTTCTGTGTAACCAGCAAAAATTACGATTACATCGTCTCTATGGTTTTCCATTTCCTGCACAAGAGTATTAATTGCCTCATCTCCGAAGCCATTTTCATAGCTGTCGCAAAGTGAATATGCCTCATCTATAAATAAAATTCCACCTTGTGCTTCCTTAAACTTTCTTTTCACCAGCGGTGCTGTAGCACCAACATAATCTCCTACAAGGTCTGCTCGTCCAGCCTCTACAAATGTCCCTGTAGATAGCACTTTTTCATCCTTCAGAATCTCCGCAAATAGCCTTGCCACAGACGTCTTTGCTGTGCCTGGATTCCCTGTAAATACCATATGTAAAGAAGCCTTTTCTCTTGCTATACCTTTATCTATACATAGTTTGTTCAATTTATAGTGGGCTAGTGCCTTATCAATGATTTTTTTAACATAAGCAAGTCCTATCATATTTTCAAGTTCCAGCTTTGCAGTTCCAGCTTTTCTCTCATCTTTCAGACCTTCTTCTAATAAGCTTATATCGTCTTTTATAATTTTGAACAATTCATTTTTCTTCAAATCATTGACATCTTTCCCAGTCGGGAGTAGCCTTACTGCTTGATTCTGTAAAGCTCTGTCAATCAGATTTCTTACATATCTTCCATTCCCGAAATTATCTGTATTTCTCACTTTTTCAAAAATATAATGTGCTTCTTTTATTGCTTCAGCCGTGACCTGAAATCCACGTTCCGTTATCATCAATTGAAAAATATCTGTAAGTTCCTCCGCCGTGTAATCTGGAAAATCAACCCAATGCGGTATTCTGCTCTTTAATCCCTCATTGATTTCTATAAACTTGTGCATTCTTTCATTATAGCCAGCCATGATAACAATTACATCTTCTCTTCTATTTTCCATCTCCTGAATAAGAACGGTTACTGCTGTATCGGAAACCATAGAATAAGCTTCATCAATAAACAACACGCCTCCCTTAGCAGCAATAAATGCTTCTCTTATGGCTGTAACACACCCTAAGCCATCCAGATCCATTCCACCACGTTCTACAAATGCACCGCTTTTTAGAATACCTCTTTCCTTAGCAATGCCTGCAAACAACTTTGCGACTGTTGTTTTTGCGGTTCCCGGGTTACCGCTGAATATCATATTCATGGAACATGTATGATAATCCTTGCCCTTACACTTTATACGTTCCTTTTCTACAAGATCTGATGCAATAATACTGTCAATCTGCTTTTTTACAATATCCAGACCGATCAGCTTCGTAAGTTTGTCATAAGAAGATTTTGTCGTTTCATCCCTGTCCAACATAAATCTCTGTGACATGTCATAATTATACGCATGAAGTATATTCTTATTGAGGCACCAGGATTCAAACTTTTCGTATGCCATAAGAACATCTGTCTGGGTAAAATTATTCCCCGGATATAATTTCATAAATTCACCCGCCTGTCCGTCATATTCTGCATATTCCGAACTTTTTATCAGTGTTTTCATATACTTGATAGCAGCTCTTCTGTCTCCTCTTCCTTCACGAAGCATAATAGGGACTATATATTTTTTTATTTCAGGTAATATCTGATATGAAAAGCCTGGATTATCAATATTGTATGTAAAAACAAAAAGGATTTTATTTCTATATTTTTTTAAAAGATGAAGTATATATTTGCTGGTTAAAGTGTAGTCCACCGGATCATAACCAAACTTTTCCGTAAGATCAATGACTATCACCCCTCCATTATTTCCATCCAGAATATCCTCAAGATGGTTTCGCACATAATACATATCCGGTTCGATTTCAGTGATTACTTCCATTCTCTGGCTACTTACCCGATTTGCTTTTATTAAACTCTGCATAAGTGTTCCTGTCATATCTTTTACAGCTTCAACGCTCCTCCCTGATATGACATAGTGAACCATATTTCCCTTAAAATCCAATGCATTTTCATGTTCTTCAATATTTGTAAGTTCACGAATAAATGTCGGATCATATATAGCATTCGCACAGCTGCTTTTGTCTGAAACAATTCTCTCCTCGAAATTATAATGAAATGATATCTTTTCATTATTATAGTAATTGTAAATCCACAAATTTGATAATTCTATAAATCTGGTCGTTATATTCGAGAAATCCCTCCTTTTAGCTTCCAGAAGGAAGTCAAGTGCCTGATACATAGTAATTTCATAAGGAGCTGTTTTTATTCTGTTTACAGAAAAGTCTTCTTTCAGCACATTTGTAGCATGAGAAAATGCATCAGCAAAGGTTTTCTTTTTTTCGTCATAAACAAAGACTGCAAATATCGTATTTCCTTCCTCCCGATAAGCTAAGAATGCCACATCATTATCCAGTCTTTTGTACATGTAGTTATTGACTGCTGCAATCGGGTTCTCATAAGCGTATTCCCGAAGGTTAATTGTTGTATTCTCTCTTATCTGTTCTGCACTTGCATACAGTGCGAAATTATAATATCTCATAGAATTTTCTCCTAGTATTTTCTTTATTGTTTGGTGTCTTGAAGTAGGAAACAATACCGGATCAAACAAACCGTATATACGCTACACCTCATACCGCAAGTTCTGCAATCAATCTAGCATGATCTGGATATCCATGTTCTACTTTATTACCATGTCTTCTGCCATTTCTTGTAAGCATATCTAAGTATTCCTGGTTGTTTTCCTTTACATGTTCCCACGAATAATTGCTATCCCCTTCAATATCACTGGTATAAAACAAGAGATCATTCTTAACTCGTTTCCCGAAGCCATAAACAAGGTTACCTTTATTCTCAGCTAAGCCCCAAGAGTTATCTTCTCCCATAGTTTCTTTAAGCACAAACTCATCCCCAATTACATTTTTTATTAAATGAAAATTATAAAACCTAAGATCACTTAACTCCCTATTTCTATTACGGTATTTATACAGAGGCTCAACATCTGAATAGTCAGAATCCACTAGTCCTCGAATCTGCCCGGAATTGAAGTTTCCTCCACAAATGATTGATCCTTTAATTGTAGATATATATGTACTTATCAACTTTACCTGCATGAATCGCTCTGCATAACCGCTAGTTTTAATCCGTACCCCCAGTAAATTGATTGTCTTATTTCCAACTTTGACAAGTCCATGAATGAAATCAGGTCCTAATTCACCATTAGTTCTTTTCAGTTCTCCAGTAATTTTTTTTAGCTTATATTTCTCTTTTGCCATTATCACAATTTGATTTGTTAATTTTCCTTGGTCATCAGAGCTAATATAGTCGTACCCCAATGTTTTAATCATATTTATAAGAGCGTTATTTGCTCTAACTTCCGTAAGAATAACGACATCAAAACCTTTGATATATTCACTAATAAAACCTGCTGGAACAACATCATCATAACTTCCATAATTTAAATTCCATTCTAAAAGTTTAATATTTTCTTTCATTTTATCATCCTCCAATTAATTATAGTTCTTTACCGATTTATACGCACTGACAACAACATATCCCTGCGCAATCGCAAGGCCAAGAACTCCACGTGCGATTTCAAAAGAATAGCCTAACATATTCTGTAAGCAATCCTTACACTCCTTACTTGTGCGCTGTATCGGTATCTTGTCACATACCATAAACTCGTGTATAAAATATTCCATCGCTACCACTCCTTTTTGTTTATAATTTTATATTCATTAATATCAGATGTATTATACATATGTTTTTTTCGCGTTGTCAATATAATTAGATGTATTTTTTCGCGTTGTTTTCTACCATAATTTATAGTATAATCTAAACACGGAGGTGTCTTATGTATATTTACTATTTAAATTTAACAATGGCAGATAAAAAAATTGAACTATCAAATGAAATGATTAACGCTATTATTCATGCATGCAAAGAAGCTGAAACAACTACTAACTCTATTCGTAATGGTAGAAAATTTGAATTTATAAAACGAATTGATAATTACACTATAAAATTAAAACTTGAATCGCAAACAGAAGTCATACCCACACGTTCAATCTCAAGTATAACTCGTGCTATATTAAAAGGTGATAAGCGCAATTTGTTTGATAAACACTTTTACAAAGGAAGCATTCTAAATGCAACTTTGGATAGTCAAGAAATCACATCTGCAACAACTCCAGATGACTATCAAATTATCCAAGAAATAGTTCAACTCTTCTTTGGTCAAAAAGATTTAAATAATTGGCAACGAAAGGCCGCAAATGAAGCATGTAAACAAATACGTGAAGCTGTAACCACTTATCTCAGCAACAAATAATACTACTAGAGTCAACCATTGCCACAACTGCCTGATCATCATCCAATTCTCTTATCACAACCGGAACCTTCGTCTCTCCTGCCCATATAGCAGCTTCCTTTCGCCTGTGACCGGATATCACCTCATACCCATCTCCATAGGGATTTGTCCTTACAAGAAGTGGCACAAGCACACCTTCTTTCTCAATACTTTTCATCAGCTCACATAATTCCGTATTTACCTCTACCTTAAACGGATGATTCTTAAAATCATGCAACTGATTTATCTCCACATTCCGTATCGTCTCCATCAAATCGACTTTCTCGAATTCATCGAATTCATCTATTATGAAATCCATCTGATACGATGACTTTCAGATACAAAGAAAGACCGCTCACTTTCAATTTTTCTTGAAAATGAACGGTCTTTCACGCTTCTGTTATTTAGTTGAATGATAAATGTATTACTTTCTCTTTGATGTGTTTCCGAAGCCGCAGTCCAATACGACTGAGACATTCACACCGTCTGAAATTGCCTTTTTGTATGTTTTTCGATCACTCTGGTCAAACCTGAAAAACCTCTCAAAGTGCCTAAAATCAAGGATTCTTACAAATCTGTCCGATGTAGTGCAACTATTGTCTCTACATGTGTCGTCACTACAGTTGGAACACACTGGTTTTACCTCGTCACTACTATTGGAACACTTTTTATTTGTCGAGGTATTACTATAACGGGTCTTACATCCATACAAATCATCTTTATATCCTGTTCTATAAATAAAAGTTACTTTGTAGGGATCTGAATTACCTGCTTCATCATATCCACCAAGGATTACTTTCTCTATCAAGCTTTCAAATACATCTCTGTCAAACCTTTCAAGATATCGATTTTCCTCCAAAACTTTTCTGAATTCTTTTAACCTGATACGATGAACTTTTTCTATATTTACACTATTTTTTAGATTTTCAATAGCCGCATCATTTGCTGCTAACTTACGAACTAATTCTAGGTCTTTTGTTTCATATATATCTTGTGCAACACTCCCATCAAGATATTTTTCCAACAGAATACTTCTCTTGGATCTCAAATTTGTGTCAGTGGTCTTTGCTTTCGCAAGTTTTGATTCCACACTATCTTCAGATAATGCTTTATCAACTCTTTTTATGAACTCATCTATTACATCATTGTTATTATCACATAACATTCGGTACGATTCAAGAAATGCTTTTTTCAAAACTTCTTCTGGAACGCCCTTGCTTTCCGGGCAATTCTGTTTTCCATTTTTTGTACTGTTAGAACACTGCCATATTGTTTTTGTATGATTCGTATTACTATGCCAACTACGTCTGGAAACTATCTTGCCACAATATCCACATTCAATCATACTGCTGAATGCATACTGACGACTGTACTTTATTCGGGCTCCAGATTCAGCAGCCGGCTTACATCTATTTCCACCCCTTCTGTTTCTAATTTCCTGTGCCTTATCAAAAATCTCCTCCGACACAATCGCCGGATGATGATTTTTAATATAGTATCTATATTCCTGCCCCATATTTTGAAGTCTACGTTTTGATATAGCATCTACCGTATAAGTTTTTCCCATCAGCAAATCGCCTTTGTATTTCTCATTTTTGACTATACCCATAACTGACGAAACGCTCCATCTATTCCCTTTAATGGTTCTTTTTCCCATCTCATTCAGTTCTCTTGCTATCATACATCCACCGGCTCCAGCTACATATCTATCAAAGATATACCGCACATCTTCGGCTCCATCTTCATTAATAGAAAGCGTTTTTGTGACAGGGTCATAATCATATCCCAAGCAGCCTTGGAATCCAACCATCTCACCACGTTCCATTTTCATCTTCAATCCTTTTCTAACATAAGCAGAAGTATTTTCAACTTCCTGCTGTGCTACAGAACTTAGAATCGTCAATAAAAATTCTCCATCCTTCAGACTATGTATTTTTTCCACCTCAAAGTATACATCTATATTTCTCTCTTTTAGCATTCTGACATATTTTAATGTATCCAGTGTATTTCTTGCAAATCTCGGTATGCTTTTAGCAATAACCATATCAATTTTTCCATCCAGGCAGTCATCAATAAGTCTTTGGAAATTTTCTCGCTTATCAACCTTTGTTCCTGTAATAGCTTTATCCGCATATACACCTGCCATTACCCATTCCTTATTGCTCTTGATTAAATCAGTGTAATATCTGACCATCGAATTATAGCTTTTGATCTGATCCTCTTCGTCGGTACTTACACGACAATATGCAGCGACACGCATCCTGCTACTCCTGTCTATCCCTGAATCATCTCCCGGGATCACCGGATTTGCCTTTATAATCTCTACCTCCATCTAAACCTCCGTTGTGTGTTCCCATAATAGTGTACATATCAATTATATAAAAATACGCTCATTTTTTCAACTAAAATGATTAGATATGACTTTGTAATCTTTCTTCAAACTTTCCAGTATTTTTCTATGCTCTTCCTCAGTTATCAACATTTTATCCTTTAGCTTAGCAAGATACGAAAGCTGAAGATTATATCTTACCAAGGATTTATTGTTCATATATCCCATCAACCCTTTCTCAATATTTGTGCAAAAAAATGTCTGGCAATAACAATCCACCAATAAATTGATAGACTCTTATTGCCAGATATTAAAATAAAACATACAGGTGACAGCTCAGTACACTGTCCACATCGGTCTTGCACCGTCATAAAAGACTGAATATCATCAGAAGTATCATTATTAAAGACATATATCATCGCCAATGCATCTGCTGCATTTTTTTGCCAAATAATTCTCGCTCCTCACCTTTGCTTCAACACCCGAATCAGTATTCCATCGCATTTATTCTATAATATCAGAACAGGTAAGTCATGGCGTATCTGCCAAGTTGCTCCACATATCCCACATGTCCCATATGCTTCCTATTCAGCTATCAAGGTACATAAATCTTATATCTATGCAGCATACTTCTGTTGTTATCCTTTCCGCCTTATAGATATTCAGATCTATTTTCATTATAGATTTTTTGCAAAGATAACTCATCAGCTCAACCATCAATTACTTGATTATTTCATATGGTCGGGCATAAAAAAATCCCATGGTCATCCCATGGAATTTCTTTCTTATATATATTTGTTATCATCATCAATGCAGTCCATATACCCAAGTAATCGACTACGGCTGAGATCATCATAATTGCATATACGCTTGCACATTGCATTACATATCTCACGTTTTTCATCTAAAGCTACTAACTCACCCGGATCACACAAAAGCTCTGCAATACTTATATCCAAACACTCTGCAATTTTCATCACCGTATCCAGCTTGGGATTACTTCGTCCCTCAATAATATCTGAAATGGTACTCACATTAAACCCATATTTAATTGCAAAACCATGAGCTGTAAGTCCCCTGGCAGACACTAACTCTTTTAGTTTTTCATGAAATGGTTTCATTGGTAAATCATCCTTTCCGCTCTGTCTATTATAACAACCTCGGAATTCCGAATGCGACCGATAAACCATATATATACAAGATAATTCGTATGGTTTATCGGCTACATATCCTGTGCACTGATACCACATTACACGAAAACCTACTATCTTCGTCATCCAAAAAATTTTGTTATTTTTTCTTGGATAAGAATTTTCACATTTTTTCTATATACACTTCCTCTACTACGCTATCAGCCGGATGTCTGGCTTGCCAGATTCGCTCTGGTCTATAAAATTTTCTTGTTTTAATAATTGCCCACTGCCCTTCTGACTGCACATAAAATAAAGTAAATCGCTCATCATGATTAACCGTCATAATTTTTTCTATCGTTGTCATTTGCTCAACATCTAAAGGATGATTTTTTGTCACTTTGCGGAAAATCTCATATTGCCTATCTATTATCTGTTTTTTCCTTTTCTCATCCTTTTTCCTGCTTTGTGCAGTTCTCTTTCTGTCTTGAAGATACATATCTATATATTCCTGCCTCAACATCATGAACTCTTCATTACTTTCCAATTCTCTCATGATATCATAGGAACGCATTGAGAATTCCATTTCTTCCTTTGTAAGCCGGGGAGCATCCGCTAGAATTTCACTTCTGAATGCTCTCTCTTGTTCCATATACTCTGCTTCCTTTTTATTAAGAAAAGAATCTAAATCTTCCGAAAACTTTATCCAATATTCCTTTTCATCCTCATAAGGCATAAACGAGGGAGCAACTTCCATAAAGTTTGCAATTGAATACATGGATCTATGTAAACGATTCCACATTTTGTACGCCTCATAGGAAATATATACCATCGTCTTCTGTTCCATAATATCCTGCTGCATTTTGATAATTTCATCCGGAATTTCCAAATGTCTCAAAATATCAATTAACCCATCTATCACTTTACGCAAAAATGTTTTTTCACACTTTGAAAAATCTCCGGTTTTAAGTGCCCTGCAATTCTCCTGATTTTCTTCAGATATTAACCACTCTATAAAACAGCCATCCTCCTTTGGGAAAATATACATTCCTTTTCCCGTGAATCCCTGCTTTTTATCCTTAATTAAATCAACACAAAAATCAAGCACATTAAAAATCTGCGTCAATTGCTCTCTGGTTGTCTCATACCGACTATTCTTCTTACATTCCCGGCTTTCCTCTGTAGGTTCTCCATCTAATTCACTTTCATATACATACTCAACTATTTGATCTAAATTTACATATTTCCCCATAGCCTAATCTCCTCCATCTCTTATCCCCATTCATTATTATATAAAAAATCTCATGAACCCACCGAATCATCCGTGAACTCATGAGAAGTTTCTCGTGCTATTATATTTATTCTGGTCTCCTGTATTCCATAATTTCATTCAGTTCTACACCCAAGTAATAACATAGCTTACAGATAAAATTCGGATCATATCTGGAATTTTCATCTTTGCAATATCTATTGAAATTGGAACGTTTTATGTCCAGATCCTTACATATTTGATTCTTACTAATTCCCTTTTCTTCAAGAAGCTCTTCTATCCGAAAATGAATAGACCCATAATCCATGTGGCATCTCCCTATCGTATCAATATATCACTATATTTTAATGGGAGTTCCCTCATTTGGGCAGTTCCCAGATATGGGAGTACCTGTTATCAGGTCTTGAAATCAGTAAACCGGGATACTATAATAGCCATATATATATCTGTTGTTATCCACGGGATAAGTACGCCCGCCGGTAGCAACAGATTTTTTATGCCCTGTTATGCCGCCAGCGGCATAACTAAATACAGCCAGCGGCATAACTAAATACAGCAAGCATTGGTTTTATATCCACAAAACCGCTATTTTTCATTTTTCTCCCGAGTGAGGAAAATCGAAAAATAGCAAAAAGAAACTTGGGGAATATCCCCAAACCCCTAAAATCAGTGAAAGGACATAAATAAGAATGAAAGAAAAGGCAAAAGAAATACATCTTAGAATCACCGAAGAGGAATATCAAATGCTGCTCCAACAACGAGATTTTCTGAAATACTCCTCCATAGCACAAGTGTTACGAGCCTACATACATCCCGGTCACTGTTACCGGTTTGATATGTCAGGATTATATGATTTTTCAACGCAGATCTCTCGTGTTGGAAACAACATCAACCAGATCGCCGCAGTCGTAAACGAAACATATTCCGTCACACCCTACCAGATGAAAATGCTTCAAAGTCAAATGACAGAGATTCAAGGAATCGTAAAAAAGGCGTCCGAAGAAAAATTCAAAATCATAAAATTCAAAGAGAAAGAAAACTGGGCAGGTGATATAGATGGCGATTACAAAAATCATAAAAGTAAAGGCTAATGCAAACGCGGCGATCAACTATGTGAGAAATCCGGATAAAACAAACGAGCGGCTCCTTGTGTCCTACGATGGCTGCTCGGAATCCAATATCGAACTCTGTTTCAAAATGGCGTTGGCCAACAAAACAAGAAATCAAAATAGCAGTAGCGTGTTAGCCTACCATTTTATACAGTCGTTCGCACCTACGGACGAGGTAACACCAGAACAAGCACATGAGCTTGGAATGAAGTTCATGGAGCAGACATTTGGCGGAAAATACTCATTTGTCTGCGCCACCCACGTCGATAAAGAACATATCCATAATCACTTTGTCATGTGTTCGGCAGAACGTGGCATGACCGGGAAAAAGCTGGATGATAACCTCTCTCTGCTCCACACAATACAGAAAAACAATGACAGGCTGTGCCGGGAATATGGACTAAGCGTGATTGTGAAGAAACGTGGAAAAGGGAAAACTTACAAAGAATGGCTAGAGGATAAGACGAATCCATCCGGCTCAAAGAAAACACAACTTCGGAAATTGATGGATCGGATTATTATGGAATCTCTTTCATTTGAGGATTTCCTGCAACGCATGAAAGCAAAGAATATCATAATTGAACAAGGCAATTCTAAGAAATATGGAATCGTAACAAAATATCGCTTTCCGGATGAGGAACGTTTTCATCGTGGGTATTCACTTGGTTCTTTCTACACGGATGATTGCATAAAGAAGAGAATTGCAAGGCGACAGTCCTACCTTGAGTCACAGAAAAAGAAATCGGAAGCACAGAAAGAAAAAAAGAAAGCTGCGTATGAAGCATTGACACCTGGCGAGAAAAAGCTGGATAAAAGCAGGCTGAAAATCTCCTCTATACAGGATGTAGCTGGAAGCATATCTCAAGATAATATTGGGTTACAGAAGTGGAAGAATGTGCAGAATGCCAGACGTATGCAACAGATACAGAAAGAGTTGCATACTCGGTATGGCATACGCTATACGGAAATAGCCGGACAGATAAAAACACTTCGTGCTAACACGAATTATCTGAATACCACGATAGAGAAAAATCAAAAAGAGATTGCCGAACTTCGACAGTTTATCAATGACTGCGTGATGTACAAAAAGCTGAAAATCTACTTCACGAACGAAGAAAAAGCTGAGGATAAGGAAGCATACTACCAGAAGCACGATCAGGAGCTAAACGCCTTCCACGACGCCAAATTTGCCCTGAATAGCCGGAATGTTGATCTATCTGCTATCACCGCAAGTAACATCAAAGTCCTTCAAAAGCGGTTGGAACAAGCCGAACAGGAACAGCTAAATCTCCGGGAACAACAGCTACAAAATGAACGAGAAGCCAAAGAGCTTCAAAGCTACCAGAAGGAAATTGACACCTACTTAGGAAAAAAGCATGAGGATATTTAGTCCTCATGCTCCTCTGTAAATGTCTTGTATGAATAAATCACATCCTCAACTTTATCTCCAAGCATCTCCACGGCTGCAATTACATATGTATAACTCTCCGGTCTTACCTTTCTTAAATAATTTATTGATCTCGCACCCTTAAATTGAAACTTTTGATCTGTGGATGTTGCTACATCCTCTATTGGAATATATTCTTTGTCCATATAAATACAAGAAGCCAAATACAAAACCTCACACGCTATATACGCAGCTTTTTCTGCATTAAACCGCTCGCTATATATATGACCACCGATTCGACGGATTCCATCCATAAAATATTCATATTCTTCTTTATCTATTCCACCTTTTGCAATTATGCAAAAGCAACTACTTATCGTATCTTGCAGAACAACTTGTATGCTATAATCCATGCCTCGATACCCAAGTTCTGTCTGAGCTACCTGTTTATAGACATCTTTCACCTCTGAAAAATCCGTCATATTTCTAGTAAGTGTGTAACAGTCAAACAACTGTTTTATAATCTCCAGTTCCTTATCAATTCCAAATCTGATTCCTGTCGTATGAGGTGCAAATGCTGTGAGTTTATCTCCAAGAAGGCTATTTACATCTGGAACTCTCACTGTAAAATCATCTCCGGATGTTATCAGCAGTTCATTCCGTATTGGCTTTTCAAGCAATGTGCGATAATGATTCTCTTCAAATAATATATCCAGCAATATGACCAATGGCTTACCATTAACTGGCGAGTCATATGTGAATTCGTAATGTCTTTTTTCTATGTTGTTTCTTCCCTTTCTCACATCTTCACTTTGGCTCTTAAATGGGAATATTTTACCAGCTTCAGCTATATACTGCTCAACATCAGTTCCTGGTTCCACAATGATATCAATATCTGTTGATAATCTCCGTGGTTTATCAAGCAACAGCATTAAACAAGTACCACCCTTGAATATGAATGGCATTCCTACCTTTGATATAGCTTCCAGTAATCCGAAGGCATACACTGTCTTCTCAAGCAAAG
>OIYT01000425.1_pt1 | contig 43180 bp, 33 predicted proteins | sample 1588201 | NCBI WGS metagenome assembly OIYT01 (sample SAMN03283260) | human gut metagenome | biome: human-associated habitat; material: feces | host: Homo sapiens | place: USA | collected 2013
TACCTTGCTCGCAATCGAATGAAGGTTGCGTAACGAGGTTTATTTCGCGTGCAAATAGTGCACTTGAATTGCGCTTTTTCTCGAAATTCGGGTCGGCGGGGATGATGTGGATGATTTGGGCGCAATTATGAGGGGCATCCTCAGATAAGTCAGACGGTTGCCGTAGTAATTCGTGTTGCTGATCCACAGGCGCTCGTCGTGCGAAAAGTTCTGCTGTGAGCCCTCTTTAACGTAGGTATCAAGGATACCGGCAGCAGAATCCGCCGAATTATCCGCGAACGTCGAAATCGGGCTGTGCGCCTGTGCCGCCATCTGCTGGCGCTTTTCGGCGGAAAGTTCCACCCACTGGTGCGTTGCCGCGTCGTACTCGTGCACCGGCGTGGTCTGCACCACCGCCCGGAAACGGTTGTTGCCCAGCGCGTACACCTTGCCGCAGCGGGTGCGCAGGTGTTTCAGTTCCTGCTGAACCGAGAACTGAATCTGTTTCTGATTGGTTTCTTGGTTACTCATATGTTTCCTTTCTTTTCTGTGCGCTCCTCTGGCGCACGTTTTTTTCTATCGAACGGTACGAAAAAAGCCCCTCGCGCCGTGCGCGGGAGCCTCTCTGTATCTTTCGACAGTATGATTCTATCACACTTTTGCAGTGTGTGCATCCGCGTTTTTAGACGGTCGGTTGTAAAATGAAGTTGGACACCTGAAAAAAAGAAATCCATAGTGACTTCCCGTATGGTAAAATGAAGTTCCCCAACACCATTCACCGGAGGCAATCACTATGGATCACACCCAGTATAGCACAAATAAAGCGGAACGCAAGCCCGGAAAACATTTGACCAGAGAAGATCGGGGCACAATTGAGGCGATGAAGAAGCTGGTACAGTCTAATCGAGCCATTTCCAGATATTTGAACTGCTCACCCACTACCGTTTCTAACGAATTGAAGCGCGGCATGCGGCCCAGAACCGACCGGAGAGGCCGTACTCCCGGCTGCTCCGCAAAACGCGGAATGCTTGTATATCAAACGCACAGAGCAAACAGCCACAAGCCACACCGCATATGTAAATGCAGCGCCTTTGTTCAGTGGGCCGTAAACAAGGTGCGTCAGGAGAAATGGTCGTTGGATGCCTGTGTGGGCTATGCACGCAAGCATGAGCTGTTTCTGCCTACGGAAATGGTCAGCACCAAGACCTTGTACAATGAAATATGGGCAAGCAATCTGGTATTGCAGCCGCTGGAGCTTCCCGATGCTTTGAAACGGAAAAAGTGTTGCAAAGCACCGCTAAGCGCAAAAAAGCATACGGAGCAACCATAGATGAGCGACCCGAAATTACATCTTCCCGGCTGGAGGTTGGCCACTGGGAAGGTGATACAGTGGTGGGAAAACGCAAAGGCAAGGAGGCGGTTATTCTGACATTGCTGGAAAAGAAAACACAGCACTACCTTGCAATTCGCATTCCCGGAAAGACCAGCGAGGCGGTCAATACAGCGATGCAAAAGCTCCGTGAGGACTTCGGAGAGTCGTTCTTCAGCCAAATATTCAAGACAATTACTGTGGACAACGGACCAGAGTTTGCGGATTTTGCCCAAACAGAACAGTTCGGGACGAAGGTTTACTTTGCCCACCCTTACACATCCTGGGAACGGGCGCAGAACGAGCGGCAAAACGGTATGCTCCGTCGATATGTCCCCAAAGGAGTCTCCATTGAGAACTTCTCAGATGAGGAGATTCTCTGGGCCGCAGATGCGCTCAACGGTCTCCCTCGCAGGAATCTGGGATACTGCACGCTGGAGGAACTGTTTGAGGCTTTCCTAGATACCGTTTACGCAGCCTGAACGGCTGCGTAAGCCCCAATTGGGTTGATTTTAGAACCTCTTTCTACCTGAAGGTGTCCAACTTGCACTTGCAATTTGCGGTCTGTGTATACAGACGGCAAAAAGGTTGATTCCGATTACAATTACGTCGGCCTTTACATTCAGAACTGGTCTACCGGCACCAAAGCCGCCATGTACCGCTTCGAAGCTGTGGGCAAGGATTCCGGCGCACCGGCGTATATCGTGTTCAATGACCATATGATTGAACCGGCTGCCGCAGCGCATTTTCATCTGAAAATGCGCAACGAGAGCTTTATGCGATTATCGACCCGGAAACTTCCTGGCCCACGTTCTTCCCTGCCGATCTGACGGGTGAGGAAATCTGCGAGCATCTGACGGAGCATGAGGACGAGGAGGAAGCCGAATATGACGAGCATGTCTGGCTTTCTCTGCGCAACGCGGAAACGCTGACGCAGACCATCGCCGATGCGCTGTGTAAGCGGATGCTGCCAACGCGCCTGTCTATCAGGAAAACGCAGCAAACTATATTGCCAAGCTGTCTGAACTGGACAACCAATATCAGGATGTTGTTGCAAACGCTCAACGCACAACGGTTTTGTTCACCGACCGCTTGGAGCAGCGCAATTTTTCTGAACCGTAACTGCTTCAGGCTCTTGCAAATTTCTTCTGATTGCTTTACAATGTACTCAGGAAACATCTCCTCTCGCGGCGGGACATTGAGTGGTTTTCTCATCTTCATTCTACCACCACGAGGAAATTTCCTTATCCTTTGGGGCTGCCTTTTATCGGATTGGATGAGCCTGTAGTAGAGGGAGTAAAGGGAATTGATCCTTCAACATTCAGTTAGGAGCGCTTGGAGCGAACTATAAACCAGTGACTGAATGGAATATCGATGCTTTGGTAATCGTGACTACAGATGGAATTCAAGCTTGCAAGTTCAAACTTCAGTGAACAACAGCTGAGATGCCACCCGTAATAGCAACTATGAACACAAGATCGGAGGAACACCCATGAGAAAGCTGTTTGATCAGTTCGAACAACTGAGTACAGAGGCACAGGCATTACTGGAAAAAGGTATAAGCCAGATGCGGGATGGATTCGCGCCTGCCCCTTCACTGTGCCAGAAGATAACGTCCACGCTGTCGTCTTTGCGCACAGCATACGACGATATTCGCAGGACGTTACCAGATCATGTTCTTACAGAGGAGTTGCCCGAAGGCGAGCTCCCTGTATGTGAATATGAGGAGGTATGGAAGAATAGCGTTGTCAGCCGGAAAAAGGCAGTGCGTGCTGTGCTTGATGAATTCATCCGTGTATATTCAGATGAGAAAAAGTACATGGATGCCATTGAAGTGTACATTCGGGATGCCAAGGATATTCTTGCCTGCATGGATTCAGCGGAAATGCATACTCCGTCTCCGGATGTTTCGGCATTCCAGCTGTTTCTGGCTGGCGTAAAGGCGGATCTCAGTTCCGACGAAGAACTGTATGATCAGCTTTTGGATAGTTCTGCTTTCAGCCCCCGAATTGTCAAAGGACTGCACGAGAAAAAATACTATATTCGTGAAGTGAATGTAGACAAGGCACCTGTATCTGATACCCCCTGCAATGAGTCCGTTGCTGAAGCCGAACCCGTAAGCGCCTCCGAGATTTCTGAATTCCCTGATACTACGGCAGCAGCCCAAGAACCACAGGTCGAAAGTCCCGCTTCGGAGACTCCGGAAGATATTGAGATTGAAACGCTGACCCCCGAAGAGTTTGCAGCAAGGTATGCTTCCGACGCACAAGAATCTGAAGAATCCGCTCTGTCGGAGATGTCAGAAGCGTCAGATGAAACCGCAGAGGATGAAGAATATATCCATCCGATTAATCCCATCAAGCAGACAAAACTGCCCTCAGAGCAAAAGCTTCGAGAGATGATCAGCCGGACGGGTGATGTTTTCCACTTTCTGCTCAATAAGCTGGTTTTTACCGGGCTTATGGATGAAAAATGCGCCTTTGAAGCGCTTGCTCAACTTCCGAGACCGGTGACAAGGGAGCAGTGCATCGAATCGTTTGCTTTCTTAGAGAGGAAAGGTCTGCTTTGTACATATGAATATGCCGGCAGGAACATCCTTTGCTTCACAGAACTGATGGGCAATTGCCTGCAAAAATCCGGCTTATCCTCCACCCTTAAACGGATTTATCACCTGAAAAGTATCGGGCAAATCTATTTCACTGGCAAACAGGATATGCCGTTGGAGCTGTTTGCACATCATATGTCAATGGTGGATCAGTATTCCAAAGTCATTGAAATGTTGGATGCCGATGAAGAGACTGCCAAGAAACTCGAGACAAGCGCCTGGAATCGTGAAAAGTGCTATTTCCTTATGAATCTGACAATGGATGATGACAGCCTCCTTCCGCTTCATATTGTCGATTCTGACGATTTTGGATCATCTGTTCCCGCTGAAAATGAAGGCGTTTTCTGTTGCGCGGGCGACCTGCCCGGCATGGATGAAGTGGGAGATCAGCTTCACTATTGCCTGACCGCAAACGGTCTGTTCCATTGGTCAGAAGGAAATTGGATTGCCATCACACACGTTGAAAAAGAAAATCATGACCTTCCTGAAACAGTCGATTCCAATGTAAATGCTGCAAGCGAGTCGTTTTCCCATCCAGAAGTATCGCAGGCAGAAGCAACTGATTCTGAAAACGCTGCTACCCCTATAGAACCAATAGCTCCTGTCAAGCAACTTGCCATCCCCGCGGCTGAACCTGTCGAGGGCCTATGGCTTGACGACCTGTCTGAAGAAACGGGAGTTGAGCCTGAAGTCACCATTGATGAATTTGCAAATCTGTCTTCCGCGGAAATTGCGGGACGGCTTTTAAGCGCAGCTTCCAACGGAAACATACCGAGCGATGAGAATATGGCAGTTCTGATTCATCAGCTTTTGAACGAGGGCGTCCGGTCTCATGATGTCCGTAATTGCCATGACCAGCTTGTGGAAGCAGTTGTTTTTGCAAAAGTGCTTTCATCAAATGATGCCTTCCCGCTGTGCCGGAACATTTACCTTCAACTTCATGCTGCTATTCCGTTTTTTCGTGAGGCAGGCGCCAGCACAGGGGTCGCGCTGTCAGGCATATTTGCCGACGGAACGGAATTCACCCCCGTCACAAAGCTGTGCGCGTACATTTACGGCATGCTGTTCCCTGCGCATGCGCATGACCATACATTCGCCGCACTGTACAACAACGCATTCACAGAATATGAATCCCAGTTTCCCGGTCTCGATGTCTTGAAGCCGCTTTATCACAAGGCGATGGAAGGGGTAAAACTTGTTCCCACAGCATTTTCGCCTGCCAATCTTGCCGCATTGGGCGACTCAAAGATACGGCAGGAACACATGAATTCCATCCGTTCACAGGCCATAGAACTTTTGAAGCCGCCAACGGTCAAAGTCATGATTCACGGTGTTCCTGAACTGATTGATTTATGTTTTGGATCACAGACCGATCTGCACACTGCTCTGCAGATTGTTACAGACAATGACATCAGCATGAGGGAACTGGTCAAGGCCGAACTGGACAAATACTGCAAAGATGATGATATTGATATCTCAACGCTGGAGAGACTGCTGGACAGCCAGTGGAGTGTGGCTGCGCAGAAGTATTCCAGCCGCCGCATGGGAATCAAGTACGATGCGCGAAAGCACCTTCTCCACGCTTTCGAAGAACGCCTGAATCTTCTCCGGGATTGGCTTGATGAAACCAACACAGAATCAGAGCCGGATATAGAAAAGCTTCGCGCCATTCGGAGTGAAGTTCTGTATATTATCGAGGATTCTCTTTCCGAAATCAATATTGCACCTTATTCTGCCGCTTATGGAATTATGAAAGCCTCCCTCGAACTGATTCGGGCAAAGCTTCAAAACCAAGGCAGCGGTGTTGACTTTACCACTTTGCTCAGAAGCGGGATGCTGGTTATTGATCACGGTGAACTTATCCTCAACGATGATCTGAATGCGATTGAGTTTGCAGAACCCTGGAGAATGATGCTACAGCATATCGCCTGCACGGAGTATGACCTGAAAATCGTATACGACCGAATCCTTGAGGCCAGCCCGGATTCCGTTTTGTATGATAACTTTGGTCAGATGGAAGCAATCGGTCGCCTCATTGGTGCCGATCCCAAAGAGTATGTGCTCACCAGTGACGGTCTGCGCGATGCGATTAACAGCGCAGACCTGCAGGCGAGAAACTTCCGGGAAAAGCTGGAGATTTCTTACGCCTATAATCGCATCAGTGAGAATGATCGTGAGCGGCTTGCCATGCTCGCCAACCCAGAAGCGTCTGATTTCCAGAAATTTTTCTACGACCACAGAGCATTTGGCTGTTGGAGAGGTTTTTTGAATGCTCTGAGGGCGCAGATCCGTGAAACTGCACAGCAGAGCATGCATGACGTCCGAGCCCAGCTTGATCAGGCAAAAGCAATGCTCCGTGCCGATGAAGAAAGCCCACTCATCGCCGAAGCCGAGCGTCTGATTTCTCAGGAGCAAAACTATGCGGTTGCGGAAGATTACATTCATCGATTCCGCAATGGGGAAAGGGACTTGCCTTTTGAAACAAGTAATGACGCCATAGAACATTTTCTGAGATTTATATCTGATGATGAATTTCCCCGCCTGTATGGCTTCTGCGAGAGGAATAAGCAAGACCCGATGCCTCGATGGGCCGTGCAGTATATGAAAAAAAATACGCCGGAGGGGTGGACAACCCGTCATATCGAAGACGCCCGGCGATTCATTGAAAAGTGGCCGGTTGGCAAGCAATCTGTCAATGCTCAGAACATTCAGGAGTACTTTAATCTTCTCGGCTTTCATGTCGAGTGCTGCGCCAAGTCGACGCGAGGCAACGAGGTCTGCTGCACGCTTACAGTGCACAAAACAGAACAGAATCTGGCAGATTATTGCCACCCCATTTCCATCTTCGGCACACAGATGAAATCACAGATTGAAGTCGTATGTCTGTTTGGAAAAAGGACAGCGACCCAACTTATTGATGATGCTTGCAAGCTGGGCATCACAAGTACGTTCATTGTGCTTCTTGACGCTGACCTTTCTACAGCGGATCGCCGGGCAATGGCAAAATACGTCTTTACCCAGAAAAATGTCGGTCAGGCGTCCTTCCTCGTTATCGACCGGGTGCTGGCGTTGTACCTTGCTATGCAATCCAGTAACGAACGTCTCCCGGCAATGCTGCAATGCACACTGCCGTATACAATTTATCAGCCTTTTACCAACGGCTCCGGATCTACGGCTGATGAAATGTTCTTTGGCCGCGTAAGTGAACTCGCTTCCATCCGGGATATGGCAGGCGCATCCATCGTATACGGCGGTCGTCAGCTTGGTAAAACGGCTTTGCTGGAACGCGCAATGCACCTTGATCATAACCCTGCCCGCAGAGAGTTCGCCATCAAAGCAGACTTCAAAGGGCATCGTGGTGAGCAAGATTTTCTGGATATCCTCGTTTCGGCTTGTAACGACGTCTTCGAAAAAAATGATTTCAAGCTGAATCGTTGCGCTACCATCCGAGACTTCTGTTCCCAGATTCGCCGTCTGCTCGATAATGATCGGATTGCAATCCTGCGGCTCCTGCTCGACGAAACAGATGATTTCCTCGATTCCATCAGTGCCTCAAGCTATAATGAAATTCTTCCTCTCATTGAGCTTCAACGTGGAAGCAATCGTCGGTTTAAGTTTGTGCTTGCTGGCCTTCATAATGTATGCCGCGCAAAGAATGCGACCCGTAATAACGGTCTCTTCGGTCAGCTCGGCGAACCGCTTTGCGTGAAACCGCTTACTGCGGCAGATGCCCAGAGGCTTCTGGTGAGGCCACTGCGCTACCTTGGTTTCCGCGTTTCTAATGAGTCCCATGTGGATACAATCCTGACAAACACCAACTACTATCCTGGCATCATCCAGTTCTTCGGATACACGCTGGTTCAGACCCTCGTTACGCATTATACCCAGTATTATGACGCCGTGAGAGGGAACCCGCCGTTTGATCTTCATGATGATCAGCTTGCGTCCATCATGAATTCCAGAGACCTAAATCGGAATATCAAGGATCGCCTCCGGTGGACGCTTGAGATGGACGACCGGTATTATATGCTGGCTCGTTGCATTACCGTTCTCTATCATCTGTACAGCAACAACTACTCCGTAATCAGCAGTGGCTTTGATGTTGCTTCGGTCTGTGAAGTAAAGGACATGTACGATATCCATTGCCTTGAATCACTTTCGGAGCGGGAGATTGTGGCTCTACTTGATGAAATGGAGGAAATGGGAATCCTTAGCCGTCCCACAGCTGAAGAAAACCGTTATTTGCTCCGCCGGCGCTCTTTCATCGATGTTATCGGGACAAGCCTTGAGATCTTGGAACATGACATTGAAACTTACAATGAGGAGGCTGCGAACAATGCCTGAGTGGTCTGAATTCTGGTGGACATCTATCACCGGGCCACGGAACCTTTGTGACGCTGTCTCCCGCGCCTTGCACAATAAAAGCAGCGTCTGCCTCGTCGTGCCGGATGATCTCCCCTGGCGTGATGAGATGCGCGCCAGCATTGAGACGGGCATGCATCAGATGCCGGACATGGAGTCCTTCTATGTAGAGTTCATCGATGTAGAAGATGAATGTCCGGATATTGCCGATATCGGACGCTACCTTATGGAAAGGTATGCGCTTCCTGAGATCGCCGCCGGTTATCGTGGACGAGAAAAGCTACAGAAGTACATCCTCGACAAGCAGGTGCTTGATAACAGGGTTCTCTGGATTAAGGGAATGAATGCCTCTCAGGAAAAGCGCTGGCTCCAGTTTTGCAGGGACTATGTTCCGGTGAAAGATTCAGACGGCAGGTTTGTTCTGGAGGCTCGTTGGACAGACAAAGAAAACGAGCGCCGCAATCTCGCTGTAATTCGTTATGGCGATACCATCAAGCGTTATGACCTGACCCTGTTTAACAGCATTTATCTCAATCGAGAGAAAGGCACTTATTCGGCAATTTGGCAGCAGTACGCCGCTGTTATGTGCGCATTGCTGTGCAACACGGATGCTGAAACTTCTCAGGCATTCATGGATACATGCGATTTCACAGTCGAAGAGCCGATTATCGGCATGCGAAAAATTGCCGCAGACGGAGCTTATCTGCGCCGTGCTGAAAGCAGCAACCTGCATATCCTCAGCCTGGTTCGCAAAGAAAGCATATCTGCTATTGATGCACAAATCTGGAAGGCGCAGCTGCAAGTGCTCTTCCCGTTGCTTGAAATCGAGAGAGTTTCCTTTATTAAGAGGTATAGAAAACAGGTGCAGGAGGCCTTGGGCGAAAAGTACCATGATTTTCGGACTGGACGATCACAGTATATTTACCAGTTCGGCGAAACCATCTCTGATCCGGATAACGCAGAGCTTGGGACGATATACCGCATGACAAAGCTTAGGCGAGATGCTGACGCCTATCAATACTTGCTTTACATCCCAGATGAGCAGTCCCGTTCCCGCATTGAACTTCTTCATGATTTGCGAAACTCGCTGGCTCACGGGAACCCCTGCGCGATTGATAAAGTGATCGAATTTATCAACGGGCATCCCTTTGACTGGAACTGAGCTTCTGTTTGAGGATTATGCTTGTGGTTATCCTGATTACGCTGGCAACTCCCGAACAGGTTCAGCCAGTATATGATGTTGTCCTCCAGATTGGGCAGTGACAAATGGATGACCGAATTGGAAAATGATTGTCTGACCTTGGCGTTGTCCAGCGGGCATTGAAAAAAGCCAATACGGATGGTCAGAAGATTGAGGAGATAAACCATGCCTGCATATACCTCTGTTCTTCAGAAACCTCTGGAGACAATTTTCTGGGAAGATGATAACTTCATGGAAGAGCTGCTCCAAGTGGTGCGGCTCTTTCGGCCTTTCTCTGCCGCTATAACTGAGTTCATTTCGGAACACGGCTATCAGGGGGATACTTCTGACATTGATGCCAAGGTTGCCTTCATCCGCGCCGCGTTTGCGAAGGCCGACATGGATGCGCCGAGGGAAGTACGGGAATGGTTTACTCTGCAGCAGCCCATCAAGCGGGACACAGTTTTTCAAATCTGCTTTGCCTTTGGCTTGGACGGTGGTGAAACGGATGAGTTCTTCCGCCGCATTTTTACCCGCGAGCGCAGTTTCAATTGCCATCAGATGCCGGAAGCCATATATTACTTTTGCCTGAACAATGGCCTGACCTGGACTGACGCGATGGATATTCAGAGCAGCGTTTCTCTATCTGGGAAAGAAAAAACTAACGGAGATATCGTTTATACCGGCTCCATCATCGCAGAACTGAACAATCTGCAAGACAAAGACGATCTCATCCATTGGCTTAACGACAACATCGACAAATTCGCAGGCAGCAACGTGACAGCCTATGAGACTATTCGCCGCCTGTGGGAAGAGGTTTCCGGCCCAGACGGTTTGTTGATACAAGAACGAAAATCGCTGCCGTCCATCCATGATGATGCCGCTACCGGTGAAAAGAGTAAACTTCGCTCGAATGCCTCCGGCGTCAGATCGTATGACGCCTACTTGGCCATTCTCCAGTTGGACAAGAAGGAAGTCAAACGGCTTGCCACAGACCGTTCAATCAAACCGATTCTGGAAAGGCTTCATGACAATGCGCAGGACTCCTTCCCTGATAGGCAGGGCATTGAACTTATCCTTCGCGGCGAGATCGTTTCTTATGAGCGGGTGCGGAAATGGCTGGTACTGCTGACCTTTTACACCTACTGGGTCAGAAAAGCCCTCCGCAAAGGCAATTATGAAGCCGACTCCGGCGATGCTGACCGCTGCATTACCAGCATGAATCAGCACCTGATCAATTCTGGTTACCCGGAACTCTACGTTGGCAATCCCTATGATTGGATTTTCTTTTATGCCGCAAAGTGCGAAGAGCCTTTGTACGTTTTTCGTTACATCTGGAATGAACTGCTTACCGGCGTGCTGGAAAAGCACCAGTAAATCCAACCTTGTAAGCGTCTGAGATATGATGAATGTGAGCAACTGAAAAAGAGGAAGAATCGTGAACGGCAGAATTGTGCTGACCCCAGGCACTGTGCTGAAACTCAGTACGAAAACAGGCTATACCGAATACACCATTCGTCGTGAACTTGCACGGGGCTGCTCATGCATTGTGTATGACGCTTCCTATACCGACAATCTGGGAAATTATAAACTGGTGCGTATCAAGGAATGCTATCCGTATGCGCTGAAAATGACCCGGGATGAGGATGGCACATTGCATCCCTCTGCCGGTGATGGCAAGGCTTTTGATGCCGCGAAAAAACGTCTGATTGCCGCTTATCAGAAAAATAACGCGCTTTTCTCTCTGGATGGACTGGCAAATGTCATTGCAAACACGTCCGACATTTATGAGGCAAACGGTACGGTCTATATCGTTTCAGTCTACATGAATGGGCGTACATTCACGGAGCATCAGGGCGATACGCTGCACGACTGTGTATCCCTGCTTATCGGAGCAGCAAAAGCGCTGCGGCACATTCATAACGCCGGGTACCTGTACCTGGATCTGAAGCCGGATAACATCCTGACGCTGGAGGGTTCTCTGGATCTGGTGCAGCTTTTTGATTTCGATTCCATAATCTCCACAGAAGAATTTGAGAAAGCCATCCAGAATAATAACCCCAGCGAGCTGCGCATCTCCTATACCAAAGGCTATGCCTCACTGGAGCAGCAGACCGGAAAACTTCGGCAGCTTGGAAAACACTCTGATATTTACAGCTTGGGTGCCGTGTTGTTCTATGCCTTGTGGCACAAGACGCCCTCTGCCTTCGATTGCGATTCTGCGGCTGTTTACGATTATGCGCAGATGACTTATGCCGCAAAGAAGTTCCAGGATCGTGTGTTTTCCGCACTCACAACGTTCTTCCATAAAACGCTGGCCAGCTATTATGCCGACCGGTATCAGAACGCGGATCAGGCAATCAAGCAGCTGCAGATCATTTTGCAGTTGTCAGACGAAACAAAGCCATGGCTTTTGTCATCTTCTATATCATCCCCTGTGTTTTTTACCGGACGAGAAGAAGCGTTGGCATCTCTGAATCAGCTTTTGCACACGCCGGAACATCACATTTTCAATCTGTATGGCATGGGTGGCATTGGAAAAAGCACGCTCACGAGAGCCTATCTCGCGGAGCATCGTGTAGAATATGGCGCTGTTCTCTGGCTTTATGCGAGCGGAAACACAACGCAGGCGATTTGCGATGATAATCTCGTCCATGTGAATACAATCCAGAAGATGAGCGATGAATCGCTGGAAGACTACCTGCCAAGAAAGCTGCGTGCGCTAACCGAAATAGCCTCAAGTCAGCATGTGCTTGTGATTATAGATAATGTCTGCAAAGAGCATCTGAAAGATCTGCAGATGCTGCAAGGCGTCAGATGGGATGTTCTGCTTATTTCCCGTCCCATATTAGCCGATGGGCTTTTCCCGGCTCTGCGCGTTGAAGAATTGCCGCCAGAGCCGCTGGCGCTGCTTTTCCAGCGATATGCGCATGTGAAAATAACCGAAAAAACTGATGTGAAGGATTTTATCACCATTGCAAATACGGTTTATGGACATACGCTGACCATGGAACTGCTGGCGCGGCAGATTGCCCGAAGTTATCTCACTCTGCATGAAGCCGCTCAGATGGTGGAAGAAGCAGGCTTCCAAAGACTCCCCGGAGAGCGGATTGATTATATTCATGATCAGGATACATTTCTGGCTCCTTTGCACATTATCCTTGATCGTCTGGTTGAGATCGACCAGTTCTCTGATGCCGAAAAGCATCTGCTGAAAATCCTGTCCATTTTCGATCAGCCTGGTATCAAAGCCTCTTTGCTGCGCGAACTTACAGCCTTGCCAAACCTTGAAATGATCACCCGGCTGGAAGATTGCGGCTGGCTGAAAGTCGCCTCTCAGCGGATTGTATTCCACCCCATGATGCGGAAATATATCAGCGCATGGCCATGGGATGACGCGACCCGTCGGGCGCTTGACGAGGCAATGAAACGGCTACATCACAAGATCAATCCACTGGAGAATCAACCGGACTTGGATAAGCAGTTTCCAGCTGATTATGGTCAGCTTTACGAGCTTCTCAGCGTTGCGGAGCAGCTTCTGGCTTTCGCAAAACCAGTCACGCCCGCAAGCCAGCTGCTGACATTTAGAACGCTGATGGATGCTCCGGTAGATGCAGATGATACGGTAGCGGGGAAAATGCTCCGGCTTCTTGAAAACCCTGCCGGCCTTAATCCCCGATGCGTGCTGCGCCTATATGAGACATGCGCTTTCACACTGGGCCGACTGGAATGCTATGACGATGCGCACGCTGTTCTCAAAGAGATGAAAGCGTACCTCAAAAAAAATCCCAGCCATTACTACATGTCATTTTATCACAGAGCGAGCGCGGTTATCCTCAACAATCAGTACGGACGCGATAAGAACAGCAAATGCTTGAAACATGAAGACGCGGCGATCAAACAAGCCCGTGCTTCCAGGCATCCGGACGCTAAAAAGCAGCTTGCAGCTGTTTTGATGAATAAAACGCAGACCTTGCTTGAAACGGGAAGCAAAATGAAACTCTGCTGCCAGATGCTTGAGGAATCTGCTCAGTTGCTTCATCCATACCCATACGGCTATGACCATTATCATTTCGACTGTGTTGCCGCCATGTTTTTTGCAAAGGTTGGAGACGAGGAGACCGCTTTGGCGCACCTTCGGCGGGCGACTGATAATGCGTCCGCCACGAAGGATTCTATGCTATCTCTGATAGACCATATGCTGGATGAGGCAGCGATAACCTATATTGAACTTGGACGATTCCAAGATGCCATCGACACGGTGTCCCAGGCAATCGCTATGTGCGATGAACTTGAAAATGTCAAAAGATACAGAGAAACCCGATTTGACGCTACCCTGTTCCTTGGTAGAATCTATGCAATGACCGGGGAATACATCAAGGCTGAAGAAACTTTTGGAGAAGCAGAGAAAAGAGTATCCGATTCGCCGTATGAGTGGAAATTGCCGCTCTGCCCGAAGAGCATCCGGGAGAAGGCTGAAGCAGAAAGATACCAGCAGCATTGACTGGTGTTGAGAAGCATGAGCTTATGACGCAGGAGAAAGGGGGCGTGTTACAAGGTGCAGGAAGTTTCTCGTATTATTCTTCGACGTCATTGATGTCCGCCTTCTGTGGGGGGCCACATGAGAAGAGCAATGTAGACCAACGCCTGAACAAGCAAAACAACCAACTGGAAGGCTTCCTTAACTGGGCCTTCCTTTTGCTTCTATACACATCTGCACCAATAAATCCATTTTTTCTGGCATGGATGATATGCTGTGTTCGAGCGATGGAAATCATCACTCAGAACACTAAGCAGGAGGGATCAGAAATGAGTGGAGCGCAGATGGCCCATTTTTTGAAGCAGGTGGGCAACGGCAGCGAACTGGAAGGAATCGTCACTGTGTACCGTACAGGATGGCTTGTTGGCGCAGGTCAGCTGCTGACCGTTGTAATCGCGGCCCATGGTGTTTTTCGGCTTGGAAAATGGGGCTACGAAAAGCTGGTAGATTACTTGCAGGAGCGTGGTTACATCGTTGCTGCTGGCGAGGTGGTGTAACCGGCTCATGGAAAAACACAAGCAGACGCCTGGTATGACATACAAGGTCATCAGCAGAATGTACAGCAGGGAATTCTTGTGTACACATATCTTTTCCCCTATTGCATGAGGAAGTCCACGGTCAGCTCCAGTGTTTATCTGCCGGATTATGAACGGCGCGACACAGGAGGCTTCTTCAATGCACTGGTATGCAGTGAATGCGGCAAAACCGCCGCCGTCCGTTTCTGGCGTACTATGAAAATCAACTAAAACAAGGAGGACATATCCGATGAAAAAAATGATGGCTTTGGTTCTCTCCATTCTGGTTCTATTAGCCGGCTTCACAACCGCCATGGCTGTGGGCACGATTGATTTTTCAGGTTATTCTCTCGAAGAACTGCTTGAGATTAGCTCCGATTTAGCAGACGAAATCGCAAGTCGCCCCGGCGGAGAAAAGATTGTGCTGGGTGCCGGCCAGTATAAGATTGGCGAAAGTCTGCCTGCAGGTGTCTACAGCTTCAAGTTCGTCCAGAATGGAGACAGTGATGTTTCGAGAACCGATTACTACGTCTACGAAAGTGAATCCATGTACAAATACGATATTGATCGGCTATGGCTTGGTGACATGCCCAGAGTGGAGGGGGACTTCATGGGTGATGGTGAAACGCGGATCAGCCTTTATCCCGGTGAATACCTGAGCCTCCGATATAACGGCGCAGAAGTTGCTCGGGTTGGAAATGTGTCTGAACGCGGCAACGGTTATACGGCTCCAGCTGGAACCACTATTCCGAAGGGAAACTATACCATTGGTGAAGAAATACCTGCCGGAACATACAAGATTTATTTCAGCGGAACCACCACCTCGCGTGTGCGCGTCTTCCAAGATTCCCAGGAGGCAAGCAATACGTTCAATAAGGGCAAGGAGACCATTCTTGATTGGGATAATACAGAAGGAATCGTCACACTTAGTGAGGGCAACATCTTGCGGATCGAATACACTCCTATCATCATGACCAAGGGCGGCGGGTTCAGTTTCGACTAAATGGTATTCTTGCATTGCTCACCGTTGTGCTGAAACAGTCACTGGTGCTTTTCCCGATATTCGCTGGGTGTGCTGCCGACGTAGGTTTTGAACACCCTCGAAAAATGACTGGCGGAGGAAAAGCCGAGATAAGAACCGATGGCGGTCAGGGATTTATCCGAATAGCGGAGGAAGCGTTTGGCTTCCTCCGTTTTTTCTTTCAGGATGAAGTCCGTCAGGCTTTCGCCCGTCTCTTCCTTGAATTTTCGGGAGAGATATGGGCGGCTGAGGAACAACTCTTCTGCGATTTTCTCTGCCGTGATCGGTTTGCTGGATGTAGTTCGCCACATCCACGGTGAGCTTCGTGGGATGCTTGCCCAGATGCAGCCGCTCCACCCGCGCCGTGTAGTCCAGAATCATCCGATATTGCAGGTTCATGATCTCCTCCGGTGAAAACAGCAGCTCACACTGCTGAATATAGGAATCACTGTGGGAAAAGGCATCGTCCACATCCATGCCGCCCCGAATGGCGGCGCGGGAAACCAGCGTGGCGGTAACAATGAACGTATTCTGCCGCTGGCGAAAAAATTCGGCAAGCGGAATGTGACGCTGGCGGGCTTCATCCTCTACGCTATCGGCGGCGCAATCTGCTGGGCGTTCCCTACAAATATGACCATCATGCTGATTGGTCAGTTCATCAAAAACATCGGTGGACTGCCCTGCGCCTATGCGTTCATGGCGCTGTTCGCCGACGTGCTGGATCATCTGGAATGGAAAACCGCTTTCCGTCCGGACGGCGTTGCCATGAGCGTGTATAACATCATCGCCGTCGCCATGGTTGGCATCTGCACCGGCGTGTTTAACGGTCTGCGGGTTATATCGCCCCAGAGATCGTGAACGGCGTCACCATGGCAGCTGCCCAGTCCGACACGGTCAAGGGTGTCATCACCTTCGGCTTTGTGGGGCTGGATGTATTCACCGGCGTGCTCCTTGCGTTGCTTCTGGTGTTCCTCAATGTGGAAAATGGCATTGAGAAAAAGCAGACGGAAATCAAGGAAAGGGAGGAAAAGTGAGACATCCCGCCATTGTGTTCTTCCAGACAGGGTCGAACGACTATGTCTCCCTGAAGGGAACAGCCGCGGAAAAGGTCGCCGCCTGCATGGACTATAAAAAGCAAATGTTTGCCGAGATTCATAAACAACTCCCGGTCGCAAAGCTGGTGGTCATGAGCAGTCTTCTTCTGCCCTGCCGCAGCGAATACCGGGAGCTCACCGAGGAAATCAACAGGGCGCTGGCGGCGCTCTGCGAAAAAACGGACTACCTCTGGTTTGTGGACGCATCGGCGATGACGTGGGACGGACAGCGCTATGCAGATGAGTTATTTATCAAAGACGGCATTCACCTGAACCACGAAGGGCAGCCTTTGTGGATGCGGAATTATATCCGGCCCGTGATTGAAACGCTGATTTCCGAATTTGATTTGACGCAGGTGCAAAAGGAGGGCTGAGAATGCAGGCGATTCGACTGAAAACGGAGCATTTATTTGACCCCGTTGGCGTAGACTTCGTCGCCCCCCGGCTTTATTGGAATTGCAGCGGCGGCAGGAAACAGACCGCCTATCAAATCCTTGCTGCCGATGACAGCGGCAGCACCCTATGGGACAACGGCAAAGTGGAAAGCGCCGCCATGTGCGTAAAATGGAGCGGCGCGCCCGTTCCGCCGAAAACGAAGGTTCTTTGGAAAGTGTGCCTTTGGGATGAGGATGCCGCGGTGGGCGATTGGAGCGAAGCGTCCTTTGAAACGGGCATCGGCGCATGGAGCGCCAAGTGGATCACCGGCAATTATACGGTCAATAAGGAAGAGCGCTATCCTGTGGACTGCTTCCGCAAAGTTTTTCGCGCCTCCAGTATAAAAAAGCGCGGCTGTACATGACCGCCTGCGGATTATACGAGGCAGCCATCAACGGGCAGCGCGCGGGCGATTTCGTTCGCGCCCCCGGCATTACGGACTACCGCAAGCGGATACAGTACCAGATCTATGACGTGACCACCCTGCTGCAAGACGGCGAAAACGCCCTGACAGTGCAGCTTGCCGACGGCTGGTATCGCGGCTCCTGCGGCGCGTGGGGGCTGAAAAATCAGTATGGCACGGAAACCAAGCTGCTGGCGCAGCTGGAGCTAACGCATACAGACGGCAGCGTGCAGACCGTCGCCACCGACGCAGGCTGGGATTGGTCGAACGACGGCCCTATCCGCTTTGCCGACAACAAGGACGGCGAGGTGGTTTATGCCAACAATGTCCCCTCCTATCAGGGAAAGGCAAAGGTCACAAACCATCCTGTTACGCCGGCTGTATCCAACAACGTCCCGGTCACGGAGCATGAGCGGCTGAAAGCAAAGCGGATTACCACACCCTCCGGCAAGACCGTGCTGAACTTCGGGCAGAACATCGCGGGTTATGCGGAATTTACTGTAACCGCCCATATCGGGCAGAAAATCAAGCTGCGCTTCGGCGAGCTGCTGGACGAAAACGGTGAATTCACCCAGAAGAACATTCAGTGCTCCAGCAAAAAGATAACAACGCCCCTGCAGCAGGTCATCTACACCTGCAAAGAAGGCATAAATCACTACAAGACCACCTTCGCCATCTTCGGTTTTCAGTATGTGCTGGTAGAAACCGATGTGGCGTTTCAGTCGGAGGATTTCGCCGTCATTGCGGTATAGTCCGACATGGAGCGCACGGGCTTTTTGAAAGCTCCAACGCACTTCTCAATAAGTTTGTTGAAAACACCGTCTGGAATGCCAAGAACAACCACGCCAACCTGCCCACAGATTGCCCGACCCGCGAACGCCACGGCTGGACGGGCGACGCGCAGATTTTCTTCAACACTGCGGCATATCTTTTTGACTATGCGTCTTTTGCACAGAAATATATGCGGGATGTGTACGACTGGCAGAAAAAAGACGGGAAGCTGCCGCAAATCGCCCCCTACGGCGGTGTGGATTTCTATATGTCCTTTATGGACGGAAGTGTCGGCTGGGCGGATGCGGGCGTGCTGATTCCGTATCGTTTTGGGAAGCTCTACGGGGATGACAGCTTAATTCACCGACATTATGACGGCATGGTACGGTATGCAAGATTCATGATAAAACGCTGTACGCAGTTCACACCGCTACGGCACCACCTGCCGCTGAAAGGCGAGGCGAAAAAGTACATTGTCAATTACGGGCATTCCTACGGAGAGTGGGCGGAATCGGTAGATGTATTCCCGGACGATTGGAAAAATATCGTCCTGCCTCATCCGGAGGAATCCACGGCCTATACGGTTTTTATCATGGAGCATATGATGGAAATCGCCGGGTATTTGGGAAAGCAGCAGGATAAGGCGCTGTTTGAAAAATACCGGGACGGCTGCACGAAGGCATACCGTGAGCTTGTCACGCTGCCCGGCTACACCCTGGATACCAACCGGCAGGCAAAGCTCGTCCGTCCGCTGTATTTGCGCCTGCTGGACGAGAAGCAGGAAGCATTTGCAAAGCATCGGCTCGTTCAGGCTATGGAGAATTACCGCTGGCGGCTCGGGACGGGCTTCCTTTCCACACCGTTTATACTGGATGTACTGGCGGATATGGATGAAAATCATGTTTCGGGCGGTGGAATCCACCGTTGCCAAGGGGTACGGCGGCAAAAAGGACTATGATAATCCGAATTTCCGGATGCAGATGGCTTCCTCTGCCGGAGCGCCGATTCGCAGCATGATCATTTCCGGCGGCATGAAGGGTGGCGTGCTGCCCGGTATGCTGGAAATGGCGAACGGGCACTTCTTCCGTGGCATCTGGAAAATGCTTACGGGGGAGAAAATGCCAAGTCTATACGCCTGCATGATGAACCTTGTGTTCCGCTGTATGGCGCAGGACAAGCCGGGGCAGCCCCACGACTATGCAGCGGAGCGAAAACGCAATGACCGAAAACCTCCAAGACCGCCTAAGGGCGTGACCATCCGGCTTGGCGAATTGGGTGGGCTGTCGGCGGAGTTCATTCAACAAAGCGGCAATCAAAAGGGAACGATTTTCACATTCACGGCGGCGGATTTATTGTTGCTTCCGTGCGGGAGCGGCGGGCAGTCTGCCAGTATATCACAGCCAACTACGGCTATAACTGCGTGACTTTCAACTACCGCCTTGCACCGGAAAATCTGTGGTCTGCCCCTTTGGAGGGTTGCCTGACCGCCTATGCCGCGCGCTTGAAAACCGGCGCTTCCCCGAAGGATGTCGTATTCATGGGGGAAAGCGCAGGCGGTACGCTGGTGTTGTCATTAGCGTTGCTGCTGAAGGAAAAGGGATTTCCCCAGCCGAAGCGTTGGTGTCTCTCTCCCCCTGTGTGACGCAGGCTGACTGTTTCCCGTCCCACACTCGGAATTGCGGCAATCGTCTGCGTCGGCCACTATGTAGGACTTCCCGAGCCTGCCGTTTCCAAAAAGGCAGGCTACCGAACAGAGACTCTCTGTCTGGAATATAACGACATCAGCTTGTACGGAAAGGCGTTGCTCCCGGATGGAGACGGTCCTTTTCCCACCGTCCTCTACGCCCACGGCGCGGTGAGCGATTACAAAGCAGATATGACCACGCTAAAAAGCCTTGCCATGAGCGGCGTTGCCTACTACACCTTTGATTTCTACGGCTGGACAAGCCGCAGCACCGTGCTGCAGGGCGTGCATTGGTTCCATGACGTTCCCCGAGGCGTTGATAACTCCTATGAATGAACGGGCAGCAGCAAGGGAATGACACAAGCAAATAGCGCAATCGAATCTGGAAATAGTATCGCACTGAAAAAGCTGCCGAGGATTTGCTCTCCTCAGCAGCTTTTTGCAGTCTATGGAAGGCTGGAGCACAAAGCCCACTTTCCCTTTATACTATTTCCAGATGAAAATGCGCCAAGATGCGCCGCGAATTTTTCATTCCGGCTAACGTGAATGAAACGCAGCGTAGCAGCGCTACGCTAAGTGGAATGAACGGACGCCAGAAGGGAAAAGGCGCAAGCAGATGGCGCAGGTGAATCTGGAAATAGTATTAGGGCAATCCCGCACAAATGAGTTGGTGCGATGGCAAATGCATTTTTTGTAAGATGTGATTGCAGAAATCGAAGGTTTACTGGAGGTAAATCGAGATTTTTGCAAGAAGCAGATGGCAGAAAAGGGATCGCCAGCGCTGCCAACGAATTGTGCGGTAGTGCCTTAGTTGATTTCCGTAATGGTCGGCACTGTCCACGTCTTGAGTGCCTCCATATCCGGCGTATAGATGCGCATAAACAGATGGAAGCCGCCGTCACCCACCGGAAGCCAATTGGTCGTGTCCGCCGGCGCGTCCTTCGACAAAATCACATCCACAGAGCCGTCGTCATTTCTCTTCAAACCCGAACGGTCGTTGATGCAGTAGCGGTCGAGCAGATTATCGATGAGGAAATCATCGTCACCATATGCAGTGATCGACCAGAAACCGCCGTCAAGCACCTGCGGATCGCTTTCAAGGTGGAGAATGTAGGACTTTTCACCCGTCAAAGGATTCCCGTCGGCATCCTTTTCCGTCTTGGGGTACAGTGCGATTTCCACCGTATTCGCCCCAAGTCCGGCAATGGCAACCAGCGCACGGTAGGCATATTCCGTACCAAAGTCTCCGATTGGCGCGCCGAAATAGCTCCACTGCCCCAGCTGTTTTGAAAACTTCATTCCCTCTGCCGCGAGCTTCGGCCGAAGCCCTTGCAGCATTTCCCGCCAATTTGCCTGAATATCTCCGGTCAAAACAGATGCGTCAAATTCCATGCCGGGGCCAACGTGAACTGCCGCGAGTTTTTCAAGTATTTCCGCATCAGCGGCGGACGGCGGATTGTCTTCCATCAGCGTGTTTGCTTTGTTGAAGAATGTGACAGGATCCAGCGACAGCACCTTGTTGATGGGGACATAGCTGTTTTCCTCCCGATAGATCCCCTTCGGAGGCTGATATGCTTCTCCGCTCAGGTAGACAGAAAGCGGTAAAAGCTGCATCTGCGCCTGAATGGCATACACATTCGGAAGATCCGCCTCTCCGGAAAGTACCGTTCTGGTAATGGCCCACGCCATAGCGGTAGGAACATCAATGCGGGTCACATTGTCCGGCAGGTCGCCCTTCCAAGTTGAGCGCGTGATCGCATAGGCTCCAGCCCGGTCAAGGACAGCGACAGTATTTGTCCATGCGTCAAGCACCTGCACCTTGCAGAAGCGGTCTGTTTCCGGATGCACATAGATCATCGGCTCTTCGCTCAGGTCATACCACACCTGTGTATAGATGGTGTCCACGTTCGGCGTCACCACGTTTTTGAACTGCGCGTTGGCCAGTGCCACACCGTGCATGAACTGATTAACAGGCGCCTTGCCGGGTGAGGCTTCCTCCGTATTCGTTGCGGAAGTTCTCGTCGCGTCCATCAGCACCAGCGGGAATGCGTAAATGTAAGCCTCTTCAATGGTTTTCCACACATCTTCGGACGACGAGACAGCCTCCGCCTTGACACTCCATGCGCAGCCGGACAGCAGCATCGCCATGCAGAGCAGAATCACTGTGATTTTCTTCATCTTTTTTCCCTCCTATAACGATTTTTCTTACGGTTCGATGATATTGAAATACAGGTCAAAAGCGGCCATACTGTCACAAAACGCTTGGAACAGCGCCTTATCGCCCTTTTCAACGGTGATGAGCTTGTCGATATTTTCCTGATTTCCGCTTGTGATGGCAAGAATCCCGATTCGGGGGGTAGAAATCGTCAGGTCTGCCTCATCTGAGAGCGCATCCTTATAGTACAGGAGCACGCCATGGTGGATCTTCAGCAGATAATCGTCGCCATCCGTCAGCTTGAGATTGATGGTGAAGGAACGATTCTGGAGCTTTTCCGTATCCATGATGATGCCCATGTAATCCAGCATTGTCTGCGCGTCCATCCCCTGTGCGGTGGTGCCAACGCCAAGTTGGGCAGCCTTCGGGTACTGACCGGTGCCGTTCCGCAGCTCAAAGGCTGCCACAAGATAAGCGTTTCTCCATGCGCCCGACTCTGCCTGATAACCAAGCTGCTCCAGCGCATCGGCGCACAGATAGCGCGCTTCCTTATTTTCCGGGTCAGCAAATACCAGCGTATTCGTTATTTGTGCAACCCACTGATATTCGCCCTTTTCATAATCAGCATGTGCCATTTCAAGCACCTTGTCCGTGTCGCCAAGATACTCCACAAGTTTTTTGGCATATTCGCTCGGCGTCAGTTCATCCAGATGAATCGGGTTTGCATCGTACCAGCCCATGTATTTCTGATAGACTGCCTTGACATTGTGCTTCAGCGTACCGTAATACTGCCGAGTATACCAAACCTTTTCCAGCTCCTCCGGCAGCCGGATCATGGAGGCAATCTCCGTGGAGGTATAACCTTCGTTGATATACAGGAGGGTCTGATCGTGGATGAACTTATAGATGGCAGCTGTGTTGGTCATGTATTCGTTGACGGTTTCCTTGCCCCAATGCGGCCAGTTGTGCGCCTGAAAAACAACCTCGGCGTCGGGGAACAGCGACTGTGCCTCGGTGATGTAGCGAGCCCAGCCATTCGCATCCCGCACCTCCGCGCCGCGCAGCGTGTAGAGATTGTGCATGGTTCCGCTGCAGTTTTCCGCCATCCAGAGGGCTTTGCTGTCGGGGAAATAGGTGTTCATTTCGGCGGGAGATTCCGTCCCCGGCGTCTGCTGGAAGATAGCGGTTACGCCATCAATGGTTGTTTCATAAATCGAATCCGCAACCTCGAAGGTCGGCGCGATATAGCCGACACCGGTCTGCACTGCGGTCAGGCCAATGCCCACCGAAAGGCGTCCCTGTTCGCCATAGGGAAGCATGGATCCGTACTGGAAAAACGCCCGCCGCTTCATTGCCGTGCCCACAAAGACATTTTCCTTCATTACCGCGTCCGTAAAGCCCTTCGGCACAATAATTGCGGTCTTTCCGGATGCAATCTGCTCGTCAAGCGGCAGGCTGCTGTCCGCAGCATCTTCGGGGGCAATCAGCCCTTCAATGCCGCCGTAGTGATCCACATGCGCATGGCTGATGACAATGGCGACAATCCGCGCATCGCCCATCTTGGAACGGAAGAGTTTCAGCGCTTCCGCCGCGGTATATTTGCTGCTGCCGCAGTCCATGATGATCCATCCGTGTTCGCTGCGGACGAAGGTAATATTGGAAATATCATAGCCGCGCACCTGGTAGATGCCGTCAGTAACCTCAAAGAGACCATAAATGTGGTTTAGCTGCGTATTCCGCCACAGGCTGGGGTTGGCGGTATCCGGCGCGTCTTTGTCAAGAAACGCATATGCATCCTGCGTCCACACGATTCTCCCGTTCTCGCCACGGAGATTCAGTGTGTCCGGTGCGGCGATGAAACCTCGTTCTGCATTCTCAAGCTCCGACGTATCCTCAAAGTTCAGGAAGTCATATACCTGCCGATTGACCTCAATGGTGCTTTGGGTTGCCGGCTTCGTCTCTGCATTGAACACGGCGGCAGTGCCGCTGCTTTTCTCGGCACTGGCGCAGACCGTCAGCGTGGCAGCCAACATGGTCGGCACAAGGAGTAAGCTTAACAGTTTCTTTTTCACAGGTGTTCCTCCTTTACTCAGACAGATTTCCCCATAGGGAACTGCTACGAAAGATGACATTGCTCACCTTCCGTCCTTTTCTGTTCTTATGTTTTCAGTGTAGCATAACTTTGTTTGAATTGCAACATACCTTGCATGAACATCGTACAATCCTGCGCGAATGGCGTTTTTTCTTTGCGTTGAATCTTGCATTGCACCTGAAAACATGGTATTCTGTAATGGTATTATAATGGTGGAGGAAAAAGCTATGAGCTTCAACGATATTTCCGTTATTTCCAACCGCAGGCATATCAGCTTGCTGACAGAGGACATTCTTTATATTCAATTGTCAGGCCGCCAGTCGATCATCCATTTTTCCGATGGCAGAACCTACGAAACCTATGCTACCATCCATAAATTGGAAAATATGCTTGGCAGCGGCTTTATCCGCGCCGACCGCGCCACGCTGGTATCTATCAAGGGAATCCACGACATTGGAAAGGAGATTGAACTCGTCAACGGAGAAACGCTGTATTATAGCTGTCGAAAGAAACGAGAGCTCAAAGAACAGCTGCGCGCCGGACGGCGGCAGATTGCGCAGAGCCTGTCTGACAGCGACGCGCCCACCACACAGGAAGAATATCAGCGGCACTATGCCAGCTATGACAGCGCGCCCTTTGCGTTTACCGACATCGAGATGGTGTTCAACGAGGAGCGCGCCGCTGTGGACTGGATCTTCCGCTACGGTAACGAGGCACTGGCTGAAATCGAAAAAACGCCGCTGCAGCAGCTCATCAACCACTCGTTCGGCAGCATTTTCCCCAATATGGACGCAAAGTGGCTGCGCGTCTACGAGCGCACGGCGCTGTTCGGTGAAACGCTGGAAATTGTATATTACAGCCCGGAGATTGACACAAAATTGAAAATCATCAGTTTCCCCACTTTCAAAGGGCACTGCGGCTGTATGCTGTTCAAACAAACGGATATTCAGACGGTGGTTGAGTACGCAGCGCCATAACGAACTGCGCAGATGCGTATCCCTGCTCTCATACTATTTCCAAATGAGAATGCGCCAAGATGCGCCGCGAATTTTTCACGTTGGCTAACGCGAATGAAACGCAGCGTAGCAGCGCTACGCTAAGTGGAATGAGCGGACGCCAACGGGGAAAAGGCGCAAGCAGATGGTGCGGGTGAATTGGGAAATAGTATCACACATACTGTTGACATTTCAATTCTTTTCTGCACGCAAACAGGCGCTGGCAAGAATCTCACCCTGCCAGCGCCGTTTTGTATTCAGCTTTACTGCCGCTGCACCGAAATTGGCTCATCCGTCAGTTCCACCGTCTCGCCATACACCTGCACCGCCAGTTTGTCCCCCTGCGTCAGCTGGAACACGGTCTTGTCCGCGCCCATGCTGATTGCAATCACACGCCCGCGGTACATGACCGAGAAGGTCAGCCGCTTCCAGCGCTCCGGCAGACGCGGGGCGAAACGCAGCATCGTGTCATCGCTGCGCAGACCTGCGAAACCGTAGACGATGTTCGCCCATGCCATCGCGATGCTCGTGATGTGCAAGCCCTCGCGCGTATTGCGGTTATAGTTGTCCAGATCAAGGCGCGTCGCGTAGCCGAAGAAGCTGACCGCTTCATCCATCTTGTCCAGTTCTGCCGCCAGAATGGAGTGAATCGCAGGCGAAAGGGAGGATTCGTGAATCGTGCGCGGCTGGTAGAAATCGTAGTTGATACGCTTCGTCTCGGTATCAAAAGACGAATTGTAGAGGTAGAGGAACATCAGCACATCCGGCTGCTTAATCATGTCCGTGCGGTAGATGCGGTCGTATGCCCAGTGGTCGTAGAGCGGGAACTCGCTGACCGGAATGCTGTTGATGTCCGTGTGCGGCAGCTCAAAAAAGCCGTCGTGCTGCTCAAACAAGTGATTGGGCGCTTCCGGAATGTACATGTTGTCGGCAATGTGCCGCCACTGCGCGGGTTCATCCGGTGCAAGCTCGACTTTTTCGCACAGTGCCGCGTAAGTTCCCGGCGCATCCGCCCGCATTGCATCCAGCACATCCGCCGCGTAGCGCAGGGCGCGCATCCCCATATAATTGGTATACGCGTTGTTGTTGACCATCATGTGGAATTCGTCCGGGCCCATCACGCCGAAGAAGCCGTATTTGCCGATTTTCTCGCTGAAGCCGACGCGCGTCGCTTGGAATCGGGCAATTTGCAGCAGCATTTCCGCGCCGTAGCGATACAAAAACGCCTTGTCGTCCGTCAGGTGGACATAATGCCAGATGCCGTAGGACACCGCCGTGCTCGGCTGCAATTGCAGGCTGGCGTGCTGCCAGAGCGGGCAGGCTTCGTCGCCGTTGAGCGTCGCAATCGGGTAACATGCGCCCTTGCAGTCCAGCATTTTTGCGCGCTCCAGCGCCATCGGCAGCGTGTTGTAGCGGAAAAGAAGGAGCGATTTCGCGGCTTCCGGGTTCGTGAAGAGGTAGAATGGCAGGCAGCAGGATTCCGTGTCCCAGAATGCATGACCGTTGTACGCCTCGCCCGTCAAGCCCTTCGCGCCAATGTTGTGGCGCATACTGCCGCCGTTGTAGGTCTGCGCGAGCTGGAAGGAGCAGAAGCGAATCCCCTGTTGTTCCGCTGCGACGGCTTCCGCCATGCTTTCATCTTTCGGCTCAATGCAGATGTCGGACGTGTGCCAGTAAGCATCCCAATACGCACGCTGTGCCGCCTGTGCGTCATCGAGCGAGACGGCTTTGCTCTGCGCCATCGCGTCCTGACCGCTCTGCCAGAGGTCGTCCCCCTGCTGACCGTTGAACAGCACGACGACGCGCTTGTCGATTTGCACGGCTTGCCCCGGCGCAAGCAGAACATCCGCCGTCGCGGTGACGGTTTTGCCCTCGGCGGATGCGGTAGATTCGCCGGGCAGCGTCAGCCATGCGCCACAAAACTCCTCCTGATTCGATAGCGTCGTGCGAGACTGCGCCATCAGGCAATCCGGTCTCGCGTCGGTGCGCGTCTCCTGCCAGAAGCACTTCTGCCGCCCTTCATGCACGATGTCGAAGGACACGCCGGACGTGACTGTCGCGCTGCCCGTGAAATTGAGCGCTTCGAGCGTGATGCGCTGGTATGCGCGTTCGCGGTGCACCATATCGAGGAAGCGGAGGAAGGTCAGGCGGATTTGCTTGCCGCTCTTCGTCGTCCAGAGGAAGCGGCGGGTGAGCGTGCCGGCGCGGAGATCGAGTTCGCGGGTGAAGTCAGAAAACTGCGACTGCCCCAAATCAAGCGTTTCGCCATCGACGGAAATCGTCGTCATCAGCCATTCCGCCGAGGGAATCATGAAGTGCGTTTTGTCAATGATGCCCTTATAGGAGCGGCTCAGCTTCTCCATATCATAGATGCCATTGGTATACGCCCCGCGAAGGCTGTCGACATGACCGCCCTCATCGAAGCAGCCGCGCACGCCGATGCTCTCATTGCCCAGCGAGAAGATGGATTCGCTCACGCGCGCGTAGGCGGGGTCGAAGCCCTGCTCAATGACCTTCCACGGGTCTACTTGGAAATATACGTCAGCGGCTTTTGCCATTGTGCGTCCTCCTGTCGGTTCTTTCTTTTTGGCAAGAAAGAAGTAGAAGCTCTTTTTTTCGGTATTGCAGGTTGTCTTCTTTTCCGTGAATGGGCTGTTAAGCAGCTTCCAGAGGGCTTTCCGCTCGCCCTCTGGACTCCTTCGGCGCCTCCCATGTTACTGGGTGACTATCGAAGTTTTTTATAATGTCACCCCTTGATGCCCACAGACACAGCGTTTTCGGTCAGCTGCTTCTGGAAGATGAAGAAAAGGATGATGGGCGGAATCATCGAGAATACGACGGAGCGCATCATCGTGTCGGCGTTGACGGTCTGCTCCGTGCTGAAAACAAACAGGCGCACCATCACCGTTTGCAGCGCGCTGCCGCGAAGCACCAGATACGGCAGGAGGAAGTCCGACCATGCAGCGTTGATGGCGAAAATCGCAATCACGGAGCAAATCGGCTTGGACAGCGGCAGGACGATGTAGAAGAACGTTTGCAGCTGCGTGCAGCCATCAATCCGCCCGGCTTCGATGATGGAAGTCGGCAGCGATTCAAAGAACTGCACGAACAGGATAACGTACATGGCGTTCGCGCCATAGCTCAGCCAGAGCGGGACGAACGAGCCGCCGAGACTCAGCTTCTGGATGTTCATGAACAACGGCACGATGCTGATGGTCGTCGGCAGGAGCAGGGAGAGCATGACCATCTTCTTGACGATGCCGTAGCCCTTAGGCTTCAAAATCGCCAGCCCGTAGCCCAGCAGACCGTTGAACACAATCGCGCAGACGACGCTGCCCGCAACAGAAATCAGCGAGTTAAGGTAGTTCTGCGCAATGCCCAGCTGCGACCACGTTTTCGCGAAGAGAGAAAAATCGAACACCTCCGGAAGCAGCTTGGCGGACGACATGAACTCCTTCAAGTCCTTGAAGCCCGCCAGCACAACCCAGATAATCGGGAAAACCGCGATGACCGTCATAATCAGGCAGAAGAAGATGATGAACCCATACCCAACCCGGACAGACGCGGAGTGCATATCGTAGTCCCGGATGACGCCGGTGCGCTGTGCTTTTGCCATATGCGTTCTCCCTCCTTAATCCCAGTCGGATTCTTTGCGGTCGAAGTAGGAGTAAATCGCCGTCATGACGAGCAAAATCAGCGTGACAATCACCGCGACGGCAGATGCCTTGCCATAGTTCATCGAGCCGCCGAACGCGTACTGCCACATCAGCTGCATCAACGACAGGGACGCATTATCCGGGCCGCCCTTCGTCAGCACCATCGGTTCATACATAATCTGGAACACGGAGATGATTTGCAGAATCAGCAGCGTACCCGCGAGCTTCTTGATGGCAGGAATCATGATGTGGATGATGCGCTGCCAGATGCCCGCGCCGTCAATCGCCGCCGCTTCGTACAGCTCCGGGCTGACACTGGACATGCCCGCCATGTAAATCAGCGCCGTCGCGCCCGCGCCCTTCCACGTCGCAATCAGGATGATGATGGGGATGACCCACTCCGAGCGCGTCAGGTACGTCTGCGGCGCAATGCCCAAGTGGCTGAGCAGGATGTTCAGCACGCCGGACTTCTCGCCGGAGAAGAACGCCGACCAGAGGATGACGACCGCCAGACCGGGCAGCATATTCGGCAGATACGCCACCGTGCGGAAGAAGCTCTTGCTCCGCACGGTCTCCCCAATCAGCAGCGCCAGCACCATCGGCAGAAAGAAGCCCAGCAGTAGCGACCAGAACGTGTACGAGAACGTGTTCGTCAGCGCCTGCAGGAAGTCATCTTTGCCCATGACGCTGATGTAATTTTTGAAGCCGATGAAGTTCACCAGTTCGATGTTGCACGTCTTGTACAGGCTCATCACCACGCTTTCGAACAGCGGTTCCCAGACAAAGAACAGCATCAGCACGAGGCTCGGCAGCATAATCAGCCAAGCATTGAGGTGGTCAACCGTCCGTGCGCGCAAGCCGACTTGCGCCTTTTTTCTGCTCATAGGCGTTCCTCCGCGAAGATTTGAGCGATTTTTGTGTAAAAGAAACCGGCATCGGTTCTCCTCCGCCGGTGTTCTTTTTTCCAATTAGAAATGAGGAATTAGCAATTAGCAATAATTGCCCGATGGCACCGCACTGCCCCGTCCGCATTGACTTTCGCTCGTCACCAACAAGGGCTAACCCAAAGTGCAGCGGCGCCGAAGGTTTCCAAAGGGCGATCGGAAAGCCCTTTGGTCGCCTCCGCAGAGGCGAAACCCTCTGCAACAAACAGTGCAATGCCATGCAGAATCAGAAATTAATAATCATTGATTTCATCATCCAGATACTCCTGGAAGGAATCCTGCGCCTTCTGCAGTGCCTTGCGCACATCCGCGCCCTCGCGGGTGATAACGCGCTGAATGACTGCGGTCAGTTCGCGGTACAGCTGCTGCGCAAAGACGGGTTCTTCCGAGCGCAGCGTAATCGTGCCCTGCGTGATGGAATCGAAGAAGTCGTTGTACAGGCGCATATCCACGTTGCAGTATTCGTCAATAATCGCCTGCTTCGCCGCGTTGTAGTCCGCATCGTTCCACGCGCTGATGGCGGGCAGAACCGGTGCGCCGCGGTCGCGCTTGGCAGCATAGTCCGCGCGCATCCCCTCGATAATCTGGTCATTCAGGTACGGCATCTTGCCCAGCACGGTCAGGTATGCCATCAGCGCCGTCGCCTGATCCTCGGTAATGTTCGGCGCGAACATGTAGCAGGTGCCGCCCGCCAGCGCATAGCGTCCCGCGTCGCCCGCCGGGAACGGAATCAGCGCGAAGTCCTCCACCGGCAGACCCTTGTTGGAGGTCGGCTGGTCAACCGAGTCATCCGCCGCGAAATTCATCGCCGCTTCGCCCGTGCCCAGCAGAGAATGCGCTCCCGCCCAGTCAGTCGTGGTCGCGTCGGCATTGAGGATGTTGTACTTCCAGCGCAGGTCGCGGATGTACTCCATCGCCGCCACGCACTCGTCGGATGTGAAGTTGCACACCCAGCGCCCGTCTTCATCCTGATATTCCAGCGCGTTTTCGCCCACGCAGCCGAAGTTCCACGCGATATTGGTGAACAGCCAGCCGCCATACGTCTCGCTCGCCGGGAATACCAGCCCCGCCTTGCCCGTCTTTTCGCGGATAATCTGACCGTATTCCGCCACTTCCTGCAATGTCTTAGGGTAAATCGGCAGACCTTCCTCGTCCACCAGCCCCGCCTCGCGGAACAGGGCAACATTGATGTGCATACCCAGCACATAGCCGTCGCGCGGCAGACCGTAGATGCGGCCGTTCTCGTCGGACAGCATTTCGAGGTACGACGGGCTGAACTCATCCAGCACGCCCGCGCGCTCCAGCGCATCGGTCACGTCGCCGACAAGATGCTGGCTGATCAGCAGCTGCGGGTCGGTAAACGGCGGCTGGAAGATGCTCGGCGCCGTACCGCCCTTCGCCATCGGAACGTAGCTGCTCAGGGTGTAGGAGTAGTAATCCGGCACCAGCGTCACGTTCGGGTACTGATTCTTCATCGTTTCGCGGTAGCTCTCAAAGAGCGCCTTTTCCGCCTCCGCCGCCGTATCCGCGGGCCAGTTGCCCAGCGTAATCGTGCAGGTCAAGTCCGCATCAACGACCTCTTCCGCCATCGCCAGCGGCAGCGTGCCCAGCATCAGACACAGCACCAGCAGCATGGAAACCAATTTCTTCGACCCTCTTATGGGAAAACCTCCTTCACGAGTTCGTGGCGTATTTTTCGTTAGGTTTAACGCTCAACCTTGTCTCTATTATAGTGTATCAAGCCCATTTTGTCAATCCTGTTTCGAGATTTTTTTGAAAAGAAAAGGGGCTGCGGGGGGGAAAATCACTCACCCCCTGCGCAGCCTTTGCAAAACGCTCATTACTATTTTGTACACCAATTATCACCATGGTGTTTGTAATTCTCGATACAGTTTGAAGCACTCGTCGCGTGTCAACGCGCTATCATAGACACGAAGAACCTCAATTGTACCAGAGGTTTTTTCCAATAGCACGTTTTCCCCAACATCCGTCGCAAACAATTGCAATGTTGCATCACTGCGAACATCCCCAATAGGAGCACCATAGTTTTGCAAAATCGAACCATCGTAAAAGATGTCATATGAATCGCCATGCTTTGCAAGAATGAGATAATGATGTCCATCTTCTGATGGTTCTCCACCAACCCAGCTGAAAAACTGATCTTCCGAAAGCGAGAATCCCGCGCCCGCGCCCATGATGAGCTGATAAGTTGTTTTTCCATCCGTTGTAAGGCACTTGAGATGTAATTTCAGCGGCAAAGCTCCTTGATGTGCCGTCATAATTGCTGAATATTTTCCGTCCGGCACAATATCATCCTTGAACTTCAACGCAAGTGTCCAATCAGAATCATCATGATATGTTGAAGTCAAATCATTTCAAAATGTTTCAATGCCTCTGGACCGTCCACGGTCTGGGGGACAGTCCAGGAATTAGTTATCTTCACGCAGTATTTTTATCATTTTTCCAGTTTTTCAACAGTATCTTGTTCACCAGCAAGCACATGAGCATACCATTTGACCAATATATTTGAGTTGACTTTCTGTAATTCACTAATTTTTCGCGATGTTTTGTAAATATCAGTTTCCAGATAGACTGTTGGCTTCTCACTAATTGCTTTTGCGTTCCTAATGCGCAATGCGTTTTTTTCATCACTACTTATGAGTTTTTTGTAATTTTCATATAAATGCGGACATTCTTTTTTCAAAAGTGCCGGAATGCTCGGATATACTCTCTTATTAACCATATCACTTGCCCAGTATGGTGTCACAGATATATCGTTCAAGTTAATATATAAGTGATTGTAATAGTCTATATCAATAATACACCCATGGATTCGTCCTGAACCGCCAATTTGTCTCACAGCCTTCGCAATTTGCTCTTGATATGCCGTGAATAGTCTAAGCGGTTTCTGAATCTCTGCAACCATTCTATCCATATGATCATAATAGTATTCGAGTTGATCAATGCATGTTGTGGTTGCCCTGCCGCCATTAAGAAGCACCATTCTTCCTGTTTTTTCTCTGCAAAGGAAGCAATAATAACCGATTTTTTTCAGCATATAAATTGCTTCCACTTCTCGATTGAACTGCATAGTAATATTCTTCCCGTGCATGAAGTCCTGATACTCTTCTTTCGTGATTTCATAGATACCATCTTTGTAGTCAGTAAAATAGTCATATTTCCCGTCCAGCAGGAAACTTCTTAAATGAACATTATCATTATGATAGCCAATTTGGTTCTCCGCATAAACTCTGATTGCACCATCATCATAAAAAACATTTCGATGCGTATGGCCGCTGACGTACACAAAACTCTCATGATACTCTTTATCTGCACACCAGTTTGCTTTCGGCATATGTGTCAGAATAATCGTATTTTTTCCTTTTAGCATGCCTGTTAGTCTGTTATAGAGTTTCTCAAACTTTTGGGTTTCCTTGATTTCCGTTTTCCGGTCAATTGTGTTACGGTAGATGCCAGTGTCGGCATTAAACTCTTCATTATATCCCGAAAAACCAATTCCGCCCAGAATCACCCATCGTGCACGGCGCAATTTCGCGCACAGCTCTTCCTGATTCATGCGCATCAGTTTCGTATAAGGGATCATTCCCATGTCATCCTTATCATTTTTATAAAACAAATCGTTTTGAAGCAAGTACATACCATGTTCTTCAAGCAATTTCCGATAGGTATTGACAATCTGGCGCACCGTTTTCCCTGCGAAACTCCAAAGTTCATGGTTGCCTAAAACAAACACATATTGCTGACAACTTGTGTATGCACTTCGATTCAGTATTCTCACAAAAAGTTTGAAAAGCCGAAAGTCAGATGCTACATCCCCCGCAATTAGGGTTAATCCGTAGCTTTCACGTACTATTGTGTCAACAATTTTCTGCATCGTGTAGCACACATCATCAATCGACTTGCACTTTGCATTCTGGATTCGCTGGTTTAGATGCAAATCTGATATATACCTGATTCTGTTTTCATTTGACCAGCATTCTTCTTCACTGTTTTCTGCAAGTTCTCTGGATTCCTTCAAAATCAATGCCGTTTCTTTTTCATTTGCTTCAGTCTGTGGAAATGTTTGGAGGAGTTCTTCATCCGCTTCATATGTTAAGTATGCAATGCCGAATTTTTCGCACAGTTCACTGGTCAGCCGAGCATCCGTCAGATTCAACCCTTGTGTATCTGATAAATGCTTGATTCCATCACAGAACAGCAAATCCGCATCAGATAAGTCACCTTTAAGAAATGCTGCAAAGTCAAAAAAATATTTGAATTCACGTTTTGCTTGTTTTATTTTTTCACCAGCCTGATTATACCAAAATACTCCGATATGAAATGCACGACAGAAATAGGCTTTCATGATTTCTGACTTTTCTGGACAATCACCACTTTCTGGCTTTTCCCGCGCTATAAATTCATCAATTGTTTGCGTTTCAAAGCACTTGCGCGCCATCAATTTCTCTAAATCAAGCTGGAAGGCTGCAATGAGTTCGTCATCAAACAAACATTGATAATAGCAGGCATCTTCATAGATGTCTCCATCCACAAACGCATAATACTCTTGAAAAGAATCAAATTCTTCCGTATGTTCTCTGGATACATACTCGCCAGCCCTGTTTTTATAACGCCATGTTTCTTCAACAAAAAACAATTGACGAATAACATCAAATCCACGGTGTCCACTTTTTCTTATTTCAAGTTTTCTCTCTGCCCTAAGAATATCTGGATGCATCCGAAATTCTTCCGGAACATCTGGCATTTGCAGTCTTTTAGATTTCAAGCGACAGATAATACCCTCTATTTTCTGCGTAGCATCCTTCTTATCGTTCTTTTTTGACACATCTTTTGTCATTTTTCTTTTCCTTTCAAAACGTTGCTCCTCGATGCTTTTCATCATCAACGATGGTGTTTATCCCCTCTTCGTCATTGCCACCACGCACTCCACATGTTCCGTCCCCGGAAACATATCCACTGGCGTTGCCCATTCCGCCCGATACCCGCCGTCCACCAGCACGTGCAAGTCCCTTGCGAGGGTCTCCGGGTTGCAGGAAACGTACACAACCCGCTTTGGTTTCAGCATCAGCAGACTTTGCAGGAACTTCTGGTCGCTGCCGGCGCGGGGCGGGTCCATCATCACCACGTCAGGCGCGTTTCCCTCCTTGGCGAGCTTCTGCATGAAGCGCCCTGCGTCGTCGCAGAGGAAGCGCGCGTTCTCCACGCCATTGCGGCGGGCGTTCTCCTTCGCATCGCGGATGGCGTCGGCATTCAGCTCCACGCCGATGAGCTGCTTGCAGCCGTCCGACGCGCATAAGCCAATCGTACCCGTACCGCAGTAGGCGTCCAGCAGGGTTTCTGCGCCTGTCAGCTGCGCCGCGTCAATCGCCGTTCGGTAGAGGAGTTCGCATTGCTTCGCATTCACCTGATAAAAGCTCTGCGGACTGATGCGGAAGCGCTTGCCGCACAGTTCATCCTCCATGTACCCCTCGCCATAGAGGGTGATTTCCTTCGTGCCCAGCACCATGCTGGTTTCGCGCTGATTGCAATTCAGCACCACGGTCGTGATTTCCGGGTGGCGCTGAATCAGCTCCTGCACAAATGCCTTTTTGCCCGGAAATTCAAGGCTCGTCGCGACCAGCACGACCATAATCTGCCCCGTCACATGCCCCGTGCGGATGAGGATATGGCGCAGGAAGCCGCGGTGCGTGTACTCGTTGTAGATGCGCAGCTTGTAGGCAGGCAGCATCGCGACGATGGTCTGGATGATGCGGTCAGCGCGACGATCCTCAATCAGGCAGTGCCGCACGGGCACGACGCGGTGCGTCCCCATGGCGTAGACGCCGCTGATGGGCTTGCCCGCCTTGTCCACCGACAGCACGGCATGAACCTTGTTGCGATAGTGGAACGGGTCGTCCATGCCCAGAATCGGGCGGACTTCGCAGATTCCGTCCAGCAGTTCCGTCACGCGCTGCTGCTTCCATTGCAGCTGCTCCGCGTAGGACAGGCGAGTCAGCTGGCATCCGCCGCATTTCGCCGCGACGGGACAGTTCCAGCGGATTTCGCGCGCCGGACGCTGCGCTTTCGCCTGTTCCTTCGGCGGATTCGGACGCGTTTCCTGCATTCGGCGGGTGGTCAGGTGCTTCGGTCGGCGGAAATTGCTCATCGTGTATGTACTCCTTCATTCTCTGTGGGTCCGCTCCATTATAACACGTCTCTCCCTGCCGCTTCAAGTCTTGTTTTTCCATCTTTTCATTTTCGCGCGACTATGCTACAATAGAAGAAACAATCTTCCGTGAGGCGATTTCGATGCTGTTTTCTTCCTCCCCCATCCGTCGTCGGACGTTCTCCTGTATGCGCGGTGATTTGACCATCTGCGGCACAGAGTACCGTCCGAATGGTGAAAAACTCCCGATTGCCATTGTCTGCCACGGTTTTATGGCAAATCAGCAGACCGTCCGGCAGTACACGAGGGTGCTGGCGAAAATTGGTTACTGTGCGTACTGTTTCGACTTCTGCGGCGGCAGCGTTCCGCCCTTGGGGCGGAGTGACGGTGCGACGACGGACATGTCGGTGCTGACCGAGGTGCAGGATTTGGAAGCCGTCATTCGCTATGCGCAGTCGCTTCCCTATACCAGCGATACGCTGCTGCTGATGGGCTGTTCGCAGGGCGGGATGGTGTCCGCGCTGACCGCTGCGAAGCATCCGGATGCAGTGGACAGGCTCGTGCTGTTCTACCCGGCCTTCTGCATCCCCGACGACGCGCGCGCGGGGCACATGATGATGGCGCACTTCGACCCTCAAAATCTGCCGGAGAAGATTCACTGCGGGCCGATGCCGCTGGGGCGCTGCTATCCCGAAGCCGTCATGCACATGGACGTTTTCCGCGAAATCACGCCGTACACCGGGCGGGTGCTGATTGTCCACGGCACGGCGGACGGCATCGTCAAGCCGGACTACGCGAAAAAGGCGGCGGAAGCGTATGCGAACGCAGAACTGCACTTGATTGACGGCGGAGCGCATGGGTTTAACCGCCGCCATGACGCGGAGGCGATTCGCTATTTGACCGCATTTGCCGCTTTGTGAGGGGGATTTTATGACCACCGTCGAAATCTGGGGCGCACGCGCCGGGCAGACGCAGTCCCGCCTGTTTGAAGAAATCCGCAAATGCCGTGAAGCTGGTCAGCGTGTCCTGCTGCTTGTACCGGAGCAGTACACCCTGCAAGCCGAGCGGGAACTGGTGGAGCAGCTGAATTTGCCGGGGCTGCTGGATTTGGATGTACTGTCGCCGCGCAGGCTGGGGCGGCGTATCCGAGAAAGTGCGGGGCATTCACCCAAAGCCGCGCTGGACGAAAGTGGGCGACGGATGGCACTGGCGCAGGCGCTTTCCCTGAAGCAGGATGAACTGCACTATTATCGCCGCGTCGCGCTGTCACCCGGGCTGCCGGAGAAGCTGTCCACACTGCTGATGGACTTCCAGCGCACGGGGCTGTCAAGCGAAGAATTTGCCGCCTATGCGGAGGAGCTGCCATCCGGCGCACTGAAGGCAAAGGCGCATGATTTGCTGCTGCTCTGGCAGACGTATGACGCGCTGATTGCCGAGCGCTTTCAGGATGAGCCGACGCAGCAGTTTGAGCTGGTGGAACGGCTGCCGGAAAGCGGGCTGATGCGCGATGCCGCCGTGTTTGTCTACCAGTTTGACATGCTGCCAACGCCGCTGTGCGTCCTGCTGGCGACCGCTGCGCCGGAATGCACCCGCATGGTCGTTGCGTTCACGATGGACAAGGACACTGCAAGCGACGGGCACGTTTTCGCCTCCCAGCGCAGGAGTGCGGCGGAGCTGACCGGATGGCTGCGTCAGCGCGGCATTCCCGTGCAGTGGAAGTGGCTGCCAAGCGAACCCGACGGGCGCAACGAAGCCCTCCGCCACCTCGAAGCGCACCTGTTCGCCCGCGACGGCGCGGTGTACCCCGGCGACGCGTCCGCCCTGACGCTCCATGCCGCCGCAAACCCGTATGCCGAAGCCGCTTTCGCCGCGCAGACGCTGCAAAGCTGGCACAAGCGCGGCATTCCGTGGCAGTATATGGCGGTCGCGCTGGCGGATGCGCAGAGTATGGCCGGCATCCTCGCCGTCACGCTGCAAAGCGCGGGGATTCCCTGCTATCAGGCGCGGAAGGACAGTGCGGCGCGGCACGGCTTGAGTCGGATGCTCGTCGGCGCACTGCGTTGCATCTCCGGCGGATTTCTCCGCGCGGATGTGCTGCAAGTGGCAAAAAGCGGCTTTTCTTCCCTGACCCGCGACGAAGCCGATTCGCTGGAGAACTACGCCATCACGCACGGCATCAACCGCGGCAAGTGGCTGCGTCCGTTCCCTTATGGCGACGACGCGGCGGATATGGACGAACTGCGTGTCCGGCTGATTTCGCCTGTGGAGGCCCTTCGGGATGCGCTCCGCCGCGCAAAAACAGCGGGGGATTCCGTCGAGGCGATTTTCCGCTTCTTGGAGGATACCAATGCGTATGACCGCCTGATGGCGCGCGAGGAAGCGCTGCTTTCGCGCGGGATGGCGGCGGAAGCAACGCAGAATCGGCAGGTATGGACAATCCTGATGACGCTGCTTGATCAGCTGTATGCGCTGCTGAGCACGCAAAAGGCAAATCAGCGGGATTTGGCACGGTTCGTGGAATCAGGTTTGACAGGCGCGTCGATTTCGTCCCTGCCGCCGCAGCCGGACACGGTGATGATCGGCGAAGCGGGGCATTTGATGACCGGGCGGATTGATGCGCTGCTCGTCATGGGAATGCAGGACGGCGCGCTGGGCAGTACGGCGGATTCGCTCCTGTCCGAGACGGAGCGGCGCACGCTGTGCGACTTGGCGCAGCGCGCGATTGGTCTTACGCAGCAGGAGACGTGCGCCTTGCGACAGTCGGACTTCTACCGTACACTATCCCTCCCCCGGCGCTTTCTGACCGTCACCTGTTCGCAGGGCGGGCAGGACGGCACGGCTTTTCGTCCGGCGGGGCTGCTGGAGGACATGACGCAGCTGTTCCCACATATGGTGGTATCCGGCGGCGTGCTGGCAAACGACGTCGCACCGCTCTCCCCCGCCATGGCGCTGGATGCACTGCCGCACCACCTGCGGCAAGCTGTCGACACCGACACGCCGCTTCCGGAGCAATGGGCGAACGTCCTGCGCTGGCTGTATTTCGACCCGGAGTGGCACAGCCGCTGTCAGGCAGTGCTGGATGCGCTGAACCGCCACGGTGCGGCAATTTTCCTCTCCCGCGACCACACGCGGCGGCTCTTCACGCAGGACAAGGTGTCCATCAGCCGCTTGGAGGGCTTCGCGCAGTGCCCGTATCGGCACTTTGTGAACTACGGCTTGAAGCCCGTCATCCGCCGCGAGTACGAGTTCGACCCGGCGGATGTGGGCGATTTCTACCATGCCGCGATGGAGGGGTACGCCGCCCTTGCGCTGAAGGAGCCGGATTTTCCGGATTTGCCGGACGAAAAAATCCACGCGCTGATGGATACGGTGCTGCTGCCGCTGACGACCGCGTGGGCGGATGGCCCGCTGAATGAAACGCCCTCCCTGCGCCTGCAGGGCGAGAAGTACCGCCGAACGGTGCACCGCGCCGCGTGGATGTTCACGCATCACGCGCAGCACAGCCGCTTCCGCACCGTCGGCGAGGAAGTTGTGTTTGGCGAGGAGGACGGGCTGCCCCCGGTGGTGCTGACGCTGCATGATGGACGGAAAATCGCCCTGCGCGGCAAAATCGACCGCATCGACCGCTGGGAGGGCGACGAGGGCGTGTATCTGCTCGTATCCGACTACAAGAGCAGCCACCGCGACATTGACCCGACGCGCCTATGGTACGGGCTTCAATTGCAGCTGCTGCTGTATCTGCAAGCCGCGTGCGAGGGGCTGGACGGCAATCCGGCGGGCGCATTCTACTTCACGATTCAAGACCCGATGGTAGATACGGCGGATGTAAAGGAATCCGCGGAAAAGGCGATTGCGAAAAAGCTGCACCTGAAAGGCATTGTGCTGGCGGATGTGGACGTGGTGGAAGCGCTGGATTCCAATCCGGGATATTCGTTCACAAAAATCTTTAATGCGGATAGCAGCGTCGCTTCCTCGTCTGATGGCTACACGCCGGAGGAAATGGCAGCACTGCTTGCCCACGCCAAGAAGATGGCGGCGGAGCTGGCCGACCGCATCCGCAGCGGCGAAATCACCCCGTCCCCCGCCGTCATCAGAGACTGGAACGCCTGCCAGTGGTGCGACTGCGCCGGAGTCTGCAAGCTCGACACGTCCATCCCCGGTCATGAAAAACGTGAACTTCCGCCGCTGAAGAAGCAGGATTTATTGACCCTCATGGCGAATGATACAGATGCACCCGGCAACGAGGAGGACACGTCACCGTAAAAGCGGTGAATTTTTCTCCCGAATACAAAGGAATTTCATCAGAGGCATTGCATCCGGGCGCAAAATGGTTTATAATAGAGATACGAAACTCTCACTCACAAGGAGGCGTTTACCCATGATTCAGATTATCGCAGGCAAGAAGGGCTCCGGCAAGACCAAGCGGCTGATTGACATGACCAACAACGCGGTCAAGACCAGCTCCGGCAACGTCGTTTTCCTCGACAAGAACGACAGCTATATGTACGAAGTGGACCGTGCGGTTCGTTTCGTCAACGTCGAAGAGTACAGCGTTTCCAGCGCGGAAATGTTCCTCGGCTTCCTCGGCGGCATGCTCGCCAGCAACTACGACGTCAAGACCGTCTTCATCGACGCGTTCCTCAAGCTGATCAAGATTGACCTCGCCGACGCGAAGTGGTTCTTCGACAGCCTCGAAAAGTACGCGCAGAAGCATGATGTGACGTTCGTGCTGTCCGTCAGCGCCGATCCCGAAGCGCTGCCCGACTTCTGCAAGGGCTACATCATCTAATTGGAACAGCCCATGAGGGCGGCGGAGCATGTAAGCCGCCGCCCTTTTGGTATTTCGCAGCTGCTACATAATCGCTGCTAAATTATTAGGTAAGAAAAGCAGTCCAGACACTCGGCAAGAACCCTTTCTTGCCCTCAACCCAGCAGGCATCGCCCTGCGGATAGGAGCGTGATTTCCATGTCATTCATTTCCACCCGCGGCGGCGCCTGCGTCACGGCATCCCAAGCCATCCTGCGCGGTCTTGCGCCCGATGGCGGTCTGTATGTCCCGGCGGTGTTCCCGCAGATGACGCTGGCGGACATTGCCGCGCTGACCAAGCTCGACTACCGCGCCCGCGCGCTGACCATCCTCCGTGGCTATCTTGATGATTTCAATGCGCAGGAACTGGCGGACGCAATTGCCAGCGCCTACGAAGCCGCCAAGTTCGACGACGCCGCGATTGCGCCCACGAAGAAGCTCGACAGCAATACCCATGTGCTGGAGCTCTTCCACGGGCCGACGCTCGCGTTCAAGGATATGGCGCTGCAGCTGCTGCCGCACCTGACGACGCTCTCCGCCAAGAAGAACGGCGAAAACCGCGAAGTGGCAATCCTCGTCGCGACCAGCGGCGACACGGGCAAGGCGGCACTCGAAGGCTTCAAGGACGTGCCGGGAACATCCTGCACCGTCTTCTACCCGACCGACGGCGTCAGCGACGTGCAGAAGCTGCAAATGACCACCACGGGCGGCGAAAACACGCACGTCATCGCCCTGAACGGCAATTTCGACGATGCGCAGTCCGGCGTGAAGGCGCTGTTCTCCTCCGAGGATTTCCACCAGCAGGTGAACGCGCGCGGCAAGGTGCTTTCCTCCGCCAACTCGATTAACTTCGGCCGCCTCGTGCCGCAGATTGTCTATTATTTCTCCGCCTATGCCGATTTACTGAACGCGGGCGCGATTGCGCTGGGCGACGAGGTGAATTTCGTCGTGCCGACGGGCAATTTCGGCAATATCCTCGCGGGCTACTACGCGCGGAGCATGGGGCTGCCGGTCAAGAAGCTCATTTGCGCCTCCAACCGCAACAACGTGCTGACGGATTTCTTCCTTGGCGGCGTTTACGACACGCGCCGGCAGTTCTTCAAGACGACCTCCCCTTCGATGGATATCCTGATTTCCTCGAATTTGGAGCGTCTGCTGTTTGAATGCGCCGACCGCGACGGCGCGCTGATTGCCCGCTGGATGCAGCAGCTGCGCACGAGCCAGTCCTACGCCGTTGGTCAGCAGCGGCAGGAGTGGCTGCTGAGCGTCTTTGCCGCCGGGTATGCCGATGACCGCGACTGTGCGGAGGAAATCGCCCGCGTGTTCGAGCAGCATCACTACCTGATGGATACGCACACCGCCGTTGCGAGCCGCGTTCTGCGCCAGTACCGCGAGACGTCGGGCGATTTGACCCCGACGGTCATCGTGTCCACCGCCAGCCCCTACAAGTTCGCCGCCGATGTGCTGACTGCCGTCGCCGGAAAGAACGCCGTCGCCGGGCTGGATGCGTTCGCCTGCTCGGATGAATTGGAAGCGCGTTCGGGGATGCCCGTGCCGCAGCAGGTGAAGGCACTGCGTTCCCTGCCGATTCGCCACACGGCGCACTGCGAGAAGGGCGGCATGGCGCAGGCGGTGCTGGACGCTTTCGGCGGAAAGTAAATCCCCAGTGGAAAATTGGAAGGGACTAATATGAACAACACGGACATGCTTTTTGTCCAGAAGAAGCTCAATGATCTGGTCGGCTGCACCCTCATCAACCTCTCCCGCACGGCGGATTTGCTTTGCCTGTCGTTTGCGCCGCGCGCGCTGACGACCGAGGTGCAGGAGGAACAATCCCTGCACTTGCAATGCTACTATCGTCTGGTGCAGGATGGGCGGGTTTCCTTGGCGCGAAGTGACTATTTTCAGCCGTCGGAAGCCATGTGGGATTTGTGGCGCAAGCAGGGGTTGGAGGAGGATGTCATTCCGGATGACTACCGCTGTGACGAATTGGGCGCGAACCGGCTTGATGACCGCATTGTGGAGCTGAACGACGTGCTGACAGGCATTGAAAACCGCTTCATCGTCCGCACGGTGATGGTGGATTCTATTGGGGATGTTACGCTGTGCTTTGACAACGGCGCGGTGTGGAGCATTCTGGTAGACACCTCCGGGGGCGAGGAATGCTGGCGGTATCTGCCTGCGAACGAAGAGCAGCCGCAGCTGGTGCTGTATTCGGATGGCATTGAGTGCGAGTGAAGGGGCGTTTCTGAGCGCAAAACGCTGGAATGCGCGATTTCGCACGGCGTAGGCGCTTTCTTTCCTCTTGCTTGATTTTTGTTGTTGCGTTCATCGCCTCTGCGGAGGCGACTATGTTACTTTCTGGCGCGCCAGAAAGTAACCAAAGAACGCCCAGAGGGGGCTGAAA
>OIYT01000426.1_pt1 | contig 43094 bp, 42 predicted proteins | sample 1588201 | NCBI WGS metagenome assembly OIYT01 (sample SAMN03283260) | human gut metagenome | biome: human-associated habitat; material: feces | host: Homo sapiens | place: USA | collected 2013
CCGATAAGTCTATCTATTTTCATCGTTTCTTACACTCCATATATATCATACCCAACTCAACATGACAACTATATGTCATGTTTATTATATCCGCGATAATTTTTTCTGTAAACAAAAAGCCTACGAACATCAGATTTTATTCCCAATGTCCGAAGGCCCAATAACATTAGTTGAATTTTCTCAATCCGATAAGCCGGATCATCCTACGATCCACTTGGAATCATCTGGAAATATCTCAGTGCCTCTACGATTACATTCTCCTTCGGACACTTAGGCTGTCTTGCGTCATCTGACTTAGGTTTATTATAATTCTCACGCTCTATGATTCCATACTTAGCCTCAACCTGTGCAATATACAGATTAGAAACCTTCATCCTGTCATAATGCTCTGCCACGTATTTTTTAATCTCCTCATATGTCGCCTTACTTTCTGCCAAAGTAACATCTAACTCATCCATATCCAGTCTTACATTCACATGATGTTTCGCTTCATGGAGTTTGGACAAAAGACATACCGTCTCAACAAATCGATATACAAGAACGATGTTTTCACCACCGATTGTCTTTTCAAGCACTATCTTCCCATCCGCAATTAATTTATCAACCACTTCCGGAAAAAAGTGATAACCATCTTGTTACATTCGAATTTCTTGTCAACCCAAGTCGTAGGATTGATTTTTGCATCCCTATTGTCATCAAACTCTAATATTGGATAATCATTTCTTATAAACATAATTTGTAATCCTCCTTTACTTTATATCATACGCCAAAGCGATATTCTTTTTCTTCCTTTTCATTTGCAACCAATTGAAACTGCTCTATAACCATATCAGCCACTTCATCCGGATGAAGATTGGTATTGTCTATCTTTATATGATTATCAAACCATATTTCTCCATCCTCTAAATTCAATCTATGATTTGTTGCATCCTTCAAAAGATTAGCCTTACTCCATGCAACATCTCTTTTTGATGCTTTGCATTCCATTCTGTGTGGCGTTTCGTTTCTTTCAAGTCTTGTTGCAAGGTCGGCACTTAATTCCACAAAATAAAATTCTCCTCCATTAATCTTAAACAATTCCGCCAGACTTGTTAAGTACTCCCTCTCTTGTGGAACTTCAAATGCACAGACGTATGTAAAAATCAAATCCACATTATGTTTCACTGCAAGTTCAAATGCTTTTTCTCTAAAAATAGCATTGAATTCTTTTTGTGCCGGTGTTCCAAAACCAAATATCTTGTCAGACATTTCTATGCTGTCATGATTCATCATCATATTGTACCTTAATTTATCCCTCAGGCTTTCTGCAACTGTCATTTTTCCAACTGCCTGAGGACCACATACTATAACTAAGTTTGCCATAATAATCTCCCTTCTATTTTTTACTCTGTGCTCTTGGCAAAATTATCTGTGTTTACTGCCGTAGTTCCTTAATCATAGTATAGTTGTTCAAAAGTGTACCATCCTTTAAGCGAATTGCATTTGGATGAACACCTGTAATCCTAAATCCCATTTTCTCATACAAATGTCGTGCTCTGGCGTTTCCTTCTACAAACTCTAATTCAATCTGCATTACGCCCTCTCTACGTTCTGCAAGACGAATCATTTCTTCAAACATTTTTGTACCGATTCCCTGATTCCAAAAATTGCTAATCAATGCAATTGATATACTGGCTCTATGTTTTGTTTTCATTCCATTGAAAAAGCTTATTTCACAATTTCCAACAACCTTACCCTCTACGATACACATAATCATTGCTTCATTTGGAGAGGCATTCTTCTGCTCAAACAACGTTTTTTCTCCTTCTGCTGTATATTTTCCACACTCCTCCGGATAACGCAAAATATAATCAGTTTCCCCGGCAGAAGTAACCAAATACTCCAATGTACTTTCTACATCTTCCTCTTTAGGGCTACGAAGTATCGCTTCACGCCCATCTTTTAATTCAAACCTTACATCATCAATAATCATATCGTCTTTCTCCTTTTCATAAATTTAGCTACTTCACCGGGCCCTGATGAATAAAAAAGACCACCTACCCGAAAGATAAGTGGTCAAAAACAACTATACAAAAATACTATGTTCCTGAAAGCTTATTTTTCTTCGTAACCGGAATATTTACATACAACATTAAGACCCTGCACGTTAATCTGCATTGTCTGAATACTTTCGTATGTATTTTCGACTACGAATAAAAACATAATTCGGCTTCCTTTCCAAAATATTTTTAATAATATAATTCTTTTATTTCATTTTGTCAACTTTCTCTTTTTAAATCATATGAAAAAATCTCAATGCCTCCACAATAGCATCTTCTTTCTCTTTCGGACAATGTGGTTGCTTTACATCTTCCAACTTAGGCAAATTATAATTCGCACGTTCTTTAATTCCATACTTAGCTTTCACCTGCGCAATATAAAGGTTAGATACCTTCATCCCATCATTATGCTCAGCCACATATGCCTTTATCTCCTCATAAGTAGCCTTACTCTCTACACTGGTCAAATCCATCTCATTCATATCCACCGTCACATTCACATGATGCTTCGCCTCATGGAGTTTGGACAATAAGCACACTGTCTCCACATTCCCTTGAACTTTGATTTTATACTGCATAGCGAAAGTATGCAATAGGTTTTCAAAGTGGGGTAATGGTTTTATCCCCATAAAAAGCGGATGATTAAATGTATTTTAGAATTTTCCTATACAAATCCCATAGTCTCGGCGCACAAAAACCGCCCAATGCACTCAGCCCTCGATGTTCATGAATATCTCTATCTTCCACCTCAAATAGTCTATGGAAATCATCTCCCTGTCCAACATAGACGGATTTGTCATAATTAAAAAATGTAGACCTGCCACTGAATTGGTCACCAGTGATATCTATAATAATACGCTTGTCTACCATCAGCCACGCATGGGATTGTCCATTCCCATCTGTTTTACCCCAATACGTTCCACAGACATAATCTGTTTTGATACCCTTATCCAGCAAATACTGAGCCAACAAATCACTCGTATCTCCGCAGCAAGCACGTGGAAATCTGCGATATATGCTGTCGTTATCAAACTCCCCAGCTTCCAATGCCGCATCAATCGCTTTCCGAAATTGGGTTGCTAATTGTTCTATATCCTTCATCATACGCTCATATAACAAAACCACTTTTGCGAAAAAGTATCCTTTCGCCAAAATGTATATTCTCCGTTCCCAAAAGCCTATCCCCTGGGGTAAACCTCCACTTATATCATCACTCTACGGAAACAGAAACACACATCCATTTTTCTTTCAAAATCGCAGAAACCTTTGATTTACTGGGCTTTTCTCGACAGAAGGCAGACTGTTTCCACATGCGGTGAAAGTTTCTTCTTATACTAAATAGCGAAACCATCACCTTTTGCGAAAAGGTTTATACCCCACTTAGGGGGATAGTGTTTACCCCTTTTCAATCATCCACTATTATTCCGTATTTTGTTCATAATACGACTCATCATAAACCAAGAATTCACAATATTGAAAAAAACGTGTAAACAATCTTTTGCACATTTTTTTATTGTTTATATAGTCATAAGCCCTTATAAGGCTTATAAAGTCACCATATCCTCCATTCTTTTTTAGATGATTCCACACTTTTGTTGTTAGTCCCTCTTTTTCTATAATACGTCCTAATGGCATGTAAAAATATGACGAATTTGAAGTGTAATATACATCATGAGGATATTTGCATGCTTCCATATAAGCCAGTATTTTATCGGCATTTCCATCAATCTCATACACTTTATCTACAATCATATCCCAATCATCACCAGACTGAATTATTATGTGATTATGATAATCCATTAGCTCATCACATAATTTCTGCAAATACTTTTTCGTTTTACACTTTGCAATCTTCTTGCAAAATTTGTTTTTCTCTGAATTTTTTTCTGCTTCGTATTCTTTCGTCATGTTTCTTAAATGAGCATCTATATTTTCATTTTGGCAGAAATTCAGATAAAATTGAAATAGATCTTCATCCCACTGTACAGGTGTTGATATCCATCCTTCATCGGCATAATATCTTATTTTATCTCTTATACTTTCTTTTTCTTTCTTGTCATACCAATCACTCTTATAAATCGTCAACAATATTTGTAGTTTCATTGATATCGATTCTTCATTATAATTTACAATATCAAAATAATCAAACCAAGATACTATTTCATCAACCGGTTCGCCGACTTTTACCAACGCCAAGCAATATTGCAAAATCAACTCATTAATATGCAGATTATTTGATGCTACAGCTTTCATCATGTCTTTTGCCAATTCAAAATCATTCTCTAATAGTATTTCTATTATTTTTTTAATCGCTGAACATCTGTAGTTTTCATCAGTAATCTGATTTATTGCCAATACCATTTGAAAATACTTTTTTGTGAACACCTGCAATTCTTGTAACTCAAAATAGTATTTATTCCACATTATTGACAAAGCATCTAACAGGAAATGATCTACTATCCCATCTTTTCTCCATCCATGTCGAATAACACCTGAATTCAAACCTTTTCTAATATACTCCAAGCTCTTGTCGCTATCCAAATTCGTATACAAATATGCCATTTCAAAATATTTTTTTACATTTTCTGTTATATCAAAACTTTCGTTACTCTGATATGATTGATTAATACATGGTAAAAATCTCCTGATTAATTTGTTGCACCCTTCAGTGTTTTCAGTTTTTAACACCTTAAACAGCAATCCCATATGGATTACTTTTTTTGCTTTCTGACTCAATATTTCAATCAATCTTTGGCGTTCTACATACATTAATCTTTTCTCACTAATGATTAGTGCAAATATATTCGTAACCTCATAAGTAATATTTGTAAAACGGTTAAAAACTGTATTATTATAGTCAGAAAAAAATGCAGTCAATAATCTTGTATATGCGATCTCACCATCTAACATTTTTGCATAATTACAATATAAATTTTGATGCAGCACTCTGGTATCATGCTTGTATTGTTCTACTACACAATTTCGTTTATATAATATACTTAAAAAGGCTGCCTTATTATGTTCCTTCCTAAAACCGAATAAATCCACCCAACGTTCCGCACTTAATCGTTGAAATTCTCTTTCTATTACCTCGTCTTCTTCTACCGCTAACTCAAATCCGAAATATTTTTTTAGCATCAAGATACCTGTTGTTTTTTCAGTACAATTAACTAAACAATTTCTAAGTTTTCCTGATATCTTTCTGTCTTTCAAATATCTTAAATTTTGAGCCTGAATCAAAAAATCACACAAACACTCTATATTTTCATCCGTAAATACTTCCAATAAATTTATTACTTCTTCACATTTATATGTAAATAGAACTTCAAAAAAAGCATTGCATAACTTCTCATATTCTGTTTCACGACTCGTTACGCTTTTTCTAATACCATTTTTGTTTATATTCTCAAGTATCTCTTTAGCATTTCTTTCAAAAATAATTAACTCTATAAAAAACTGTGCTTTTCTTTCTTCATAAAAGGCATTATCCACTTTTGACAATAATTCCGGATATTCTTCTTTTATACACTGTATGGATTTTTTCAATTCATCCACTGCTTTTAAAGCCATTTCTCTTTTATTACATTTCCAGTATATTTCTATACTGCATAATAAAAAACGAAATGCTTCTTCAATAGGATCTGGTATCCTACCAATTCTTGACTTTCTCACACTTTCAGCAATGTTTTTTATACACGATACATCAACCCAGACATTCCCTTTTAACGACAAATTTTCATCCTGAATTATACGATAAAAAACATCTTTTTCTTGTGCTGCTACTGCATAACAAAATTCATGCAAATATTTATATCCTGGTTCATCAGCTCCCCATAATGGATTTTTTCCCATATATGTTTTAAGTAATCTCGTTTCTATTGCATATGGCAACTGTTTTTCTTTCTCACTTCTATCTTCAAAATATGGCAAAACAAATTCATCAAAAAGCTCATAATTAGTAAATATTTGTTCTTTTCGCAAACTGCCAACATCACATTTATATAACTCATACAGACATAATGTATAAAAGTACTCTTGATACCGTCTATGTTGATATGTAAAAAACTCGTCTTCTGCCCCATTCTCGAAATATGTTTCTAAAATGTAATTACAAATTGCATTTACTCCCTTATAACTTAACTTCGGGTACATTGTTGACACAATACTTCTAAAACTATTTTTCGCTATGATTACTGATTTATTGCAGTGCATATGATACGATATTTGTTTGTTTATTTCTAATATGTGTTCTGATTTCGATTCCGGTAAGTCTAAAGCAGCCAACTTATCCTTCCTTTTGCTATTCCAATAATGATCCTTTAGCCAAAACAGGTCATAAATCGTTGATTCTTCATTAACGTAATCCATAGAATCATAAAACAAATTAACCAATAGAATATCTTTTATTTCGCAAAGTAATCTATCATTAGTTACTTTCAATTCCTTAAGTTTCTCAAGCTTATCTTTTTCTCCTCTATTCTTGAAAAACAAATCTACCTTTTTTTCATCCAACTCTTGAATCTCAAAAGTAGCATTTTCTTTAACACAATCATATAAATACATATTATTACTGGACATTGTTCGTATAGACAAAATGATATTTTTTGTACTTTTTTGCTTTGCCAGTTCTTTAATATATGACATCGTTTGTTCTGCAATTTCGCTCGAAACTTCATCTAAACCATCAAACAAGTAAATTACTGAGTAATTATCAAAATCCAATTTATATTCTGTTTTTTTAGCAAGGATAAGTTGTTCCAGAGAACAAGCCGAACAATATTTCAATTTAATCAAAATTGGAATACTTTTATTTTCTGATATTGCAGCAACCTGTTCATAAAAATCCAAATTACTACCGCTTAGTATCATAAAAATTTTATTTAAAAGCATACTTTTCCCTGTACCAGGCAAACCTTTAATTACCGATATTTCGCCACTTGATAAGAGTTCTTTAACGAGTTCTTCACTATTCTCCAACTTCTTCTCCGCACAAGCTACATTTAATTCTAGATAATTGGAACTTGTTAAAAATATTCTTTTTTCACTATCTATTACATCAGCAAAATATTCCAATTCTCTACCTACACCAAAAAACAACTGGCATAAATCTAAGTTCTCTTTTTTATTTAATGCAGTTTCAAAATATGTTCTTCCTAGCCATTCAAGTTTAACCCCTTGCTTTTTAGCTATTTCATCCAGTTTCTGTTTTGTTGGAGATGCCGATAGCCTTGCATTACAATTATAAAATATTTTAATGACATCCAAATTTGGATACGCTGTTAATGCCAATTGAACAGAATGCTCTATTTGCTTATAATCCATACTAGGACTGAAATATTTTGATTGAAAACCATAGACTTTTCCTTTATATGCAACTGGCTCTGTCTCCAATCCGGCTTGATTAAAATCCGCAACAATACACTCTGTATGAACAAATCTGCTAAAAAGATGTAGACACAGAGTCTCAAATGCATTTGTATACTTTTTATTTAATATTTCAAATTTTGCCCAATCAAGCTCTATCATTATTCTTCTATCCATCCCTTCAAACCTTCCCACTATTATGCATGCAATTCCATTTTACCACACCCACCTACATTTTACTATCTGCAAAAGAGCAAGAAAAAAAGCCGATCAGGAATCGCAACTCCCAATCGGCATCTTGTCTTACTCCTCTTCATTTTTACATTCAATCTCCGTTCCGTCCAGGAACACCACCAACAATGTTCCATCCTCAAAAACCTTGATGTGGTCCAGCGTTTTCAGCATGAAGTCCGTATCCATCTTCGTCAGAGGTTCTGCCCCATCGGTGTATCCTATGAACTTCTCTGCCCGATAACCTTCCAATAGGTTCTCGCTCTGAAGCTGCTCCGTCCACTGCTCCATGAAATCCTCTCTGTTCTCCACCAGTGCGTTCCAAGCCATCAGATAAGCTTTTACCAGCGTTTCTTCTTCTACGTGGCGGTTGGTACATCCCATGACTCCTTTAACCTTATAGCGTTCACTGCATTGCCATACCTTACGGTCAACGCCCGTGCTGCTCCGCCAGCCTTTCCGTGCAAACACCTTATTACAGTCTCCGCAAATTATCTTGGATGCAAATGGATTGCTTTCTGGCCGGTGGGAATAGGAGTTTGTCCCATGCTCCTCCAGATACTTCTTCCTGCGTTTTATTTCAAGCTGTACACATTCCCATATCCGCTTTGAAATGATGGCATCATGGTCATCCTCCACATAAAACATCTGGATTTCCCCTTTGTTCTGTGTACGTTTCTTGGTGAGGAAATCCACCGTATAACTTTTCTGCAGCAAGGCATCACCCTTGTATTTTTCATTTTCCAACATACTCATTAAGGTTGTGGACTGCCACTTCGTACCGCCATCCCAGTTTTTCACACCTTCCCGTTCAAAAATCCTCTTGATGTAATCGGTTGTTTTTCCATCCAGGAATTCCTGATACAACCGAATTACAATCGGCTCCTGTGTCCTGTTGATTACCAGCTTCCCCGTTTCATCCGTATCGTATCCAAGAAAACGCTTTGTACTCATTTTGTGTTTTCCTGTTTCAAACCTTCTGCGGATTCCCCATGTGCAGTTCTCTGAAATAGATCGGCTCTCGTCTTGTGCCAGTGAGGAAAGAATGGTCAGCAGCACTTCGCCCTTTGCATCGAGGGTATTGATATTTTCCTTCTCAAAAATAATCCCTATCCCCAAATCTTTCAACTCTCGCACATAGTTCAAGCAATCCAGCGTATTTCTTGCAAATCGGGAAATGGACTTAGTAATAATCATGTCTATTTTCCCCGCCCTGCAATCAGCAATCATGCGGTTGAATTCATCCCTCTTTTTGGTATTGGTTCCCGAAATTCCTTCATCCGCATAAGTTCCTGCATATTCATAGAGAGGATTCTCGCTGATATAATTTGTGTAATAATTGACCTGATTCTCATAGCTTAATAACTGTTCTTCTTGGTCGGTTGACACTCGGCAGTACGCTGCCATCTTCAATTTCTGCACTGACTGTGCTGTTCCTGATTCCGCAGTCGAAATCTGCTTTGCTGGTATAACAGTAATGCTTCTTGCCATTTTTAACCACCTCCTCAATCACTGTCTGTTCCGTAATGTTCAAGCCTTGCAATTCGGCATCATCAATCCTTATCCCTTTACATGCCTTGACTCCCTTTTCAATGTAGGTGCTGCAGAGCCATTGGATTTTTTTCTTGTAAACCTGTCTGCGCCGGAGCGTTTTTCCGCAGTAAAGGCAAATCAGCATTCCGCTTAAGGGATAGCGGTTTTGGAACTTCATTGTGCTGTCCTGTCCGATATTCCTGTCACGTTTTCTTTGTTCCCTAACTTCCTGCACCTTTTCCCATACCTCCGGCGATACAATTGGCTCGTGATTTTCCGAAATGTAATAACTCTGCACTTCCCCATTGTTTTTCCTTGTATGGTTTCTTTTATTTTCAGGGGTGTAATACTTCTGCAGATGAAAATCCCCTTTGTATTTCTCATTGCAAAGCATCCCATTAATGGTCCCGCTTTCCCATGTGGTTCCCGTCACCGTTTTCACGCCCAGGTAATCAAGCAGCTCGCCAATCCTTGACGAGCCGACATTCAGCAGATAAAGGTCAAAAGTCAGACTGACAATTTCTGCTTCCTTTCGGTTTACAATCAAATCCCCATATTCGTTTTTGTCATAACCGAGGAAGCGGGAAGTGGTAATCATCACTTCCCCTCTCTCAAACTTCTTCCGAATGGACCATTTATTATTTTCACTGATGCTTCTGCTTTCTTCCTGAGTAAAAGAAGCGAGGACGGCAAGCATCATCTCACCGTCCCCTGATAGAGTGTTAATGTTCTGTTCTTCAAAAAAAATACCGACACCCAGTTCTTTCAGTTCTCTTGCGAACTTTAGAACGGTGACGGTATTTCTCGCAAACCTCGATATAGATTTTGTAATAATCAGGTCAATCTCTCCTGCCCTTGCCTTCTCCATCATTCTCTGGAACTGTGGTCGGTTCTCACAATAACCGGATATGCCTTGATCAGTAAATACTCCGATAAATTCATATTCCGGATTTCCGGTAATAAGTCTCTCATAGGTTTCCATCTGATTTTCAAGAGAGTCTTCCTGTCTTCTGCTATCTGTGGAAACTCTGGCATAAGCACAAACCCTTTTCTTTTGTAAGACCGAAGCTGGTCGTTTGTTAATCACTTTTACTCGCACGTTACATCACTTCCTTCAAAAAACCTTTTCTGGAACTCCTGAATCCTTCGGAAAATGGCTTGTGCATCCTCTACCTTGTCAATGCACACCACATCCACATTTTTCTTACTGCAAATCAGCATGAACTCCATAAACTGTCCCCAGTTACGGGCAATCGTGGCAGCCATCATGGTAACCACCACATCTATCTTCTTTGCTGCGATTTCCCCTTTCAGACGATTAAATTCTTTTCTGTTCGGGTCGGCTCCTGAAGCTTCCTCAAAGAATATCTGCAAATCCCATTTCTGTTTTCCATATTTTTCTTCCAACCGCCTCATTACATCGTCCAGATATTTTTCATTGTCTCTGTCACGATGGTTGACTCTGCAGTAAAAAGCCACTCTATTTATCGTTCCTGCAATCACCATATAAATAAGTACTCCTTTCGTTTTTGGTAGTATATAAATCACTCTAACCCCCTGTAAAGTCAAGCAATTCTGCGGTTTCCACCCACTCTTTTTCCACTCTGTCCAAACTTATTCAATAAAAAAAGACCAGACATTTCGCCTGATCTTTTCATACTAATCACTTATTTTTTTCGCAACTGTAATATTGGTACAACTTTTTCCTCTACCTTTAAGGTATCTGGACGCAAATGAAGAAGTTCCTCCATATCTTCCGGATATAAAGTCACTCCATTTTTTTTGAATAAATCCAATATTTCTTTCGCCGTAAGTACATTTTGCTCTATCAGTAAATCAATGGCTCCTTGAAATATATTTTCATTCAAGGAATATGGTACATCGCCAGGTTCTTTAATTCTCCACCCATTTTTTGAAACTTGACGCATTAAATACTGATACTGGTTATCAGACATAATGCCCAACTGGTGTGTCCGGTAAATCATTGCCTGAATAGATACCTTCCACTTATTTTTTAAGAACTGATAATATTTTAAATCTGTAGGATATGAAGCAATGTCTTTACCAAAGCTGTCTCTAGGTAACAAAAATGCACTCGCAAACATGTTCGCCTGACGTTCTCTTGCTTTAAACTCATCTTTTGTTATAGCTTCCAGATCCTCACTCCATGGATGCAATAATATGTGTCCCAACTCATGGGCCATGTCAAAGCGAATTCTGCCTTCTGGTCTGTTTCCTAATGCAACTGCAATAAAATAAATATCATTTCCCGCCACTATAGTTCGCTGACTAAACGCATCTATTTTATCTTCGTTGGTATCAAATCCTGTTACAATTATTCCATTTTTTTCTAAAAGATACTGTAAATCCTGTATTGGTCCAGTACCAATATCCCAATATTTTCTTACCTGAGCAGCAATATCCTCTATTTCATGAATTGCATCCTCGTTCTCACACTCAAATACATCATCACATCCTACAAAATCAACACTTGGTAAATTCATTTCAGGAAATGAAATGAATTCCAGAAGTATCTCATACATTTTTGCTACATATTCCAACTTAATACTCTGCGCTGTTCTATCTTTCTTTGTAGCACTTGCCAATGAACGAAAATAGGTTGTTTCTGTTTTTGCAGCATAACTATCCTTTTGAAAAAAGTAATCATACGGAAAGTTAAGCTCTGATGCCAAGAGCCTAACTTTCATATAATCTGGTGTGTTATTATCATTCTCATATAAGGAAAGTGACTGCTTACTGATTTCGGTTCGCTTCGCTAATTCAGTAAGCGTCAACCCTCTATACATTCTTGCACTTCTTAATCTCTCACCGTAAAACTTTTTTTCTATCATAATCAATATCTCCTGAATTTATTTTCAGGCCTTTTTCTCGATTTCCCGAAGTTTTGGCTTTACACCACTCTTTATAGCAACTAAGCCCTTCTTATCCGGCTTCGCATCTTCGTCTGCATCTTCTGAAGGCCCAATATCTGTAAGCCGTGCAAAGTCTGGTTTAATATATTGCATAAGAGACGTTTCATCTACAATATTAAAATCTTTATCTAAAAACCTCAATTTAATATCTTTGATTTCCCCATTCTCCGCTTTATATGCAATAATATAATGTTTATAATCTTCTTCTACATTAATCATTCCCTGACTAATTTTTTCAAAATCCTGTTCCAACACATCTGTATCAAAAATCGTGATTCCAAAATCTTCTAATGTCATTTGTCTTTCTTTCGCAATACAATCCTTATTTTCGACATAAAGAACTGATTGTAAGTAGTGTGGATTTTCACGATTTTTCTTTTTGGGAACGCCAGACAATGTACCTTCTGTCATTATCGAATAGGTAATATGCTCTTTTCGATCAATGACCATTCTTCCAGACCAACCATACCTCTGGAAAGGAACAAGATCAATATCATCTTTCACCACATGTGTTCTTAAGTTTGTATTGATATTGTCCCCTCTTAGAAGTATAATCGCATTATTAGTTTCCCGATGATTTTCTCTTAAATATTGTTGCAAATCATCCCCGATAGCCTTCTCTATGCAATAAACAATTTTTCTGAGTAAATCATCATTGATTACAATTTGAGTATTTCTATTCACGTCCAACGAAATTACCTCCTAACTTTATTCTGTTTTTAATTTTTACATAAAATATTATTTTTGTCAAGTGGTACTTCATTTTCTTTTTAATTTGTATATTTCAATGTTAATAACTAAATCCTGTGAACATAATCCAGTGAAATCCATCCATCACTATTTTTCTGATAAGATTTCAGAAGTCCCCAAAGGCTCGCTCCCTCACCTTCTGCTTCTTCCACAATTGTGAAAGCACCTTTTCCAGTGTGCTTACCCGTCTTATCATAATCTATTCCCGGACCCTTGCGGATGTTCAAATCATCAATAGACACCCTCTATAACCCATCTGTGCAGCAGTCGCAGCCATTGTCTGACCCGTAAGTGCTACCATAACACCGATTTTTGCAGACATTGCCACTGAATGAATTGCTGTTGCAGCAGCGGATGCAATTTCTATTCCCTTCACAATGCCAAGGTACGCTGCGTATACTGCCAATGCACCAACGACACCATAAATGATAGGACTAATCACTGACCAATTATCAGCAATGAAACCGCCCACAGTTCCGACAAGTTCAAAAATGTTCACTACTGATTGAAAACGGTGCTGATGTAAAGGATGTGCAGACCCGGTTGGGACACACCAACATTGAAACCACCTTGCAAACTTACGTGCATGATACCGAAAAGATGGTTGAACGCTCTGTTGATCTGTTTACAGGTCACACGGGCAAAAACATCATAATAACTATATATAGACCTAAAAAAGCACTGAATCCGTCAAAAGTTCAACGGGTTCAGTGCTTTTCTTGTGTTCAGTGAAGTTTTTTAGAATTAGGGTGGCAAATGGGTGGCAAACCGCCCTTTTCCACACTTCAAAAACCTTGCAAATGCTTATTTTATGCGAGTTAAACTGCAAACCGTCTCCACATTCCCCGTCATAGGAAACATATCCACACAACACGCTTTCTCCACGCTGTAACCCATATCCTGTATCGTCACAAGGTCTCTTGCGAGTGATGATGCCTTGCAGGAAATGTAGACGATGTGGTCAACGCCGTAAGACAGAATCTTTGGAAGTGCCTTAGGATGAATTCCGTCACGGGGTGGGTCAAGAATTATTATGTCAGGCTTGTCCTTGATATCATCAATGACCTTCAATACATCTCCTGCGATGAACTCACACTGCGTAAGACCATTGTGTGCCGCATTCTCGCGTGCAGCCACAACCGCCTCCTCAACTATCTCAACACCGATTACCTTCTTAGCCACTGGTGCCATAAGCTGTGCTATTGTACCGGTTCCGCTGTAGAGATCGAACACAGTCTTATCCTTCGTTGTTCCGATATACTCTCTGGCAGTAGAATAGAGAACTTCCGCTCCAAGAGAATTGGTCTGGAAAAATGAAAACGGCGTGATACGGAATGTGAGTCCGAGAAGCTCCTCATAGAAGAAATCCTGTCCGAACACAATCTCAGTGCGCTCATTCTTGATAGCATCAGCGACACTGTCATTATATGTATGCAGGAAGCCTGTAATATGTCCTTTAAGGTCAAGCGCTTTCAATTCATCCGCAAGAGCATCAAGAGAGTATTCCATCTGGGTTGTTGTTATAAGATCAATCAGAATGTCCCCCGTCTTAACTGCTTTTCTCACAAGCAGATGTCTGAGATATCCCTTATGGGTAACTTTGTGGAAAAACGGAAGTCCGGCGCGAGACATGTGTTCATGCACACAATTAAGAATTCTGTCATAATCCTCATCAACAAGAAGACAGCCATCACATGTCACAATGTCATACATGCTGCTTCTTTTGTGAAGGCCAAGTGCCAGAGGCCCGTCCTTGAATTCATCCCCAAATGTATACTCCATCTTATTGCGGTATCCGGTAACATCAGGGCTTGCCTTAATTCCTTCAAATTCATAATCCGTTCTGATAACATCATCCAGCAGCTTCTTAACCTGGGATGCTTTCATCTTAAGCTGCTCATTGTAATCCATTGTCTGAAAAATGCATCCGCCGCAGACACCAAAATGTTCACATGCCGGTACACTTTCAAGAGGAGACTTCTCTTCAACTTCAAGAAGCCTGCCCTCATACCTTTCACCACGGCTCTTACATATGGAAAAGCTTACCTTCTGCCCCGGTATAACATTCTTCACGATTACCGGCTTTTCCTGACCGTCAACTCTTACAATTCCTTTGTTGGGAAAGTCAACACGCTCGACTGTTCCTGTATACACTTCACCTTTTTTCATCATTGATTACTTATCCCTGCCATCTTTTTTCTCGTCATTATAACCCTTAGGTGTCTTAAAGAGAATTCTCGCAACCATTCCGCCACCGCCGAATATCAGTACAAGCATAAGAAGCCATTCATAGAGCGATACGCCTATCATTGAAAATCTTGTAGACATAATAATACATGCAAGAATAATTAATACTCCAAGTCCGGCAACCAGCTTTGCTGCAAATGAATCCGGATTAACAAACAACCATACAACACCTATTATAAATGGTATAACCGTCATTCCCGTTGACATATGCCATCCGCCGATTCTTATGTATCCACCGAAGAATCCCATTGATACATCAACATGTGTTGTAAGAAGATAAAGCCCCACAACAAGCATAGCCATTCCTGCCAGGAACTCCAATAATTCATTACGTTCTTTCTTCATTAGATTATCCTCCATCCTCCTTAAAAAATTGCCACCAGTTATTGCAACCGGTGGCAACAGTCCAGTTCAAACTCAGTCTGAATTACTTCTCAGTAAGCGGAACCTCTTCATCTTCAAAGTCTTCATCTCCGAAGTCTTCATCCTCAAAATCATCTTCGTAATCATCAAGATAATCAGGTGTGAAGTATCTGTATACAGCATATGCAATTGCAGCAATCGCTGCTACAGCTCCGACAACTGCAAGTGCAATAACAACTGCGTTACAGCACTTCTTCTCTTCTTCCTTCTTCTGTTCTAACTCACCCTTGTGAATAAGATCTCCAAGCTTGCTGAGTGATACAAGATCTTCAATTTTATTAATATTCATCTTTGTCCTCCAATCCGCAACATTCATCAGAATGAATGCACCACAAAATATATGAATAGTATACCAAACGCATTGTCATTTTACTACTGTTTTTTAGGTTATAAAATACATTTTATGATTTTTTCAGCTTGGCAAATCCTGCAAGGAGCTTCTTACGTCCGAACTCATCAAAATCAACACTGACTTCGTAATCACGTGCACCTTCAACAATTCCTGCAACCGTTCCCATTCCAAACCTGGCATGCAATACACGGTCGCCAACTCCGTATGAGAGCCCTTTCTTTTTCTCAAGGTCGAATATGTCAGAAGGAAATTCCCTGCCGAATCCCACCTTTGTATTAGGTTTGGCATTACTTGCATTGCTTATATATGAGCCCATCGCTGAAGAATATGCTGTCGACATAAATGAAGCAGCACGCCTGCTGTGTGCCGGTTTAGGTTCTTCTGCCTTTTCTTTTCTCTTGTCAAAGCTTGTCTCACCTGACACAGCCATCAGTTCATCAGGAATCTCTTTGATAAAACGGGACACTTTGTTATACTGTGTCTCTCCTCTCACCATTCTTATTCTGGCACTGCTAAGGTAAAGCTCCTTCTTGGCTCTGGTAATTCCGACATAACAGAGCCTTCGCTCTTCTTCCAATGCATCCCGGTCCTCAGACACAATCGACATATAGCTCGGAAAAAGCCCGTCTTCCATTCCTGTCATAAATACAATCGGAAATTCAAGTCCCTTGGCACTGTGAATCGTCATCAGCATAACGTGATTACTGTTCTCATCAAGATTATCAATATCAGCAACAAGTGCAACTTCCTCGAGAAATCCGGACAGCGTTGGCTTGTCATCTTCGCACTCCTCTTCATATGTTACAATCTTATTGATAAGTTCATCAATATTCTCTTCCCTTGCTGCAACTTCCTCAGGTGTATCTCCGTCAAGAAGATATTCTCTGTACCTTATCTCCTCAAGCATATCCTCAACAAGCTGTTCCAAAGACAGCGACTGTACCTTAGCCCTGAGTGCACATATATAAGTTATAAACGGCTTAAGCTTTGACGCTGACCTTCCAAGAGTGGTAATCTCATCAGCCCTCATAAGCGCATCAAAAAAACTTATTCCACGCTCATCCGCATACTCCTGGACTTTGTTAATTGTTGTAGCACCTATACCGCGCTTAGGTACATTTATAATTCTCTTCACGGCCTGACTGTCTTTGCCGTTATCAATTGTCTTAAGATAAGCGAGAATATCCTTAATCTCTTTGCGCTGATAAAAATTAACCCCGCCATATATCTTATAAGGGATATTAGACTGTACAAGCTTCTCTTCCAGCGCTCTCGACTGTGCATTAGTCCTGTAAAGAATAGCGCAGTCATTATAATTCCAGCCGTCTGTGACCTTGGCGCTTATTGTTGATGCTACTCCATAGCTCTCGGCATACGCATCATCATATGTTGTAAAATGCACCTTTTCGCCGTCACCGTTATCTGTCCACAACGTCTTCTGCTTTCTTCCGATATTGTTGGCAATTACATTATTGGCAGCATTAAGAATATTCTGGGTTGAACGGTAATTCTGCTCAAGCTTGATTACCGTTGCCCCCGGAAATGCATCTTCAAAATTCAGGATATTATGTATATTAGCACCTCTGAACTTATAGATTGACTGATCATCATCACCTACGACACAAAGGTTCTTATACTTCCCGGCAAGAATGCTGACAAGCCTGAACTGAGCCGTATTGGTGTCCTGATACTCATCAACCATTATATAGCGGAATCTGTCCTGATAATATTCCAGCACATCATCATCCGTCAGGAAGAGTTCAACCGTCTTAACTATAAGATCATCAAAATCAAGAGCATTATTAATCTTAAGTACACGCTGATACTCATCATATATCCTGGCGATAGTCGAAAGGTTATAATCACTTCCCGCCGCTTCACGCATATCCTGCGGAGATTCAAGATTATCCTTAGCTGCTGAGATTGCGCTAAGCACAGCTCTTTCCTTGAAAGTCTTGCTGTCGATATTCAGCTTTTTTATTGCCTCTCTTACAATACTCTTCTGGTCATCCGAATCATATATTGTAAAATTGGTATCATATCCGATTCTGTCTATATATCTTCTCAGAATTCTTACACACATAGAGTGAAATGTGCTTACCCACACATGTTCTGCTCCCATGCTCACAACCTTATCAACACGCTCACGCATCTCAGATGCTGCCTTGTTGGTAAATGTTATTGCAAGAATGTTCCACGGATTAACTCCCTGCTCCTCAATCAGGTATGCAATCCTGTGTGTAAGTACTCTTGTCTTACCCGAACCTGCTCCCGCAAGTATCAGTACAGGGCCTTCCGTTGTGAAGACTCCCTGTTTCTGCTGTTCGTTCAATGTATCGTAAATGCTCATGATTATACTGCCGTCCGACCGTCCTAAATAATATAATAATACTTAAAATCCACTACTGAAGCTTCGTTCCACACTCAGGGCAGAACTTTGCTCCGCTGACCGGTGCGCCGCATTGAGGACAGAACTTAGGTCCCGCAGACGGTGTTCCCATCTGTCCGCTAACACCGGAATTATTCTGCATATTCATGCCGGCTGCCATCGAATTAGCCATCTGCTGCCCCACCATCATGCCTATCTGCATACCTGCCATATCAACTCCGGCATTGGAACCTCTTGCATTACCAAGTGAATCTGCCACTGCTATCTGGCTGTACTTATTCATGTCACCGACCATTGACTGTGCAGCTGCCTTATCAGTCATTCTTGCAACTTCCTCAGTATATGAGAGCGGAGCCATTGTAAAGTTCGTTATTGATATGCCAATCTTAAATAGCTCCATATCAAGGTCACCCTTAATTCCATCGCAAATCTCAATCGACTTCTGCTGAAGTTCAATCACACTGCTGCCTGCTTTACTGAGCCATGTCATAAGAAGCGTATCAAGTGATGAAGATACTCTCTCTCTTACATCTTCTACCGTAAACTGCTTCTTAACTCCGGCAATCGTATCTATGAGGCACATATAATCAGATACTTTAAAGCTGAATGTTCCATGTGCCCTTACCGGAAGCCCTCCCGGAAGTGTAGGTGATGCAAGCATCACCGGATTCTTCGTTCCCCATTTGACAGTGAACTCCTTGGTATTGACAAACAATACCTCTGCACGCATTCCACTGTTAAATCCGAACTTGAACCCCTTAAGCGTTGAAAGAAAAGGAATAATATCTGACTCTATGTCAAAGCTTCCTTCGTCTGTAAATATGCCTTCAACTTTACCATTATACATAAATATGGCATCCTGTCCCGGACGGATAACAAGCCTGCTTCCCTTCTTAATCTCCCTGTTAGTCCATTTCCAGAAGATTACATCATCCCTGTATTCTTCCCATTCGACCACATTGGCCAGCTGGTTGCCAAACAATCCCATATTACCGCTTCCTCCTGATGATTCCTATTAAAGTCCCATCTGGGCCTTAAGTGCCGCAAGTTCATCATCCACAGCATTGGATGTCTCCGCAGCTGCCTCTTCTGAATCATACTTAGCTGCAAGATTATCAATATCACTGTCAGCCTGTGACTGGTTAAGTTCTGACATTGCATTGGCTTCATCAAGCATTCTGTTGACCTTCTCATCCATACGGTCTAATCCTGCCATTGCACTTGATGTATCTGACACATTATTGCGTATCTTATTATGCTCCTGCATGGCCTTAGCCTGATTTGCCTTAGCCTTAATCTCGTCTCTTCTCTCCTTAAGTGAGTTGATATCCTTAACAAGCTTATCATGCATCTCTCTCATCTTTGTTGCATTAGCTGTCGCAAGGTCATAGTTCTGCTGAAGAGTCTCAAGCTTTCTGGCAACTGACTGCTTCTTCTCAAGAAATGCTCTGGCATCGCTCTCATTGCCTGCCTTAAGCGCCTTCTCTGCATATGCCTGATACTTATCAACCTCCTGCTTACAGCTATCGAGCTCTCTCTTAGCCTTAGCTTCATCTGCCATAACTGCTGCTGTCTCAGCCTTAACCTTGCCAAGGTCACTCTCCAGATTACGAAGATACTGGTCTACCATCTTCTCCGGATCCTCTGCCTTGTCAAGAAGTGCATTGATATTAGCTTCCATAATGTCCTTAAATCTTGTTAATATTCCCATGTTAATAACCCCATCCTTTCAATTATCTTATATTATTATGGCATGTCTGTAACTCCGCCAAACGCAGAGGCTTACCACACATGTTTATTATATTACATCCATCACAGATTGTCACGCAAATTTATCTTGTGTTTTGCTCACCAAAACTATATAATGTAGATATTAAAACCATATCACAGCAGAATAGAAAAGAGGTATTACAATGGCTGCTGAAAAGCATAATAATAAGGATAGCCAGACAACCAATACATCTGCCGGACGTACGCCTGCAGGTTCCAAAAACATATCTTTCGACAGCAAGGCTTTTGTAGGTGCGCTTCTTCGCAAGCTTACACAGCTATCATACATCAAACCCGGTGAAGTTCCGAATATAGATCTCTATATGGATCAGGTAACAACATTTATGGACGAGCACCTGAGCGATATCAAGCGCTACGAAGACGATAAGACTCTCACCAAGACAATGATCAACAATTACACGAAGAATAAGCTTCTTCCCCCACCGGTCAAGAAGAAGTATTCTTCCGACCATCTCTATATCATGGCATTCATCTATTACTTTAAGCAGATGCTTTCCATCGGAGACATACAGAAGCTGCTTACTCCGATGACAGAAGATTTCTTTGGAGATAATGATGTTATTTCACTTGAGAAGATATATAAGGAGGTATATCAGCTTGAAAAGGACCAGGTTTCCAATGTATCTAAAGATATTTTCTTCCAGCATAGGAAGGCTTCTGCCTCATTTGAGAACATAGAGGATGAACATGAGCGTGAATATCTGCAGAAGTTTGCATTTATATCAATGCTTATATTTGACATTTACATGAAGAAAAATATCATTGAGAATATCATCGATGAGATGGATACTGACAAGAATAAGTAATCTGTTCATGTAGCAGATTCGCCTGTAACCAATAATAAAACACATGGCAAAATGAGCAAAAGACCGCCGGATATGACTATAATCGTACGATTATAATCATTCCGGCAGCCTTTTGTCTGCTTAATATATATTCTATATTCTGTTATTCCCGTTCTTCTGCCTTAAGTCTGTTAAGCACAGTGTCATAGCCGTCCGTTCCATAGTTGAGAGCTCTGTTCACACGGCTTATTGTCGCTGTTGATGCTCCTGTCTTCTGGGCAATGTCAAGATATGTCCAATGCTCTCTTAGAAGTCCGGCAACTTCAAATCTCTGCGACAATGATAATATCTCATTAATAGTACACAAATCCTCAAAAAATGCCATGCATTCTTCTTCACTTTTCAAAGATACAACAGCTTTGTACAGGTTCTTAACTTCGTCAGTATCAAGCTTTTTATTCATTGTTCCCACTCTTCCCTATATTAAGGAATCCCACAAGCTTATCATAATCCGTTCCGGCTATAAGGCTCTCCGGGAAATCCATCTCTTCAATCAGCTGAAGTGCATACTGGAAATTACCAATATCCTCCTCAATGTGCGCATCACTTGATATAGTTATGTGCGCCTTATACCTCTTACACAGTTCAAGCATCTTCCGGTCATTCTCCCAGGTTCCCGGTCTTGGCCCGGCAGGCTTAAGTGATGCATTATTAAGCTCAAGCAGTGTATTGTTCTCCTTTGCAGCCTTAACAACCGCTTCCATATCAACCGGATACCTTCCGTCATCCGGATGACCTACTATATTAATCCACGGATTCTTTATAACTGATATCAGAGCCGCTGTATTCTGTTCCCTTGTTCCCGACTTAATGCACGGCGTATGGAAACTTGCTATTGTAATATCAAGCTCTTTATACACACGTTCAGGCAGATCCACACTGCCCTTAAAATCCATTATATTAAGTTCCGCTCCGAACAGTCTGTACACTCCCATCTTCTCATGGCGGAGTGACTGAAGATTATGAAAATACATCTCAGCGCATGAACCGGGCATCTTTGGCGTATGCTCCGTTATCGCAATATGTGTAAATCCCTTGTCAGCAGCAGAACGTGTCATCTCATCAATCGTATTATAAGCATGTCCGCTTGCAATTGTATGCATATGTGTATCAATCGTTAATCGCATCTTTTATCCTCTTATAAATATCGGATTACATCCGATTACAATACTCAATATCTAATCAACACTATAGATAATATTACCACATTTCAAGTAGTATTGACAATAGAATTTGCTGACTGTATCATTATATTATACAGCATAATATCTCATTTTTATTTATGGAGGGACATATGAAAAAATTTTTAAACGAGTTTAAGGCATTTGCATTGCGCGGCAATGTAATGGACATGGCAGTCGGTGTTATCATCGGTGCAGCTTTTCAGGCTATTGTTACATCTCTTACCAACGATGTAATCTCGCCATTCATCGATTGTTCGGCAAGACTGACTTCAGCAGCATGGTACTCACAATCCGTGGTGTTGACATCAGATATGGTGCTTTCATAACATCAGTTATTAACTTTATCATTATGGCTTTCATAATATTCATGCTTGTTAAGGTTCTTAACAAGCTAAGCAGCCTCGGCCACAAAGATGCTCCGGCAGCACCAAACACTAAGGAATGCCCTTACTGCTGCAGCAAGATATCAGTCAAGGCCGTAAGATGCCCTAACTGCACTTCCCAGCTTTCTTAAGCTTACCGCATTTATTACATACAGCTAGGATTCATTAAGATTCAAAAGCAAAACTGCCGGAGGCGCACAGGTTATTCACCTGCTGCCTTCGGCAGTTTTACCGAAAGACCTTTTCTTGTATGGTCAACAGAGAACTTTTCATCAGAAACATTATAATATCTGTAAGTATATCCTCCGCTCTCTCCAAGCGAATCATCCCATGATATGTCGGCATTATAATATGCATCACCCAGTTTTACTATATTCCACGCATGTGCTCCTCCTTTGGAATATCCTGTACACAGATAGCATGGTATGTCAAGCTTCTGCATAATGTACTGGAATGCCCGCGAATATCCGGCGCACACAGACTCCTTATTAACAAGCGCACTGTATGCACTCTGGTTAACCGGTGCCGACGCATTATATTTAACGCTGTCCATTATGGCATTGTATACATATTTTTCCTTATCCTCTGCTGTAGTAAGTGCGGATGCCCCCTTAATTATCGCGTCTGCCGCATCATTTAACTTCTTAAGTGAATTCTCATAATCCGCCGCTGTGGCATTATACTTAAGTGTAACTTTCAACACTCTTCCTGAACCGGAATACTCATACGAATACTGTGTATCAAGATAAAACAGCTCCGGGTGGTCGTTATATACGGCCGTCATCACATCATTCAGCGCATCCTGGCTTATCATTGCGCCAACAGCACAATCACTCCTGCGTTCTACGGCTGCAGCATATACATCATCGTATACCTCCTGCTGCTCTTTGGATAACATTGCCCGATACGGATACATTTCTTCAGTAAATGTGTACTTCTTCGCTGATTCCGCTTCCGTTGCCGGCTCAGCATCAGGTGCACGTGATGAATCCGGAGCAGATACCGACTTGCCGCTTCCCTGCATAGCTTTATAATCTGTTCCAAGAGCTCCCCTGTCTGATGCAGGCTTCGTTCTAACCTGTGCTGAAGGAGCAAGCGGAAGTGTTGGCTTGGTGCCTGCCATGGTATATATTGCAGCCTGCGCATTATTCTGACTGCTTTGCTGTGACTTCCGGCTGTCTGTATAAAAAATCAATCCACAAACCGCTGTAAGCATAACTATCGAAAACCACAGAAGTGCAAATAACTTTTTCATCAAAAAACCTCTTTTCGTTAATTCTTCTGCTTTGGAGAAGTCTGATAATTATCTAACTAATTGTAGCACATAGCTGTTGTTATTCAAAGCAAAATGTGCTATCATTACAACATGATAATTGTACTGATTTTAGTACAATCCGTGTATACAGAATCACAGGACACATCTGTTAATGTGTCATCAGGAGGTTTCATATGGAGAGGGATTATCTTACCAACCTATTGCCATTGCACCTTTTCCTGCGCGAGGCTGATAAAATATTAAAGAATAACCCGGACTGCAGATATGCTGTCACAGCAACTGATTTAAGCAATTTCAAATACATTAATGACCTTTACGGAATGGCTGAAGGCAACCGCACTATACAGGAGATGGCTGAGAAGTTCTTCAGCGGCAATCCCCGATGCATACTTGCAAGCCGCCCTTATGCCGATCAGTTCAGGTCGCTGATTGCTATAGGTGATGTATCGCAGGATGAAGAAGTAGCAATCATAACAAACATGAATACAGAGTTTACTGAATATATCCAGAAGCGTTATCCTAATATATATTTTCATGTGTATACAGGGCTTTATATCATTGAGGACAATTCAGAAGGAATACGTTCAGCATGTGATAAGGCTCACTTTGCCAAGAAGTGCTTCAAAGGTAACCTGAGTGTGACATGCGGCATATTTGATTCCAACGCATATAAGGATTCATCCAATGTAATGAGGCTTACACATGAATTCCAGAGTGCACGTGAACGTGACAGTGTGTATGTATATTACCAGCCTAAGTGTTCAGCCTCTACCGGCGAATTTATCGGTGCAGAAGCTTTAGGACGCATAGCCGACAAAGACGGCAACATTATATCTCCCGGTGAGTTCATTCCTGTTCTTGAGCGCACAGGCATCATTGGTGATTTTGATGATATAATCATGGAGAAGACATTTGCTGACATACGCAGATGGATTGATAACGGCGGCAATGTAAAACCCGTCTCACTCAATATATCAAGAATACAGTTTCTAAAGCCCGGGCTTATTGATAAGATACTTGCCCTCCAGAAGAAGTATGATATTCCATCCCGCCTGATAGAGCTTGAGATAACAGAGACAACTTTTATTGAATCCGTTGACTTTATAGACGATACAGCAAGAGAACTACGCAGGCATGGATTTACCATTGATGTTGATGACTTTGGCTCCGGATATTCCTCACTCAGTCTTATTGCCACTCTGCCTGCCGACACAATCAAGCTTGACTGCAGTTTTGCAAGGCAGTGCCTTGATAACGACAAAGGAGTGATTCTTCTCTCAGGAATCATCAATATACTCAGGAGTATAGGTTTCGACATAATATGTGAAGGCATTGAGACCGAACGTGAAAGGCAGCGCATAATGGAACTTGGATGTGATAAGATACAGGGTTATTATTATGACAGACCGATGCCATCTTCGAGCTTTGAAGAAAAATATATAACAAAACAATAAAATACTGCCATACAGGACATCTGCTTGCATCCTGTATGGCAGTATTTTATATCTGCAGACCGCTGGTTTTCCTTCCACTCACGGCCACGCTGCTACTGTGCTTCGCCATTGTCATGAAGCAGCTGATACACATCAATCTTAAATTGGTCATCAGCATTAATTCCGACAAATCTGCAGCCATATACGTTATTCGCTCCGTGAACATCTTTGCGGAGCACTTCTATCACCGCCTCAAATGATTCCTTATTGGCAAGTGTGATTATAGTATCATAGTAAGAATTAATTTTAAAATCATAATCAGACTCGAATGCTATTCCACCTTTTGAGATGTCAATAACATGCACATCCACCGTATCTGATGAATATCCTGATACAAAGCTATCCCCCAGCTGCCTTAACGAAACTGTAACATCAACATCAATTCTCTTTGTTTTTCTTTTTTCTATCCTCATATAAGTAACCCCCAGACAATATAATTATTGCCATATTCCATCCTGGCTGAGCTTATCCCAGTCAACCGTAAGGAGTGAAATTTTCTCTCCCCTAGCATCTGTTTTTGTAGTCTGGCTGATGTACTTCTGGCTTATAAGGCCATCAAGCGCCTTCTTAACCCTGTCTTCCGGAACCCTGTTATACTTGGCAACGCTGTCTATGGTTCTCCAGTATGAAGGTGTCTTGCCCGGCTTTCTGCGAAGCTTATCAAGACTTGCAAGAATCAGGTCATTATAATGATTCTTAACCTGAATCTGTCTTGGCATCTCTACATAACTTGTTGCTGCTGACTTCAGTGCATTGCTGAAGCCGAATTTAACTCCGTAAATAACTACTTTTTTATTAAGTTCTTTTAAATAATCCACAACGCATGTAAAATGTGCATCCCCTGTAAACAGCACATATACATCTGCACTCTTCTTCTTTGCTGCACTTCTGTAAATATGGTCAAGTATTATTACATCCGTAAAATCTTTGTCCACACCAAGCTTATCACTTGCAGTATGAGTCACGTTATTATTCGTAATTCTCTGAAGTTCAGGAAGCTCCGCTCCTATCTGACGCTCTGAAAAATCTCCAAACACATGAAGTTCATCAATGTCATATTCATTCTTAAGTTCCTGAATCCACTCCTCAAAGTTAGGTCTCATATGGAAATTATTATGATATCCATAGAACCAGTGCTCATAGTCTACAAATACTGCTGCCCTTGGCTTAGATGATTTACCAAATCCAAACACCCGCCTTCACCTCCTTCCATCACTTATTCTTATCACATAAACGTGTTCTCGCCACGAATATGACCACACCAAGTATAAATGTAAATACCGATATAAACTGGGACGTTGACAGCGCTCCAACGCTTCCGCGTTCAAGGTCACCCCTGAAATACTCAAGCACAAATCTGCCGGCACTGTAGAACATCAGATATAATGCCATAATCTGTCCATCACATTTTTTCTTACGATCAAGCCAGAGAAGCACGAATGCATTAGCAAAATCAAGTCCGCTAGATATTATCTGTGTAGGTACAAGTGCAATATTATTAGGTGCAAATGCCGAATTATGAAATGTAATTGCAAACGCTGACGTTGCAGGTCTTCCGTAACAACAGCCCGCCAGCAGACATCCGATACGTCCGAATCCCTGTGCAAGTGCCATTGACGGAGCTGTAAGATCTATATACTGCCAAAAATCCAGCTTCTTAACTCTGCACATAATCATGATTCCGATTACGCCACCAATAATTCCACCATATACAACCCAGCCTTCCCAGACATTCTTAAGGATTGAAGGATCCTTAAAAACATCCGGAAGGATAGTAATTATAAACAGAAGCTTAGAACCGATATATCCTGATACAAGTGCCCATATGACAAGTAAAAAGACATTATCCGGATCCATATTCTTCTTTTTGGCACGATATTCCGCCATCATATAAGCAGCAATAACGCCAATTGCTATCATCAGACCATATCCATGCACAGTAAAACTTCCAATAGTCAGTAAATCATTTTTCATATATTAGAGCAATTCCTTTAATATCTGGTTAACCATTGCAGGATTAGCTTTACCCTTCATAGCCTTCATAGTCTGTCCAACAAGAAATCCAATTGCTTTTTCCTTACCATTATGGTAATCATCAACAGACTGTGGATTCTCAGCTATAACCTTCTCAATAGCCTCTCTCAATGCGCCCTCATCATTAACCTGTTTCATCTTATGTTCTTCAACATAAACATCAGGGTCGACATTGTCGTTAAATACAGCTTCAAACACTTCCTTAGCAGCCGTATTATTGATTGTTCCCGCATCGGCAAGATTAACTATCTTAGCAAGGTTCTCAGGTGCGAATGTGATATCCTCAGGATCCATCTCCTTCTCCTTGAGAAGTCTCATTGTCTCGCCCATAATCCAGTTAGATACCTTCTTAGGCTTGCCACAGATCTTGGTTGCCTCTTCAAATATATCTGCAAGATGCTTTGTTCCCGTGATAATATCCGCATCATACTCAGGCAGACCGAACTCCTCCTGATATCTTGCCTTCTTCTCTTCTCTGAATTCCGGCTGCTGAGACTTAACCCTTGCGATCCACTCATCACTTATAACTATAGGTACAAGGTCAGGCTCAGGGAAATATCTGTAGTCCTGTGCATCCTCCTTAGAACGCATAGCATATGAAGACTCCTTGGCATCATCCCAGCGGCGTGTCTCCTGAACTACCTTCTTGCCATCCTCAATAAGCTCTATCTGTCTGTTGCGCTCACCCTCAATTGCCCTTGCGATTGATTTGAATGAGTTAAGATTCTTCATCTCAGTACGAGTACCAAATTCGGCTGCTCCCACTTCCCTTACGGAAATGTTGACATCGGCTCTCATAGAGCCTTCCTGCATCTTACAGTCTGATGCACCAAGATACTGTATTGTCATTCTGAGCTTTTCAAGATATGCAATAACTTCCTCTGCCGAACGCATATCAGGCTCTGATACTATCTCAATAAGCGGAACACCGCTTCTGTTGAAGTCTACAAGTGAGCAGTCTTCCCACTCATCATGTATAAGCTTACCCGCATCCTCTTCCATATGAATCTCATGGATTCCGATACTCTTCTTAACTCCGTCAACTTCAATATCTACATGTCCGTTGCGGCATATTGGGTAATAGAGCTGTGATATCTGATAATTCTGTGGGTTATCCGGATAAAAATAGTTCTTACGGTCGAACTTGCAGTTCTGTGTTATTGCGCAGTTCGTAGCAAGCCCTACAGCCATAGCATATTCAACCACCTGCTTATTCAGTACAGGAAGTGAACCCGGCATACCTGTACATACCGGACATGTATGTGTATTAGGTGCTCCACCGAAAGCAGTTGAGCATCCGCAGAAAATCTTTGTCTTAGTTGCAAGTTCAACGTGGACCTCAAGTCCAATGACTGTTTCGTATTCTCTCATTGTATTGGCCCCTTTCCTATATTCTCTCTGCCTTCAGAGACTGTTCAAATGCATATGCAGCCCTGATAATCTTCTTCTCTTCAAAACAGTTGCCAATCATCTGCACACCGATAGGAAGACCATTTGAATCAAATCCTCCCGGAACACTGATACCCGGAAGACCTGCAAGGTTAACAGAGATTGTATAAATATCTCCAAGGTACATCTTGATAGGATCTGCAAGTGATGAACCTATCTCAGGAGCAGTTGTAGGTGCAACAGGTCCGAGAATTACATCATACTTAGAAAACGCCTTATCAAATGCCTGCTTTATAAGCGCCTTTGTACGGAGTGCCTTAAGATAATAAGCATCATAATATCCTGAGCTTAATACAAATGAACCGAGCATGATTCTTCTCTTAACCTCAGGTCCGAATCCCTCTGAACGTGTCTTCTTGTACATCTCGTGAAGCTCATTATATTCAGGTGTACGGTATCCGTACTTAACACCGTCAAATCTTGCGAGATTAGAACTTGCCTCAGCACATGCAATTACATAGTATGCAGGAATCGCATATTCTACGAGACTTAAGTCAAATTCTTCAACAACAGCACCCTTTTCTTCAAGCTTATGTGCAGCATTCATAATCGCTGCCTTAACCTCAGGATTAAGCCCTTCGATAAGATAATCCTTCGGTATTCCTATCTTCATCCCCTTAACATCATCAACCAATGCTGATGTAAAGTCATAATCATCTCTCCTGATTGATGTTGAATCCTTAGGATCATATGATGCAATCGTTTCAAGTATTGTTGCACAGTCCGTAACATCCTTAGCTATAGGTCCTATCTGGTCAAGAGAAGAACCATAGGCAATAAGTCCGTATCTTGATACTGTTCCGTAAGTAGGCTTCATACCCGTAACGCCGCAGTATGAGCTCGGCTGTCTTATAGAACCACCTGTATCTGAACCAAGTGCGAAGCTGCACTCATCAGCTGCAACTGCTGCAGCTGAACCGCCTGATGAACCGCCCGGAACATGCTTTGTATTCCATGGATTCTTAGTTGCTCCGTAATGCGATGTCTCCGTTGTACTTCCCATCGCAAACTCATCCATATTAGTCTTACCGAGAATTACAGCACCTGCCTTCTCAAGGTTAATTACTGCTTCTGCCGTAAATGTAGGCACAAAATTCTCAAGTATTCTGGAACTGCATGTCGTAAGCACTCCCTTGGTACACATGTTGTCCTTAATTGCAACAGGCACACCTGCAAGAGGTCCTGTAAGTTCACCCGCATCAATCTTAGCCTGAACTTCATCCGCCTTAGCAAGTGCTGCTTCCTTCGTTGTTGTAACGTAGCAGTTAAGTTCAGCTTCCTTCTCATCAATCTTGTCATATGCCGCAAGGACTGCTTTCCTGACGGTAACTTCTTTGGCTTTTATCTTTCTGCCAAGCTCTACGGCTGTCAGACTCATCAAATCCACGTCTATATCCTCCAAATCATATATTTAAAATAATCAGACAATTGTCTTAGGCGAATGTCTTAGACAATTGTCTTAGACAAATGTCTTAGGTACCATAAATGCGCCATCCTTCTTCTGCGGTGCATTGGCTGTAATATTATCACGGTCATCACCATTAGTAACAACATCCTCACGGAATACATTATTAACAGGGAACACATGGGACATAGGCTCCACACCTGATGTATCAAGTTCATTAAGCATATCTACATAATCGAGCATCCTTCCCATATCCTTCTTCGCCTCTTCCTTCTCTTCAGGCGAAAGTTCCAGTTTAGCAAGAATTCCAACATAATCAATTGTTTCGTCAGAAATAATATTTGCCATCTCTACCTCCATCAAATTAAAAAGTCCCGGCACATATCAGTAAAATGATATATGCCGGGACGGATATACTAATCGGTATCACCCGCATCAAAGGGATAATCCACTTCTGCTCAAGAGCCTTCACGGCTTTTACCATTAATATGCTTATGTTAGCATATTCACAGCTCATTTGCAAGCAAATTAAATGTTATCGTTTTTTATATATTTGACATATTTTGCAGTAACACAGCCGCCGTCATCGTTATCGCTTATGCAGTATATGCCATTCTTGACGCCAACCCAGCGGCCTGCTTTAGATTCAGCAGATATGCATTTGACAAAATCAGTGCCGTTAACGCTGTAATACAGACCCAGCATCTCCACCGGAGTATGTTTCTCTTCTTCGCTGATATCCCTGTATCCTGTCCTTACGACCTTATACATAAACCATACACCATCTGCACATTCAGCTGCAGCAAGCTGTGCAACCGTCTTGGTCTGCTCGTCAGTTATTGCCTTCTCCTTATCAAAATGCTGCGTACCTTCTGTTACACTAACATCAAATCCGGCAGCATTCTTTGTCAATGCAAGCCCTTCATAGAGCATTCCCATTGAAATAATTCCGACCGTGTCACCTTCCTTCATTCCTGTAACATCAATCTTCGTTATGCACGTAAATTCCGGTGCCGGCCACTTCTGCAGCAGCAGGTTGCGAACATCTCCGAGAGGTCTGTCAGCCTCTTTGAACATTGCATTAAGTATGAGACCACGTTCTGTACACGAATACCATTTTTTGTCATAATTGGCATTCCACTGCCACTGTAGTCCGAGATTCTTACCGCAGAAGCTGTCGGATGAATCCGGCTCACATACATCAGTCTCAACATCACCTACATCAGGCTTTCTGTACTCAAGTACCGGTTCTCCGTAATCATTGCCATTCTTGGCTATTCCGATAACCGGCCAGTCATTCTCCCAGTGCATAGGCTGAAGATGCGTAATTCTTCCTGCTGCATATACATCCTGAAAATGAATAAACCAGTCCTCACCTGTTACAGTGTCAACCCACGCTCCCTGATGAGGGCCATTAACAGGAGTATCACCCTGACGCATAACTACTTTGTACTCATACGGTCCGAATATATTGCGTGAACGCAGCACCGTCTGCCAGCCGGTCTTTACACCGCCAGCCGGTGCAAATATATAATACCAGCCATTGCGCTTATAAAGCTTCGGGCCTTCTATCGTAATCTGGTCATTGAGATTGCCATCAAAGACTTTTACCTCTTCCCCAATGAGTCCCATTCCGTCCGGCTGCATCTCAACCATATGCAGCACGCTTTTATATCCGATACGGCTCTTTGCAACTCCGGCAACAAGGTATGCCTTTCCGTCCTCATCCCAGAACGGACATGGGTCAATCCAGCCTGCTCCCGGTCTTATATTGACAGGCTCTGACCATTCACCCCATGGGTCAGTTGTTGTGCTCATATATATGCCTTCATCCGGCATCGGAAAACACGCATAATAGATTCCTTCATGATATCTTATTGCAGGTGCCCATACTCCACAGCCATGGACAGGTTCATCATACCTGTCTTCAGGAACATGCTTAAGCACATAATTAATAACCTTCCAGTTCACCATATCCCTTGAATGAAGGATTGGCAGTGCCGGTGAATTGCAGAAGCTCGACGCAATCATGAAATAATCTTCACCAACTCTTATGGCATCAGGATCTGAGTAATCCGCATACAGCACCGGATTAGAATATCTGTCACCAAGATCGGCATTCCACATACTCTGTGGCTTCATACTGTCAAAATTATATCTTATGGTAAAATTCTGATTTACAATACTCATAATGCTGCTCTCCTTATATCTGTGATTTCAAAATAGTTCCTTCATGAATCATTTAAATTAATTTTAATATAAAACACGGACATATTTTTTGCATGCCAACGTGAATGTTCATTATGTCATATATTGTTAATATGCATTTTGTGTATTATAATGATGTCAGTATCATTATCTCACAGACCGGAGGACTATATATGAGTGCATTTTATCAGAATCGTGAAGAAGAATATAGCGTAACAACCACACTAAATAACACATATCCGCTTCATCTTCACCGGCAGGTCGAGATGATCTATGTAAAAAGCGGGCAGCTTCGCGTCACTATCGATGATAATTCCTATGTGCTTAATGCCGGAGATCTGTCTATTGCATTTCCAAACCGGCCACACAGCACTGAGAGTCTTGGTGAATCCGAGGCAATACTTATGATATTCAATCCTGAATTTGCCGGTGGCTATATAAATGAACTTTCACGCCGAAGGCCTGAAGTACCTGTTCTTACAAAGGATACAATTCCGCATGAATGTACCTATGCAATTGACCACATTCTCGACTGCTGCGCCAACGGACGTGACTTCCGGATTGCCCAGGGCTACATGCATATAATCCTCGGATGCATCATGCCGCTGCTTACGATGCAGAGTTCCGTGGAGACCGGCGATTCTGTAGATATCTGCCATACGTTAATCGAGTACATCGCAGATAATTTTAAGGAAGACATGTCGCTTGACACAATCGCGCATGACCTCGGTCTTAACAAATTCTACATTTCACATATTTTTTCTGATAAGATACACGAATCATTCCCTGCGTATCTCGGCCGATGCCGTTCAGAACATGCCGCGCATCTTCTCAAGAATACACATATGACCGTGACTGATATCGGCTATGCAAGCGGCTTTAATTCAAGCCGTACATTCTACAGGGCATTTCAGCGTGTATATGGAGTGACACCACAGGAATACAGGAATCTGTAGGCAGACGGACTGCATGCATGGTCATGAAATACATTTACAAAACCGGTATATAGCTGGCAAAACTAATTAAAAGCCCCGGAATGACAGATATTATTCATAGGAATTATTAATGCCTGCCAGGCCGGGGCTCAGCTTATTCAACTCAGTCTGTTCAATTAAATAAAATATCCTTCAATTACAGTGTCTGCATATACTCGTCCATCGCATCAGCAACTGCCTTAGAGAACTTAACAGCCTCAACAACCGTCTTAGCTCCGTTAACAACATCGCCTGCTGCAAAGATACCATTTCTCGTAGTCTTACCATTCTCATCAACTGTGATAAGGCCTCTCTGGTTAACATCAATTCCCTGCGTTGTAGACACAATCTTATCCTTAGGTCCCTGACTTACCGCGATAAATGTTGTATCAGCCGGATAAAGCTTCTCTGTTCCCGCCTGTACCATCTTCTCGCCATCTTCATTAATAATGATGTCTGCAAATATAGGTCCCTTGTCAGTAAGCTCTACAGGTGACTTGCAATACTCAAAATTAACACCGTCAATCTGTGCATATTCAACTTCTCTTACGCTTGCACGGACCTTCTCGCTGTGTGTATATACAGTAACCTCTCTTGCCCCCTTACGGAGTGCTGTACGTGCAACGTCCATTGCGGAGTTACCTGCTCCGATTATTGCTACCTTCTCGCCAAGATCATATGAATCCGGGTTAACAAGGTAATCAATGGCAAAATGCACATTACCAAGGCTCTCACCCTTAATATTCAGTGAGTTAGGCCTCCACACTCCCGTTCCGATGAATACCGCAAGATAACCATCCCTGAACAGATCATCAACACTTATTGCACCACCGATTGTTGTGTTCGGACGGAATCTTACGCCGAGCTTATAAAGCTTCTTGCGATAATTGTCAAGGATTGACTTAGGGAGTCTGAACTCCGGTATACCGTATCTTAATACACCACCGATATTCTCACGTGATTCAAATACCGTCACATCATATCCCCTCTTGGCAAGTATTGTTGCTATTGTAATTCCGGCAGGACCGGAACCGATTACTGCTGCCTTCTTGTTCTTAAGCGGATCTCTTACAATCTCCATCTTGTCAAAGTAGTTGCTTGAAATATAATTCTCTATGCTGCTTATATGTACAGGGCTTTCCTTAATTCCTCTTATGCAATGTCCTTCGCACTGTGCTTCGTGGTCGCAGACAAGCGAGCATATTATAGAGAGCGGATTGTTCTCAAATACCATCTTACCTGCTTCTGTGATTCCTCCGTTCAGGAATTCATGTATCATCTGTGGAATAGGTGTATTAATCGGACATCCGGTTCTGCACATTGGCTTCTTGCAGTTAAGACACCTTTTTGCTTCGTTAATTACGTGATCTGCCATAACCTGTCTCCTCCTCAAAATCTAATAACACGTCTATGTAAATAGTACTTGCTTTTTGAGAAATTATCAAGTGTTATTACAGAATTTCTATCATTTTCCTTAAATTAATTAAGTTATTTTCTTAACAAAGTTATTTTGTTAAGAAAATATCAAATTTTATTATCTTTTTTCAGACATTCTAACAGACCTTTGCACCCGGCCGTAACATCCCTGTAGGTTGCCTCAAAATCTCCCGTATACCACGGATCTGCGACATCCCTTGCTGCCCCTTTGCCTGCATATTCCATCAGCTTATGAAGCTTACCATCCGGGTCACCACCCGCAATACGCTGCATATTTTTTATATTAGCACTGTCCATTCCTATCAGATAATCGTAGTAATCGTAATCTTCCTCTGTCATCCTGACAGCCCTGTGTGGCACCAGCGGAATTCCCGCCTCTCTCAGCCTTGCTGCTGTGCCGTAATGTGGCGGATTCCCAATCTCCTCACGGCTTGTCGCCGCTGACTCAATCTCAAAATCATTCTCAAGCCCTGCCTGCTTCACCAGATAAGTGAAGATGCTCTGGGCCATGGTGCTGCGGCAGATATTGCCGTGGCAGATGAAAAGTATTTTAATCATGCCTTAAAAACTCCTTGAAAATACTGATTTTCCTTGATTTTACACCACTTTCTACGATTTGCTGTGATAGATTGTTTTCTTCGTTTTCGTCGCATATCGTGGCATAAATTCGTATATCTTGTCATCCAAATTTAGTAAAAATCTTAGTAAAACAGCTTAATTTTCTCATTTTACTAAAGACTTTTTCCACTTAGGTTATCTTTTAGTTGTATCAATTTTCTTAATCTTTTAAGCCATCTTAGCATATTTGCCAAGTTCTTCCCTGGCATCCTCTGCTCCCAGATGCGTATATGTATTCAATGTTACCCCAATGTCTGAATGTCCCATAAGATACTGAAGCGTTTTAGGATTCATCCCGCTTTTTGCCATGTTGCTGCAGTAGGTATGTCTGCAAACATGAGGTGTGATTTTTGGTAACTGCTCCTTATAGATTCGATTATGCTTAGCCAATGCCCACTCAAAATGTTTTTCCCAATGTAAGGCAACTTCCGGCATATCTTTCTTATCCAAAAACAAAAATCCCTTATATCTATCAACCACAGGTTCTTTGGGTCAATGCAAAGGTGCGTAAGGGGCATTGCGAACATCTCTCCGATAAAAACTGCAATTATTCCTACAAATAAGAATCTCAAAGCATGGTATACATAGATTTTTCCGTTTCGTGTGCCGACGGCTTTCATAAGTGCAATTTCTCCCTGCTCCTTTGCAATAAAAGAACGCTCCATAAGCACGGTTATGAGTGCAGCTAAGATGATTGCAAGGATAACGATAAGGGACTTTACTGAAGCAAGAGTATCCGCAACACCTAACATATCCTTTACGGTTTCAGCACAGGTTTCTATGTTTTCATACTCTGGAAAAATTCTCTGAATTTCTTCCATTCTCCAGTTAATCTCTTCGCTGTCAGGGTTATCTGTAAACACGATCTGCGTGTTGACATACACCGTTGCCTGGGCATAATTTATGTACTCATCACTGTGGAGTCTGATACCACTTCCCTGCGTATTCATACTTTGGAAGAATCCCGTAATCATATATTCCTTATCTCCGTCAATTGTTTTAATCGTAACGGTATCACCGATGTTTGCGTTCAGTTTATCCGCTGCAATTCGTGTGATTGCAATTTCATCAGTATTCTGTGGTACTGTTCCTGCTGTGTATTCGTACATATCCATTGTCGTACCTGTGCCTTGATATATACAGATATTGCTTTCGTTTTCTCCGAAAGCTACCGGCAAATTGAACATTGTCTCCTGATAGCATTTTGCAGGAATATCGTTTTGTGCAAGAGTCTGCTCCATATTGTTAAGGTGCTTTTCAAGCTTTTCATGTCCGTCTTCTAACATATATTCCGCACCGATTTTACTGTCTATATATATATCACAATCTGCCCATCCAAATGTTGTAGCAAGACTGTCGCTATTCATAGTAGAAACAGTTGCCGAAAGTATAAGCAACAGAGACAGACAAAGGAAAAATGTAAGGCTTATAATACCATAACGCTTAGGGCTACTTACAATATCATTAAGTGCAAGGAAAGGCGTTACAGAAAGCTTCGATTTTCCTAAACTCATAAGACTCTTTTTTCGGAAGCGTTCCCCTGTCTGTCCGTTTCGGATAGCATCAATAGGAGTCATTTTCTTAACTTTGTCTGTACATTCATAACAGAACAGTAAGATTACTGCAATAACAAGAACCGTACAGAAAATGTTTATCAAAATCGGACTCTGATTTCCCACAATAATTGACTGTGAGGAAACGCTCATAAGCATTTCACCAAAGGGGAAGCTAAGGGCAAAACCGATAGTCGCACCGATTACGGAAAGCCCCATATACTTTACAAGGTATAAGCCCCGGATCCTGAAATTGCCAATACCAATAGCCTTCATTACACCGATTTCACGGAATTCCTCAGAAAGGGTAACGGAAATGGTAAACCTTAAAACTACAAATGCTATTGCAATAAGAATAATACTTACCACAAGCAGAACCCCTACTACGATCATATCAAAAATATAACAGAATTCCATAAAGGCTCTGTCCATTGTGCGAATACTGTTATCTACAATAGGCTTTATCTGCGTCGACACCTTTTCCATATCGGAAGAATATAGGTAAACAAGAGTACCTCCATAATATCCCTCCGTATTTTCTGCGGAAAGGAAACACTCAAAATCCTCCTCACTTATGATATAGCGGGTAATAGAAAGCTGATTTGAACCCAAAAGTGCGTCCTTTATTTTATCTGCAAGAACAAATTCACGACTCACACCATTTAATTCTATCGTCAACCTATCACCCACATCAACACCAAGTGCATCCGCCTTACCCTCCGTCATATAAAACTCTCCCGGCTTCACCGTTTCAAGGATGCTGCCATCGGAAAGAAAATAATTCATCCCTATGTCGCTTTGAACCAGATTCGTACCACCATTGATAACAATATCCTCGTCCTCAAAAATAAAATTATCGGACGATAAAAACAATATGTTTTCCATTGCATAACGATCTACTGCACTTGCCGAGCCTACCGTTTCATCAATGTCAACGGAAAGATTTTTATTCATGGTAGCCACAAAATAATCTGGTACATTCGCCATTTCAAAATAATTGTCCAGTGCTGTAGTAACATTTATAATGTTGTTTACACTTGACGATACAAACATTGTGGCAAGGATGATAAATAATAGAAGAATCATATTCATTGCCTTTTTTCGTTTTAAATCTTTTTTTAGTATGCTCAGATACATTTTTTCACTCCTTTCTCTTACTTCTAAATTCATTCTACAAGAGAAATTATTAAATAATCCTTAAATAAAATACAAAACTTCAGAGTCACTAGAAATAACTCTGAAGTCTTCATACCCATTATGCTTTTTTAATTACTATCGTCACGCAAAAGACATCTCCATTCATCCCGGCAAAGATTTCACCATCCATTTTACGCATCAATATTTTGCAAATATAGAGTCCCAAACCGCTTCCCTTCACGTCGTTACTATTGCTTCCACGATAAAAAGAATCGAAAATATTTGGAAGCTCCTCTTTTTTCAGATTGCATCCCGAGTTCTCGATATGTACTAATTTGCAGTCCTCCTCCTCCCCAAAGGAAATCCGGATACTCTTACCGTCGCCATATTTTATGGCATTTTCCATAATATTTTGCAGGACCTCAACCATACGATCCTTATCTCCTTTGACAAGACATTCTGAAATTTCATCCACTTGAAATTCGGTATGGGTTACAGACAACTTATCCTTATAATAATTTTCTGTGACTTTCATAACCTCTGAAAGATAATACTCTCCCATACTTACTTCCAAATTCAGAAAATCCTCTCTGGATGCAGTTACAATTTCGTCCACGTACCCCTTGATTTCCTTCACGTTCCTTATAATCCCCTGCAGTGCTTTATCCTTTCTTTCCTGTGTGTCATACAAATTCTCAGAAAGTGCTTTAGAGTATAGTTCAATAGAAGAAAGCGGTGTTTTAATATCATGGGATAAAGAAAGAATCAATGTCTTTCGCTCCTTTTGAAACGCAAGTTCTTTCTCCTTGTTGTCCTCCAGCTTTTCGCGAAGCATGTTCATTCCCCACAGGAAATGTCCAAACATCTTACTTTTTTCTTCTTTTACAGGCATGGACAGATTCCCTTTCGCCAACTCATATGATAAATTACTCATATCCTGAAAGGGCTTTAAGACTTTTTGATACACATACACAAGCACCATAATTGTCACAATCATCATACCAAACAACGAGATATTTATGTACAAAGGTAATCGTGAACTTCTTTCCTCTACGTATTCAATCCGATACAGTTTACCAGCTATTTCTTCCACTAAATAATCGTTATCACAGACTTCTCCGGGGGCAAACTCTTTGATTCCTACTATCGTCTCATACTTATTTAAACTCATTGCTTCTATTTCGGAAGCCCCTAGTTTTTGTTCCTCTATTTCCTTAATCACGCGTCTTGCTTCTACAAGATATAATCTTCCTCCACTGTCATTGTTTTGATGGAAATACAATCTATTAGCCAGCAATATAAGCAATATCTCAGCAATGACAATCCATAGTGTAAAAATCCTAAACTTACTCAAACCGATATCCTACTCCCCACTCTGTAATAATATGCTTGGGCTTTTTGGGTTCTTCTTCTATTTTTTCCCTAAGCCACTTAATATGTACCGTCAGTGTTTGAATTTCCGAATTACTGTCACTTCCCCAAACTGTATTGAACAAATACTCCTTCTTCATAGTTACATTCTTACTCTCGATGAGCAGCTTTAACAATTCAAACTCCTTTTCGGTAACTTCTTTTTTCTGCCCATCTACGTACAATGACTGTTGAACAGTATTCAATCGGATATTCCCTTCTACAATCTCTAATTGACCATATTTTCTCTTGAAAATGCCATTAATCTTGGCAATTAATATATCTACATCATAAGGTTTCTCAATGTAATCATCTGCACCAAGATTGAGACCTTTTAATTTGTCATTCTTTTCTACCTTGGCACTTGCAATTAAAATATGGGTATTGGAAGTCTCCCTAACCTTAGAGCAAACCGCAAATCCATCCATTCCGGGAAGCATAATATCCAACACAATCACTCTGGCTCCGTATTTTTCGTACAATTCCAAAGCTTTTTCACCTGTCTGGGCTACACTAACCGTATAATTCTCCTTACGCAAAAAATCACACAGCAAATTACCTATTTCTTTGTTATCTTCTACAATTAGTATATCCAACATATTTCTTTCCTTACCTCTCTCTGCACTTCAAGTGAGAATTCAGATTCGCTCTCCAATTTAACACCCAAATTTCAAATGGGGATATAAATTTTTTTCATTATACCATGTAATAAGCTTGCATTCCACTCATATTCCCGCGGCCTTTCATATACGGCGAACCGCTGGAATACATCTTATAGCGGATGTCTTGTACTTTTCGCTCTCAAAAAGCTCCTTTAATCCATCCTCCAACTTGTCTGTAATTTCCTGTACTTTTTGTTTTTCTGTTCTTTCGTCTGCCATAATAAACCTCCATATTTTTATTTTTTTGCACGACAAAAGGCAGCCCGCTATGGACTGCCTTTTGCATAATCACACTATTTAATTCATAATTCATCTACCTACAATACTTTCCAGTACCCTGCCCTTTTTGAACCAACCCTCTCTATATAACCATTGTCTCTTAAGAATGATATATTTTTTTCCACTGCTGTCTCACTCACACCTAATATGTTATGGAGTTCTGCAGTTGTAATGTTCGGGTTGTCCCTCATTTCTGAAATAATTTTTTGCCTTCTGGAATTTAATGGTTTCTTATCCCCAACCTTTTTCCCAACTTTATTCCCAACCTTATTTATTCTCTCAAATGGGATAGTAACAACAATGGAATTCTCCCTAAATGAAAATGCATCTTTTCCATACATTTCCGTAATTTTAGGGACTCCTCGACCAGATTTCTCACTTATATGCAGTTGAAGAAATATCTCGGATAATTTTTCATTTACAGGGATTGATTCTCCTAAGAAAAATCCCTCCATGGTCTGTGCCGGAGCAAGTGTTCCCCTTGATAGTATCTCTATTCTGTCGGAAAATACCGAAATCATAGGTTCATTTCCTTCCACCCATTTATTGTGCAGGACGGCATTAATGACAGCCTCACGAAATGCCTTGTTATCAAATAACGGAACCTCCTTTCGTTCAACGACCCTGTCTGTCTCATCCGCCTGAATCAGGTTCAATACATCTCCATAACGCAACAACTCATCCAAACTGTATAATAAACAGTCATTTCCAAATTCACGTACAGAGAAAAGATTAGAGCCTTTTGTTTCTCCATCAAAAATAGATACACGAAGCGGAAAATGAGAATTATCCGACAGAAGTTGCGCTAATATATTAAACTCGCCTTCTTCTGTTTTTAGCCCCAGATTCTTAATAAACGTCTTTTGATTTAGAACAATACCTTTGGAACCGTAATATCCAAAGAGTTTTTGAAATGTAAGTTCCTGGTATTTTGCCGGTACTGTTTCTATCGTTTCGGTTCTTCCATCCAGTATTTTGAAAAGTTCAATTTCTCTCTTAGGGTAATCTTTCATATTACATTTTGATGATCCTATCCTTAAAAACCTCTTTTCTTTAAATGCCGTAGGAATCTCGGTTGCCGCAGGAATTACCAAACCAACGACTCTCTTTCCATAAATTTCTGTTTCTTCAAAACTAAAATTTATGCTTGGTGACAGATTTCTCGCAAGATAATTCTGATACGGTTCCTTGTTATATTCACAATACTGATTAAATGTTGTTCCTACAATTTCATGGGTTGTATCATTTACACCCCAAATGAAATACGCATATTTTTTATAATGAAAAGCCGCCGCATTTGACAGGGCAGATACATATTCGCCTAATGCCTCAGGCTGAAACCAGTTTTCCTTAAATTCAAACCATTCCTGTTCATCACTTAAGGCACATAAATCTAAAACAATTTGTTTAATATCCATTAGTATGCTCCTTTACCCAACTTTTATTCCCAACCAGAATAATTATAACATGTTGGGAATAAAGTTGGGAATAAAAATAAAAAAACTTCAGATTTTCTTATAAGGTTTCTTCTTTTCCCTTTACCTTTTGTGGCATAGGCTTTTCTGTATCTCCTCCTGCAACCTTTGCTTTCATCACCTCAGCTTCGCCTTCAGGGATACTCTTTCTGCAGGTACATCTGCATACTGTCTGATGCTCTTATCCTGCCCTATACCCACTGTTTTCTCTGCAAGCGGAGTATTCTTCGCCGGACGGTCTGCAACCTCTTTTTCGCTCTTTGGAGCTTCCGGCTCATCATCCATATCAATCCCGTCATTTCCCTTTTCATCCATGTTAAGCAGGGCATTCAATGCTGACAGACGCTCTAACTTCTCTGCAAGTTCCGCTTCCTGTGCAAAAGGCTTGGTCACCTCCACCTTTGCGGTTTCAAGCTGATGCTCCACCGTTTCAAGTTTTGTCTGGGCTTCCATGAGCTGCTTTGGCATGGACTCCAGTGCATGGTTAATACGGGAGATATTACCGAGTGGGTCTGAACCGACTTCCAGATTGTGGGAAAGCTGTTCTTTCAGGTTCATTACAAATTTGTGGTTGAACGCATCAAAGGATACTGCCATCTTAAAACCTGCATATTCGCCAATGACCGCAGGGGCATTGACTGTTTTTATTTCCTTGCACATCTCCACAAGGGCTGTTACGGCTTCTTTCTTATCCGTATAGAGCTTGTCCCCCACTTTCATGGAAAACTGCTCTTTGTCCACCGGAAGATTTGCTTTTGCAGTCTGAATGTCCGCCTGCATCCCGCTGATACGCTCCTTTAAAATCGTGATCTGCTGAGGATAATACTTTGCGATGTTGTCCTCCAGTCGGTATTTCTGACTGGTATGGTTTGCTTTCATAAGTTTCAGTTTTGAAACCTGAATATCAAGGTCCATCTTTTCCTTGATGTAGGGATTTCCTGTTGCCAGAGCCTTGACCTCCGCATAAGTAAGGGCTGCTTCATCCACATCCTCACAGGAACGTCCCGGAGATTTGCTTGTCATGATCTGACCGATGAATTTCTGCTTGTTCTCAATGAGCTGCCACGAATAACTGTCAAAGGTTCCTTCCGTCACATAGCGGAAAATCTTGACCTTGGGATTAAGGTTGCCCTGTCGTAAAATACGCCCTTCCTGCTGTTCAATATCAGTCGGTCATTTTTTGCGGACAGTTCATACATGCTATCCTTTTCTGTTCTCTG